>Ga0308016_10000011_pt1 | contig 122286 bp, 108 predicted proteins | sample Neamet233_FD_203129 | JGI IMG/M metagenome (GOLD analysis project Ga0308016, IMG submission 203129) | Marine microbial communities from water near the shore, Antarctic Ocean - #233 | ecosystem: Environmental > Aquatic > Marine > Unclassified | place: Southern Ocean | collected 2014-07-28
GAACCCGCGATTCCCTTCTGTGGACGGCACCAGGTAGAGGCCTATCTCAGCACAACCGCGTCGCCGAGCATCGTCAATGGTTCGCTGCACGAGGATTCTTCCTAAGTTGAGACCCCTCGCTGAGTCATCCACGATCAGCTCTTCAAGTTCGCAGTACTCGCCTCCATAACGAATAGTCATGTTGTAGGAGACGGTTGCTATCCCCAAAATCGAAACATCATTTTCGGCAATAACAACAGCCCCTCGCTCTAACCGCAGATGCGACTCGTACACGCCCTGCCAGTCTGAGGTAACAGCTTCGCCAGTTAGTTGTTCGATTAGCTCAAAGACTCGAGACTGGTCATTTATTTTTGCCGGTCGGGTGCTAACTCCATTTGGATGATGCTCAACTGTCATGTGGTTCCCCAGGTTCCTAGTGACACCTTTAACTTCCTTAGTGGATTGTATGCAGTATGTAATGTGGCTACAAAATTTTTCGTACTGAGTGGAGTTGTGTCCAATCGTAAAGGTGAACTACCGCAGCGAGAGTCCAACACGTTCTGCTGCCAGCGGCTGTGGCTCAGGAAATCGTGTACCACATGATGGTTGTTATTGTTTCCCTATTCACAAGTGCGGGTACTTTACTGGCAGCTAATTCTGTAGCTAGGACTTCTGGATTTGGCTGGTTCGCTCATGGTGGTTTGGAGGTAAAGCTACGTCTTAGACTGAGAGCGTTGCCGCTACTATGGGAGCAGATCGTTTACAGAGGGGGCAGTCATGTCATCTGAGTTATTGGCTATGAATGAGAAGGCAATAAGTGAATTCCGTTCTAATGAGGGCAAGTGCGGTCCTCCATTTGATGGAGTTCCTATGATGCTGCTCACGATGATCGGCGCTAAATCGGGCCGTGAATTGTGTTCACCGCTCGCTTATTCCAGTGATGGCGATGACCTAGTAGTCATTGCGTCAGCTGGCGGCAGAGCAACTAATCCCAACTGGTATCACAACCTCATCGCTAATCCTGATGTGCTTGTGGAAGTCGGAGTCGATCGTTACGAAGCATCAGCGGTGCTTACCAATAGCGACGAACGGGATCGTTTATACAAAACTCAAGCGGAACAGCTCCCAGTTTTTAATCAATATGAGGAGGCTGCCCAACCCCGCGTTATCCCAGTTTTTCGTCTCGTCCGAACAAATGACTAGAGGCGCCGTTAACGGAGTCAGGTTTAGCGATATCCCTTGGCAATCGACTAGTTCGTTGTGGGGCGATGAGTCTGATCAGCCGGCTGAGTTGGATATAACAGAATACGGGTTGGCCCGTGTTTTATCCAGAGATGAAGACAGTGGTGCTATATCTCTTCTGATTAAGGAGCCTCCGGGATGGCATACAGCTGCCGCTGAGGCGCACTCTGTGAATCAAGAAGATATTTTGCTTGAAGGCGACTGCTGGTATGGCGAAGAGCATTTCGAAGGCCCTACTTATTTCAATTTTCCTGCTGGGCATTTCCATGGACCGATGTATACAGAGACGGGCGCTTTGTGGCTAGTGACCTTAACTGGTCCGTTTGATGTGTCTTACAGCGATGAAGTTACCGCTGAATCTATGTCATGGTTTGGGCGAGCTAATCGCTGAAACAAGCAGCAGGTTTGTTGCGGTCATGAAGCAAACTTAGATATGTGACTCTTCACGTTTCGGTTGCAGCTATTCGCAGGGTTTATCATCTTTGCTTGTTTAACGTTGAGCACGCAGATGACCTGTTTGCTGCTTTTGGCGGCATTGCTGTTCGATCAGTTGGAAGCAACGACTTTGAGCTACGGTTCGTTTCGAGCGTTAAGGCTAAATTAGATTCTGATACTTTAATCATTAACCGAATTTTGAGCCGAGGATAATTATGAACAAATACGCGCATGGCATGGTGGTTGCAGCTCAGCCTGAAGCTGTTGAGGCAGGAGCTTCGGTGCTAAGAGCCGGAGGTAACGCTGTAGATGCAGCTATTGCGTGTGCGTTGGTAGCAGGTGTTGTCGATCCCCAAATGTGCGGAATCGCCGGTTTCGGCAATTTGCAAGTTTATCTTCCGGAGAAAGGCCTTCACCAGTGCATCGATTTCCATGCCAAATCTCCGCTAGCGACAAGAGCCGACCAATGGGAAGACATAGTTATTGGCGAGACTAGAGATGGCTTTGGTTTCGTGCTCGAAGGCAAAGTGAACGACCTTGGCTATCAGGCAATTGCTACACCTGGTTCGTTGAAGGCCTACTTTGAAGCTCAAACAGCATGGGGAGTGAAAGACTGGGATGAAATCGTTGCGCCTGCGATCCAGTGGGCGGAAACAGGGTTTGCTGTGCGTCCTCATGTGGCAGGATGGTGGGCTGAAGGCGCTGCAATGGGCAGAACCGACAACGTTGAACGCCTTCGGTATTCCGCTACTGGGCGAGAAATTTATTTTCGAGCTGATGGGTCTCTTAAGCGGGTCGGCGATGTTGTTGTTAACAAAGACCTAGCCAGTACCTTACGGCTCATTGCTTCCGAGGGTGCCGACGTTTTTTATAAGGGCCGTCTCGCTGAACTAATCGCCGAAGATATTTCTGCCCATGGTGGGCTGATGACTGACAGAGACCTTAACGAATATGAGACTACTCATAATGATCCAATTCGGAGTCTCTATCGCGGGCTTGACGTAGCGACGAATCACCCGCCTGGCGGGGGCACAATGGTCCTCGAAATGCTTAACATGCTCGAATGTTTCGATCTGCAATCGATGGGACATAACAGTGTTGAGTACGTTCGCACTGTCACTGAAATCATGAAGCGAGCTACTTCGGACAAGGATAGCTATATAGGAGATCCTGCTCATGTCGAGGTGCCCTTGGAACGGTTACTGTCAAAAGTTCATGCTCGAGAACACGCAGCGTCTATTCAGGCTGGCGAACGAGCACAAGTTGAGAGGTTGGCATATGAACCTCGGGACACAACTCACGTTTGTGTTGTCGACAAAGACGGTAACGCAGCATCGATGACTCACTCACTTGGGATGCCATCGGGTGTGATTACCGATGGGCTCGGTTTTATGTTTAATGGTTGTATGGCGGTATTTGACCCTCGACCTGGAAACGCCGACTCTTTGGCTCCCGGGAAAAGCCGGTTCAGTTCGCTTTGTCCGACGATGGTCTTTGAAAACGATGAATTGAATTATGTGGTTGGAGCGCCTGGAGGGACTCAAATCGCGATGGGTGTCACCCAGGTCCTTCTCAACAGCATCGATTTTAAGATGAACATGCTCGAAGCAGTATCAGCGCCGAGAGTTTCGGGAACTAGTAATGCAATCGATGTGTCCAACGGTATCCCGTGGGTCGTCACTGATGCATTGGAAGCAGAAGGCTATGAGGTCATTCGGAGCCCACGAACCCATGACTTTGGGTGGGTTCACGGTATTCGAGTTAAAGATGGAAACCTTGATGGTGGAGCCGATCCTGCCGCTGATGGCGTAGTTCAAATTGGATGAAGGAAAATATTGATGACTAACAGCGTGATTATTGAAGAAGTAGATATCGAAACATCCGATGGGTCTATGAACTGTCACTTTTTGCGACCGGAGTCAAGCGGCTCTCTTCCTGGGGTTATTGTTTACATGCCTGCATCGGGAGTCCGAGACGAGTTAGTTGATATCGCTAGCCAAATCGCACAATTGGGCTACGCCGTGGTCTTACCGAATCTTTACTACCGGCTCGCTCGAACAGTTGACATAGACGCGAATCGTTTAGGCACCGATGAATACTTAGGTGTTCAGGACTACATGATTGCTTTGGCAGATCACTTATCGAATGGCAGAGTGCAGTCAGACACCGCTGCGATCATTAGCTGGATGGACTCTCAGGTCGCTATTAGCTCAAAGCAAATCGGTGGAGTTGGTTACTGCATGGGAGGTCGCTTAGTTATGGCGTCGCTAGGCGCTCACTCTGACCGCATGGTTGTGGCTGCTTCGTTGTATGGAGCAGGTGTTGCAACCGACCAGGCTGACTCTCCACATCTACAACTTGATCGTTGTGAAGGCGAACTATATTTTGGTTTAGCGGAAAATGACAAGTACGTCACAGATGAGGAAACGGCCATCCTGAGAGAGCACCTCGTTACGCTTTCGGTGCCTCACAGCATCGAAACTTTTCCTGGTACCGAACATGGATTCGTTTTCCCGGAGCGATACTGTTTCAACCCGGAGCAGACTTTGCTGCACTACTCCAGGATCAAAGAGCTTTTCGAAAGATGGCTCTCTTGAACAAATCTTTAGTTAAAACCTGCTGCAACATAGTTGCGGTTGAGGCCCTTTATTCTCGTATGTAACCGCAGGTTTAGCTGGCGTTCATAGACTGTGAAATCACAGCAAATCCTTCTGTAGCTTCTAACCTTTTCCCAATGATCGCCTGGTAATTCTCAGACTCATACCAAGCTTTGACTGCAGCAGTATCTTCGAACTTCAGCACAATTGTCTGAGGGCCCGGAGGGTTTCCTTCCATAGTTTCAGCTGCTGCGTCAAACACAACTAACTCAGCGCCAGAAGCTTGGATAGTCGGACCGGCTTTTTTTTGATATTCACGATATAAAGCAAGGTCATTAACAACGTATTGAGCAACGAAATATGCAGCCATGGAACAAGTGTGTCATCCAGAGATTGCTTTCGTTGAACGCTCCAACGAAAATGCTTTCGCTGAGGTACATATTATGTAGCGCTAAATTCGTCACTAATTTGATCTGTGTTGTGCAGACCACGCATCAAAGTTGGCATGCACCATACAGCTCCAGTGAAATTCATGACCGATGACTTCACTACTCGATGAGCTCACTTCTCTGTTTTTGAATCGCTAAGACGAGTCCGATGAGACAACAAAGGTTAATTCGGTGGAATTCTCCTGTTAGAAACGCGCTAAAGTTTTTCCTGACGCACTGTTTCAGACATCGGGAGAGCCTGTGTTTAGAACTTCAGAAAATAATTATGCAAACATTTAGCGAAACTTTGGCCAGAGCCGAAAGCATGCATACCGAGAAGCTAGCGCTCGTATGCGATAGCCATGAACGGAGCTTCCGAGAGTTTTTTGAGCGCTGCCATCGCGTGGGATCGATTCTTAATGAGCTCGGGGTAGCTGCGGGTGAACGAGTAGCGATTTGGGCTGACAACTCCGATATCTATGCTGAGCTTTACGCTGCGATTCCTTCTCACGGCCGATCAATTCTACCTCTCAATACTCGCTGGTCGTTTTCTGAGCTGGCGTACGCGATCGAAGATGGCGGCGCCAAGCTTTTGATCACTGACCGTGACCCGGGATCACTTATCCATAGCGTCGATCAAGTGCTGTCGATTGCCGACTATGAACTGATGGTTGATCGTGCTGAGCCTCTACCATTTGCAGATGTTAACGAAGAAGATTTAGCAGGGCTTTTTTACACAGGCGGTACGACCGGGAAAAGCAAGGGCGTGATGCTCTCGCATCGAAACATTGTTTCTAATGCGTTACATAGCCAGTTCACGATGCCTTTGGTTGGACATGACAGGTATCTCCTCGCTGCGCCGATGTTTCATGCAGCCGGGACTCTTTCGGTTTTGCAATGCCTCTCCCTCGGAGTCACTCAGATTATTCTGCCTGCATTCAGTCCTGAGGTCTGTCTCGACCTCATCGAAAGCGAGTTGTGTACCGCCACGATCTTAGTGCCGACCATGATTGCTGCTATGACGGAAGCACAAACCCTTAACCCAAGATCTCTTAACTCGATGAGGCTGCTCGCTCATGCAGCTTCACCGATAACCACTGAGGTTCTTAAACGAGCCTGTAAACAATTCCCGAATGCCGAATTTATTCATGTTTATGGGGCCACTGAAACGACTGTCGTAACTGCCCTTCGATCTGAACATCTCCTTATAGAGACTTCTTTGGGTAAATCTGTGGGCCGCGCCTCTCTAGGTGTGTCAGTGATGATTGATGGTGAGCCAGGCCAGCCAGGCGAAGTCCTTGTGAAAGGACCAAATGTTACAAGCAGCTATTGGAACAAACCCGAACAAACATCTGAGTCAGTCCGGAACGGCTGGTATCGGACCGGCGACATTGGGTATTTAAACGACGATGGCTATTTGTTTCTTGTTGATCGAGCTAAAGACATGATTATTTCTGGCGGTGAAAACATTTACTGTTCTGAAGTCGAAGAGATTATCTACCAAAACTCGAAAGTGCTTGAGGCCACAGTTTTTGGTATTCCGCACCCTCATTGGGGTGAACAAGTTCACGCTACTGTTGTTCCCCGAGATAACTCGCTAACCGAAAATGAACTGATTGATTTCTGTCGGATGTACTTATCGGGCTACAAGTTGCCCCGGTCGGTAGCTTTCCAAGAAAACGAGCTACCAAAGTCAGGACCAGGCAAAGTCCTCAAAAGGGAACTCCGCGCTCCGTACTGGGCTGGCCACGAACGAGCAATTAACTAGGGTCGCCAGTAATTGTCCGGGGCCAGAACCTTTACACCACTCTCAATAAAAGCAACGGCTAAGCCGGCGGCGCCAACAGTGGTTCGCGATAAGAATGCACTATCAATGGATCTCCAACTTTGATCGTCGCGCCCACAGGTCCGATACGACATGCCATACCAAACACGCCATGACCTTCCATCATGTTGCGTACGTTCCCTTCGAGTTCCGGTGCTTCTTTGCACCAACGGTGCGCCCGTAAAACCACTGCCGGTTCGCGATGGCGTTCACCAGAGTCTTGATCAATTTGTGGCACTGCGCATCGTGGCCAAGGAATTTCCCCAGCCAGCTCAGCGTCACCTATAGCCATATCATGCCATGTGTCTTCTATCCAGGGTTCGCCGGCGTCGACGATCACGTTAGGGCGAAAGCGGTCAATGCTGAACTGTTCCAGGGCACGCTCTTGCAGCCATTTCAGGGACGCTAGGTTTGTTAGCAGCACTGGAGCGAGGTCTACAAAAGCTATTGGCTGCTCAAAAAGATCTAAAGAAGATGGGGCCCGGTGATCGGAATCGTCGGTAACTGAGGCAAATCTACATCTCTCGCCGAGAAGCTCCGAGATCCAGTTCGCAGCTTCTTCTCCCCCATCGACTGCTCTCACAGGCCGTCGTCCCACTAGGTGTTGAACTGAGACTTCAGCTGCTTGTTCTCGACTCAAAATTGTTGAGCCGTTACCGTTGGCTGAAAGCAGGACAGTGTCGCCATCTAAAGCTGTTTCGACCGTCGCCAAAATTTTGTGTTTGCGTTGGGTAACACACTCACCGTTTTCGTCAACGATCTGCCATTCACGATCATGTTTAAGCCCTGTAGCGATGACATCGGCTTGTGCAACTTCGATCCGACGGCATGACTTCACTGGATGAATGTGAATAGCCTCTACTCGTACATCGCTCATCAAACTATCGTAGCAACCTTTAACGAATACTTTCAGTACGAGCAGGCCAACCTTAAGTAATTACCTCATCCATAGATAGTAAACCACTTAACTAAATTTTAATTCCCAATCACCGCAGCCCAGTTTTGTGTAATAGTTTTCATCAGCAGATTTAGGACTTGGGAGAATGCCTCTAATGGAGCAGCATCACGAAATCTTTGCCGAACAGAACATGGAGCCGGCAACACCTATCTCTGCGAGCGTTTCGATAGCGGCTAACGCTTCAGATGTTTGGACAGCAATTAGTGATGCGGGAAACCTAAAAAGATTGCACCCATTTTGTGAAAGAAACGAAGTTGAACGATGGCCGGGTCCTAATGGGAGGGACCACATCTATTATTACAGCGGACTGCACTACCAGCGTGACGTACTTAGCTGGCAAGAGGAACAAGGCTACGACTTGATGGTTGGGCCGCTTTCGGGCAAGATATCCTTCGCCAGGTGGCGGATTGAAGAATCGTCTCCAAGCGCATGCACCTTCAGCATCGAGGTCACTTCTTACATCCGTAACAATGTGTCATCTGAGGACCGTTCCCGTTACGAAACTAAAGTAATTAAGGCGGCTATTCCGCCTTACCTTGATGCAGTTGTTCAAGGCGTCGCCTACTTTGTTGAAACCGGCAACCCAGTTATCCGCAACCAGTTCGGTGCCCACAAGATCTATTCGCCCGGCCCTCAGAACTAGCTCTGTTTGACTTTATTTTTCTCTTGAATACGTCGGCTGGGCCTGACCGTCTGACCGCCTCGCATAGGGTAGTCTCGGCACCTCCGACTCAAATAGTGACTAGGAGCCAGACACCAAATAATTTTCGCTGCCTGATCTGAATTTACTAGCGCAGCAATACTGCCTATGCCTTTATTCGTGTTGGCTTTACCCATGATTAGCGTAACTTGCGATTTTGAGGCGCTATGTTAACTGCTAAGGCCCAACATATCGGGTTGATTTATCGGGGCAGGGGAAGGAGAAAGCATAGGGTGCTTTCACCGTATCGAGTTTTAGATCTAACTGATGAGCGCGGCCATTTAGCTGGGTTGATGTTGGCAATGTTTGGCGCCGAAGTAATAAAAATCGAACCGCCCGGCGGGATTCGAACTAGAAACATCGGACCATTTGATGCTTCTGGAGCCTCTCTAACTCATGCAGCTTATGACAGGGGTAAAAAGTCTGTCGTTATCGACCTAGAAAGCCCCGAAGGAAAAAATCAGCTGCGCGATCTCGTTAAGGAAGCTGATTGTCTAATCGAGTCGTTGGGGCCTTGCGCACTCGACAAGTTAGGTCTTACTACTGACTCACTCTTAGAAATCAACCCATCGCTCGTTATAGGGACTCTCACTGCCTTTGGCCATAGCGGACCGAAGGCTTTTTGGCCTGCAACTGATATCACTCTTATGGCATCTGCTTGCACCATGGCTTTTACTGGTGACGCTGACCGGTCGCCAGTGCGTGTTGGTGTCCCCCAAGCATTTCATTTTGGTGCTGCTGCTATGGCCGGCGGAGTGATTGCAGGGTTGTATGAAAGGGGGCACTCCGGTGTTGGGCAAGTGATTGACGTCTCAGCGCAGCAGGTAATCCCTATCGCTACTCAGGGAGGCGTATTGTCTGAGGCTTGCAACTACTCAGCTCCGGTGCGTTCCGGAGGCGGCGCCTCAGTAGGTCCAATCGATTTACGATTCGTGTACCCGGCCAAAGACGGGTTTGTGTCCATCACCCACGTATTCGGGGAGGTAATCGGGCAGGTGACCGCAGAGCTGATGCGGTGGTGTCTGGAGGAAGGCTTTACCACGCCGGAGATCGTAGAGTTGGACTGGGTTAATTTTGCGACTCTCCTTGAATCAGGAGAGGTCAGCATTGCGACTTGGGAACAGGCAAAAACTGATGTTGCTAACTGCACTGCCTCCAAAACTAAGGCCGAGTTGCTAGCTGTGGCAATGGAGCGAAGAATTCTTATAGCTCCGATTGCTGACCTTAGGGAAGTAGTTAATAGCGCGCAGCTTGCTGCCAGAGGCTATTTCGTTAATCTCGATATAGGCGACCAGAAGATTTTAGCGCCTGGCGCTTTTGCCCAAGTCAGCCCAACTCCTTTGAAGCCTTTGCCACAAGTGTCTAAGTTAGGATCAGACACTGAAGAGATTTTAGCCAGTAATCACTATTCGGTTTCAAAAACTCCAACAACAAAAATTAGCAGAAAGCCATTAGATGGTGTCAAGGTTGTTGACTTTACATGGTCTTTAGCTGGACCATACGCGACCCGAGTGTTAGCGGATCTAGGTGCCACGGTCGTCAAAATCGAGTCCAGCAAAAAGCCAGATGCGGCTCGCGGGTTTCTACCTATTTGGGACAACATTCCTGGTAGCGAGCAGTCTGCAATGTTTGATAGCGCAAATGCAGGCAAATTGTCGCTTAGTCTCGATTTGAGTAAACCTGAAGCCATCAGTGTCGTGCATGACCTCGTCGGCTGGGCTGATTTAGTTAGCGAGTCTTTTTCTCCGAAAGTCATGTCAGGCTGGGGTCTAGGCTATGAGCAGCTTGCAAAAATTAATCCTCGAATGATAATGGTTTCTACTTGTTTAAATGGGCAATACGGGCCTTTAGCAAGTTTCGCAGGTTACGGGAATTTAGGTGCTGCTCTATCCGGTTTCTATGGATTAGCTGGGTGGCCTGACCGTCCGCCGGCAGGTCCTTTTGGGGCATACACCGACTACACATCTACTCATTTTCTAGTTGCTACGATCTTGGCTGCATTAGATCAACAGCGCCGAACCGGACTGGGCGCTTACATTGATCTCGCTCAAGCCGAAGCCGCTCAGCATTTTATCTCTCCGGCATTGCTTGATATTTCAGCTAATGATCATTTGGTAAGCCGTTCAGGCAATAACGATGATGCAATGGTTCCCCATGGCGGGTTCCGATGCGAAGGTGATGACAACTGGATTGCTATAGCCGTGGTTGATGATGATGCTTGGCGAGAACTGTGCAGAGTGATCGAGCGACCAGATCTTGAGGCAATGGCAAAGCTTAAATCATTGGGTGGTCGCAAAGTAGCTCGTGCCTTAGTTGAAGGCGAACTGACAAAGTGGACTCAAAGCCAAAGTATCGATGACGCAGAATCTAAGTTGATAGCGGCAGGGATAGCTGCACATCGAGTGCAAAGTAGCGACGAGTGTCTTGCCGATCCGCAGCTGGCTCATCGCGACGCGTTTTTGTGGGTGGATCACCCGAACCGTCGCTCGATTATAGAGAACTCGCGCTTTAAGATGTCACACTCAGAGTGCAAGCCGACCACCCGGGCGCCGTTTGTTGGTGAGCATACTTTTAATGTTTTAGCTGACATCTTGAATTATGACGGAGACCGTATTGCCGATCTAGCGGCAGCCGAAGTTCTTGAGTAGATGATTAGGCGTGAGGGAATGCTCCCACTCTCTAGAAGCCGCAAGTTTTTTGAAAAGGCCCTTAATATGTTTGTGGCTGCTTGGAATGCTAATTGAGTCAACCAAGGTCTTGTAAGAACACTTTCCGAGTCGTTACGTCAACACAAAATCGTTTCTTTGGCTTCTCTGGTTAACAGTGCAGAGATTATTGTTCACTTTGAAGGAAATACGGCGATTGGCGCACTCTGCTCTCAGTGCTGTGAGAAGGTGGTGCCTGATCGGTATTTCATCCCGATCGGAGAGAGGCCAGCATGGCCGGTAAAGACAAAGGTGGCCGGGCTGCTAAAACGCCAGCTGCTAAAAGCACAAAAGAGAAGCGTCAAGCGAAGAAAGATAAAAAAGCTAGCAAGGCATAGCACTTTGGGGCTTCGTTGTTTAACGGGCTCTGTTGCTTCTTCAACTAATTTTGAAGTCACGGCTTTCGGCAAACATGTACGCGATCGTTCCTAGGAAATTTTCAAACGTCTAACTAAGAACTTCTGCGCGTTCACCGAGTTACTTTCCAGTAGGTGCTTTCGCTCCCATAATCCAATCTATGACGTCATTTCCATCTCGTGTACCCCAAACTCCTACCTGACCGCGACTGCTATTCGCAGGTACAGTTTCTACCCGCCGCCATTCAGTTGCTACCACTCTGTGGGCAATTAGCCACTGTCCGTTCCGCTGCTCGAACCGGTCAACATACCGAATTCCGAAAACATCATCTTTTCCTTCTTTATCAGAAAACTCTCGGCGATGATAAGCGACTGCATACGTTTCAGCACGAGCGCTGTCTCCTTCGACTTCGACAAGGATATTTCCCATAAAGTGCATGGTGGCAGTCCAACGCGGCATGAAGTCTTCGACCATGCTTATGAACTCATCGACGTTACCTTTGAACGCTCCGTGGTCATCGTAAGCATCAGGGTGATAACAGGACCTCACTAATTCGAAGTCCATTCGGTCTATTCCTCGTGCATAACGATAGACAACATCGGTGATTTCCTGTTTGGCTAAGAGCGTTTCGATATCCATAAACATTTAGTCTTGCCGGATCTTGGTATTGCTGCAACTAGTTTTTGGGTTGCGAGTTTATTGAGGTGTCCAATAAATCCATTCGCTTTCGATACGGTCTATTAGCGCTTTATGCTGTCATCCCAAAAACTTTTTCTGCTTCGCTCGCGACTCCAAGCAGCTTATTGTCGCCCCACATGCTGCCAGTTAGTTGAACTCCCACCGGAAGACCTAATGGCCCTGTGCCTGTCGGCAGGTGAATAGCCGGAACTCCCAGTGCTGTCCATACTCTGTTAAACACAGAGTCCCCAGTTGTCTTCATGGGTGGTGCTTCGCTTGGAGCGCTCGGAGTTATCAGCGCATCTAATCCGCTTTCGTTCATGAACTCATAGTGCAGATTCCGGGCTTTAAGCAAAATTAATTGAGCATCACGATATTTACGATGGTCAACATTGTCACCGTTCAATAACATTTTTTTGAGTAGAGGACTAATCAGATCAGCGTGGTTGCTTCGTTCCCATGCAAAGATTCGAACGACCTCATAATGCAGCACTGTGTTGGCTGCTTCGAACACTGGAGCCAAATGCGTCAGTGGGTCTACGTTAACTATCTCAATTCCTGCATCCGATAGCTGTTGTTCTGCGAGCCTCATGACTTCAGCCATTTCTGGTTTGGCAGCTTCCCATTGATGCGATAGGTAGCGGCCAATTTTTTTTACTGAAATTGTCTCATCTAGGTTTGTGTCTACAAGTGTCGAAAACATGGTTTTCGAATCGGTTACGTTTTTAGTAAACCAGCCAACAGTGTCAAAGGAATGAGACAAAGTCGCTACTCCTGCCACCGGTACTAGCTGATAGGTCGGTTTGAATCCAACAACTCCGCAGTAGGCCGCCGGTCGAAGTACCGACCCAACGGTCTGAGTGCCGAAAGCTGCACGGACTTGATTGTCTGCAACAGCTGCTGCTGAACCGCTAGAACTTCCACCCGGGGTTCGGTCAGGGTCATGAGGGTTAGTTGTTTTGTTTGGCGTGAATAAAGCAAATTCTGTCGTTACTGTTTTCCCCAGCACAACAGCACCCGCTGCACGAGCTCCCGCAACACACGCAGCGTCGTTGCTAGTAGAACGATTTGCATATATCGGCGATCCGCGTTCGGTAGGAAGATCAGCCGTGTCGATAACGTCTTTAACGCCAAGGGTCCAACCGTGAAGACTTCCCGGAGGGGCTTCTTTGACGGCTTCAAGAACTGTTGCATCTTCATGACGTGCGACCCAAGCTTTAACAGCATCGTCACGCTTAGAAATGCGAGATAGCTGAGTCCGGGCTTCTTCTAACATCGTCACCTACTCATTATTGCTCACTTCTTGTGACCATGTTAAGTAATGTTCGTCTTAGCAGTAAACGCTGTCACCACATCAGAAGGACCGGTCAAAGCATGGACTTAGTTATAAGAAATGGCTTAGTTGTCCTAGCTGGCGAAGCCACAGCAACCAATATCGGGATAGCTAACGGCAAAATTTCCCAAATCGGTGGTGTTATGAACGGCACCCAAGAAATTGATGCAAATGGAAAATTTGTTCTTCCCGGAGGAGTGGATCCTCATGTTCATCTTTCTCCGCCGAGGACCGGACCTGGAGTCAACAGCTGGACCGATGATTTTGAGATTGGAAGCCGGGCTGCGCTAGCTGGCGGTGTTACTACTGTCGGAAACATGTCATTCCCTCGCAAGGGTGAGCAAATGGCAGAAGGTCTAGAGCGCGACATGAGAGATGCAGCAGCTAATTCAATGGTTGATTTTTTTCAGCACCCAGTGCTGTTAGACCCTGACGCCGAGGGAATTAAACAGATTTCTGAGTTGGCGGCTTCAGGTCACCCAAGTGTCAAAATGTTTCTATCTTTCAAACGATTCGATCGCGATGTCGAAGGGTTCTTGCGGGCAATGCGTGCATGTGCCGCTGCGGGTTCAGTAGTCCTATTGCATTGCGAAGACGCTGCTTTGATGGGATGCTGTGGCGAGCTGCTCAAAGAAGCGAACTTAACTGCGCATCACCATTACCCCGAGACCCGTCCCGTAGTTGCAGAACGTATTGCCACCGAACGCGCAGTAGGTTTTTGTGAAGTTTCTGGTGCTGCTACCTACATCGTGCATTTATCAAGCCAAGAAGCACTCGAAGCTTGCCGGCGAGGGCGAGCCCGAGGCCTGCCGTTGTATGTAGAGACTCGGCCAATTTATTTACATCTGGAACGATCACGTTTTGATGAGGCCGATGGAGCGAAGTATGCAGGCGCTCCGCCACTGCGCGAAGACTCCGATCGTGATGCTCTTTGGGCAGGTATCGCTGATGGAACAATCAGCACCGTCGCAACTGACCATGCTCCGTGGACGTTAGAACAAAAACTTGATCCGACTTTGGGTGCCGCTGATCTTCGACAAGGAATGGCCGAGTTAGAAACAATGATGCCAATGCTCTGGGATTTAGGCGTTGCCAGCGGCAAAATATCGTTAGCGAGGTTTGTTGAGATAACCAGCTCTAACCCTGCAAAACTTTTCGGTATGTATCCACAGAAAGGCTGCATTGCTCCAGGCTCCGATGCTGATCTCGTAGTTTGGGATCCTAATGACTCCCGAGTCATACAAGGAGCCACCATGCACTCCGCTGCGGGTTACTCGCCCTATGACGGATGGGAAATCAAAGGCTGGCCAAGTTTTACAATTAGCCGCGGGGAAATCGTAGCTGAAGGATCAAAAATATTGGCTTCTCCAGGACGTGGTCTCGCAGTGCCGAGACAAACTTTCCAAAGGCCGTAAAACGCGCACCAGCCACAACCAAGTCACAAAGACCTTATATCTAGAATTCAGCTACAAGGTATTGAACCTATTTCGGATATTGGTCTGCACTATTCGCTGTTTGGACCCATTGACTTCCAGCTAGGATTAAGACCATCTCTTTAGCGCCCTCGACTGGAGAAGCCATGGAAGACTATAGCCCTGAAGCAGCGAAATTTAGAGCGGAAGTGAAGACGTTCCTTTCTCAAAATCTTCCACCCGACTGGAATGGAATGGGGAACTTCACGAAGGAACAACGAGCAACTTTCGTTCAAGAATGGCGCAAAGTTCTTGCAGCTAACCAACTCCTAGCTGTTGCTTGGGCTCCTGCATATGGTGGAGCTGGGCTAAGCCAGTTGGAGCGCACCGTCCTGGCAGAAGAGCTTGCTGCCGTTGGTGTTCCTAACGGCAACGACAATGACGGTTTTTCCATCGGAATGATTGGGCACACTATTATCGAGTGGGGCACCGAAGAACAGAAACAACATTACCTTCCAAGAATTTTGGATGGAACTGATGTGTGGTGCCAGGGCTACAGCGAACCGAATTCTGGATCAGATCTGGCTTCTCTAGCCACGCGAGCTGACCTAGACGGCGACGAATGGGTAATAAACGGACAAAAAATATGGACGTCTCAAGGCCACAACGCCAATTGGATTTTTGTTCTTTGCCGCACTGACCCAACAGCTGTTAAGCACGCTGGGATTTCTTTTGTTCTCTGCCCTATCGATCAACCCGGTGTCGAAGTTCGCCCTATCGTAAATGCTTCCGGACATCATGACTTCAACGAGGTGTTTTTTAGCGATGCTCGGACTTCAAAGGAAAATGTTTTAGGAGGAGTTCATAATGGGTGGGCAGTAGCGAATACGCTTCTCGCCTACGAAAGAGGAGATGACTCAACCACGAACGGTATTCGCTACGGTGATGAGTGGACTCGATTGGTCGATGCAGCGAAGCAGAAAGGCAAGCTTTCTAATCCAGTTATGCGTCAACGTTTTGCTGCCGCGTATACAACCACTCAGATAATGCGATTCATGGGGCTACAGACAGTCGCTCGTTCGCTTCAGGGTTACAGTCAAGGTCCAGAATCTTCTTTAAATAAACTTCTTTGGTCTGAGCACCATCAACGATTCACAGAATTAGCGATGGACGTTGTCGGCATGGACGCCACGGCTCCTTCCGGTCGCGATTCAGCTACTGGCGTGGGAGTTGACGACATCGGCTCGCCGTATTCGTCGCAAGCTTGGGTCACTAATTTCATTGGAGCTCGACCTGGCTCTATCTACTCCGGGAGTAACGAAATTCAAAGAAACATTGTGGGTGAGCGAGTTCTCGGACTTCCTAAAGAACCACGAGCCGATATAGGTCCTTGGAACGAAACCAAAAGATCCTAAAAACATTTGAACCTATGTGACTTCAGCCAGAATCAGGTGATGGATTTGCATCCTGATTGATTATCCAGCAGGTATCTCCAGAGCAATCTGAAACATGTTCACATGTTCTGAATTTTGAATTCAAAATCTGTAGTTACCCAGCTGATTTAGCTAATGCACGCCACAAAGTCGGATAGCTTTGCCACAGCAAATCTTCATAGATGTATCCATCTTCTTTCAGCGCTTTAGTCAATTTTGGAAGATTCCTAAAAGGAACTCCACTATCTACATGATGCGCCAGGTGATGCCCTACTCGAAGCGGCACCAAGAAAATTCTCGCAAGCATACTCTGCCTGACGTGATGAGAAGTTCGTCTTTTGTCTCCAGAGCGGGTCATTCCGCCATGTTCGGCAATAGCTCGCAACCGATTTATAACTTGATAGAAAGTCATGTAAGGCAGAACCCATAACAATAAATACAGTGCAGGCTGCCCAGATAGAAAAAACATTGAAAAAATCGTTATTTGTCCGACGTAAAAACGGATGCTGTTGAGCGCGTATCGCCGATTCAAAACGCCAACAACTCGAGGTTTCAATTGTCGATAGGCTGAAACCCCTAAGAAGTCTCGACGTAGTTTTCTGCGAAATGAAGCTCCCGTAACGGGGAAAAGAGCATACAACAAGAAGTCTGGCTCTTTCGGGCCAAATTCATCTCTATGGTGGTTGCTATGCCCACGACGGTAGGCATGGCCACCGCCACCAAATGACAACGGTCCAAAAACATTAAGGCCAATGAAATCGTTAATTTTCCGGTTGGTGAACAGGAGCCTATGTGCCCCTTCGTGATGTAAAATAAACAGACGGTTCTGGACAATACCCATTACCGGTATTGCTAACAAAATCCCCAGCCAGTGGTCGGCAGACACCGCTACAGCTACTAGAACAATTGGAAGAACCACGGATATTAAACACGTTGCGGCGTTAGCTACATCAGGAATTTTTCTTAGCTCATCTCTAAAAGCGCCAGTAGGCCGACCGTTGGGACGGAGCCTCTCGCTCCCCTCGAACGTTGGGTGGTTTGAGGCCATTCCACCGGTCATGGTGCGGACTACTTCATCGTGTTCCAACACTATTGCCATTCGCTTAATTTATCGTACGGCTATTGTTCAGACACCATTTTAGTATCAGAATTTGTGTCGCTAAGCAGAGTCGCCAAAATAGCTTAACGCCCCAAGCTTCATCGGGCCTTTCTGTCATTTCACTTGCGGCTATGATCTTGCCATGAGTCTGTTAGCACCAACATTTCAAAACGTCTTTACTGCTGCCGTCGCTTGGGCCAACGGTACAACTAACTCATGACTAAACACCCGGCCCTAAAGGGTATCCGCGTCCTTGACGTTTCAAGCGTCCTGTCGGGGCCCTTGGCGGCAATGTTGTTGGCTGACTTAGGAGCAGAAGTTATTAAAGTCGAACCACCGAACATTCCTGACTTTACTCGTGGTACCGGCGACGCCCGTAACGGAATGACAGCATATTTTTACAATACTAATCGGGGTAAACGAGCTATCTCGGTAAACGGACGCCAGCCAGAGGGACAGCGAATCTTGCAACAACTCGCTGACCAGGCGGATGTGTTAATTCAAAACATGCGACCAGGTAAGGCATCTGGTATTGGCTTAGACCCTTCACAATGTCTTCAGCGTAATCCAGCGCTCATATATGCTTCCATTAACGGCTATGGGACTGTTGGCCCCATGTCTGAGGAGCCCGTGTACGACTACGTAATTCAAGCAGTCACGGGAATAGTTGATGTACAACGTGATCGCGCTAGCGGTACCGCTGATCTCAGCCATCATTTTCCTGCCGATAAGATCACGTCGCACGCACTAGTTGAAGCGATTCTTGCAGCCTTGTTCGCTCGAGAGCGGCACCCTGACGGACGAGGTCAAGAAGTTGAAGTGAGTATGCATGAAGCCAATCTTGCTTACATGTGGCCTGATGCAATGATGCAGCACAGTATTGTTGGAGATGTAGATGGCCCTGGAATTTATCCTGGGGAGTATTACCGTGTCTACTCCACCATTGATGGGGCTGTTGTGGTGATGCCGCTTATGGGTCCAATGGCAGGTATTTGTGAAGCAATTAACCGCCCAGAGCTAGCTAAAGATCCTCGATTTCAAGCTTTAGATGCATCTAACTTAGACGAATTTCAAGACTTGTTGGCCGAACAAATATCTAAGTGGACGACAGAAGAGACTCTTAGCGCTTTTAGTGAACACGATGTGCCGGTAGGGCCAGTCATACCTCGTAACGAAATACATGATCACCCGCAGGCAAAGGCGCGCGAATCGGTTCCAGAACACGACGTGTTTCCTGTTGGGCGCATCCGGTCAGCCCGACCAGCATGGAGGATGAAGGAAACTCCTGAACTTTTACATCAAGGGGCACCGACAATGGGAGAGCACACTGACGTGGTTCTAGCGGAACTTGGTTACCTACCTGAGGAAATCGCAGCTTTACGACACGTCGGCACTGTCGCCTAAAGATTTATTAATGGCACTACTTAGAACTTGAGTCCAAGCAAACGATGACTTTTCTGGATACGCCGATCTAACTCGGCGTTGCTCAGAGAACCGCTCGCCCATTCATTTGACCTAACGGCTCGGCAAGAAGTTCGAGGCGTTCACCATCGGGACCATTGAAATAGAACGAATTTCCGTGTTCGAAAACAATTTTCACACCAGCAGCTTTAAGTTTTGATTTCAAGTGTAAGTGAGTGTCCGGTGCTACCGAGATAGCAAGATGGTGCATCGATCCCAAGACCTCTAAGTACGGACCTAAATCTAAACCGGGAAAATCGAAGAAAGCCAATGCGTTACCATTGCCTATATCGAAGAAAAAATGAGTTGAACCCTTGTAGTCACGATTCTCAAAGAGCTCAGTAAGGGGAAACTCGAGCACATCTTGATAAAAAGTAATCGTTTGCGCAACATCAGAACACAACAGCGCTAAATGATGCACCCCATTGGCTGACGAGACCGGTCTTGTTTCCTTCGCCACAAGGTGAGCTTTGCGAAGCCTCTCCCATTCGTTGCTTCGGTCCATTTCTTCAGCATCTTCTAATCGTGTCACTGACTCTCCTCGCCGTCTCGCGTCATTTAGCCACATCGTTTTGCAGCGTCGGGCGGCCCCAGCATTCACTTGAGATAGTAGCGCTTGTCAGCTTAAACAATGACAGCTCAATTCAATTCGATATACGGCCCAGTCTTATGTTTCAGAATTGACAACTTCTTGTAGTCTTCTTCTTTAGAGTCGCCAAAGTTCAATGAGGAGTTTCGTGTCTGGAGATGCCGCTGTTGTTGCCTGGATCGCTGCAGCTAAAGCATGGACCGATGCCACTCTTATGTGGATAGCGGATGCGGAAGCTGCTGACCCAAGTGCTGCCTATAGAGCTGCCGCAGCTGCTTTTCGAGCCGCTGAACAAGCTGACCCCGGAAGCGAAGCCGCAGCTAAATACCGCTCAACTGCCGATGACTACCGAAATGCCGCCTACGCAGATGCGGCAATTGCTTGGTCAACTTCTGATGCTTGGGCTTCATCTGCTCAGGCATGGGCTGCTACAGGCAAACTGTGGTCGAGCCGTGCAGAGATGAGCGCCCAGGCTGCTGCTGAAGCTGCTGAAGGGGCGGCTGCCCAAGCCGCCGTTGAAGCAGCTACTCGACCAAATACTTATAAGCCGCCCGAATAATGTATGTCTCGAATTTTCTGACTGAGTCGCTGCATGAGCTTTCTTTCAACTGCTAGCGCTAGTTAGCACTGCGGTACCAAAGATTAATTGAGTGAACTCGTTGTCCAAGCACCTTACCCGTCTCTAACGATCTCGCATTCCACAGGATCAGTCGTGCTACCGTCGTCTAATCATCGGCAGTGTTCACAGACATGGAGAAAACATGCTTCGAGATTTAAATAACAAAGTGGCCTGGATCACGGGTGCTGGAAGCGGGATAGGCGAAGGCTCGGCGGTCGCGCTTGCTGAAGCTGGCATGCACGTAGTCCTCTCTGGTCGCCGTCGAGAAAAACTCGAAGAGGTAGCGCAACGTTGCTTAGGCAAAGCAAGCATCGAGTTACTTGACGTAGCTGACAAAGATGCCGTGGCCGAAGTAGCTGCACGGATCATCAACAGTCATGGCCGCATAGATGTTTTAGTGGCTTCAGCCGGCATTAATGTGAAAGAACGCAACTGGCACAATGTAAGTGTTGAAGATTGGGATCAAGTAATACGCATCGACTTGGACGGCGCTTTCTATTGCTGTAGAGCCGTCCTGCCAACTATGAAATCTCAGGGTGAAGGACTTATAGTAAATATCTCCTCGTGGGCAGGCAAACACGTTCACATTTTGACCGGGCCAGCGTATACAGCCGCCAAACATGGCATGAATGCTATGAACGAAAGCATCAACATGGAGGCAGGCATATTCGGAGTGAGAGCTTGTGCCGTGTGCCCAGGAGAAGTTGCTACACCTATTTTAGATAATCGCCCAATTCCTGTTTCCGCTGAAGACCGAGCCAAGATGGTGCAACCCGAAGACTGCGGAGAACTTATCCGCTTCCTGGCGCAACTCCCAAATCACGTATGCATTAACGACGTAACTATCAGCCCAACTTATAACCGGCAGTACGCAGCGGACGCGCAAACATATTTACCCCCCTCTTAAAAAGTTTGGCTGGTATCGCAACGCTATAAGCAAGAAACTGCTCCGAAATAAAGTAATTTCCAGTCGTTAACGTGAGACTATTTATGAATCCGACGTTTCATAGCTTTATTATTCCGTGGCCTTCGGATCAGAATGTCAAAGCTATATCAGCGCCGACGCTAAGAAATACGACCGCTGCTGGTCCGGCCCAATTCAGTTCGTAACCGCCTACAAGAATTTCGTTAGCATTTTCTGGACTCACTCCTACGACTCCTTGACTACCACCAGAACAATGAACAGCTTGAGTGCCTGTCCTAAGGTCTTCAGGGAGTCTGAAGAGGTACCAGGAGCTTCACCAACTTTTCCGTCAATGTTCGTTAAGTAGTCAGTCTGAAGCAACCGGACCGCACGCGAAGCAAAGAACACGTTGACCAGGTGGCCGTCTTAAACTGCTTGATCTGCGCAGGCAATGCCTACGACACACTTGCATGGGTCAATTTCTGGGTCCGTGGATATCATTACGAAATAGCCCTTAGACATGGTTTAGACTTAACTAATTCACTCCCCGATAACGGTCTTGGAGATCTTTGTTCGGAGTAATCATAGTGAGGTTAATAAGCATTTTTTAAGCGGGGCTTTGTGCTAGATCAACCAGAAGACTCTGTCTAATGCCCAGCGGTAGATGTGTTAGTAGCGCGAGAGTGGAAATACTCTGCGTGTCGATTCAGACCAACAAGGTTTGCTTCAATATCGCGCTCAGCGAACTTCGCTATAACAGCATCTAAAGCAACAACCGCTGAGGTATCCCATATACGCGCTTCGCTCAAATCAATTTCTACTCGTTTTACTTTGACCGAGTCATAGTCGAAGGAGTGGACTAAGTCATTGGTCGATGCAAAAAATAATTCACCTCTGACTGCGTAAAGACGCTCGACGTTATCTGGATCAACGCAGCTAGTAACTTTCACTACTCCAGATACATGTCGAACAAAGAAAACTGCCGAAAGCAGCACTCCAATACCAACGCCGTATGCAAGGTTTTCGGTCACAACGACGATCCCGATAGTCGCTAGCATCACCGCCGTCTCCGACTTCGGCATCCGTCGTAGAGTCGATGGCCGCACGCTTTCCCAACTGAAGGTACCAATAGCTACCATTACCATCACTGATACCAGTGCAGCCATCGGGATGCGGGCCACTATGTCACCAAAAACCAAAATCAGAACCAGCAAAAAGACGCCAGATGCAAGCGTGGAGAGTCGGGTTCGCCCTCCAGTACGGTAGTTAATCATTGACTGCCCAATCATCGCACAGCCAGCCATACCTCCGAAAAATCCTGTGAAGACGTTAGCTATCCCCTGCCCTCGTGATTCTAAATTTTTATCTGAATCCGTATCTGTCAAATCATCAAGTAACTGAGCGGTCAGCAAAGATTCAAGCAGTCCTACCAAGGCCAAGGTCAATGAAAACGGAAGAATTATCAATAACGTTTCAAGGCTAAAAGGAACGTCAGGAAGGTTAAGGAAAGGTAGCGAACTTGGAAGTTCACCCATATCTCCAACCGTCGGCAAATCAAGGTTAAATATTGTTGCTACTGCAGTCAAAACCGCTATCGCTATTAACGGCGCAGGAATGCTCTTCGTTATGACTGGGAGTCCGTAGATGATGACTAAGCCAAAGAGTATAAATACGACGTTGAGGTACAACTGACTAGAATTCGCGTGGCCATCATTAAGTAATATATGCGGAATCTGAGCCATGAAAATTAGTACCGCTAAGGCATTAACGAAACCAAGCATCACCGTTCTTGGCACAAATCGCATTAGGGAGCCAACTCCCAGGTACCCGAAACCAATTTGGATAAGGCCGGCTAACACAGTAGCTGCGAGTAGATAACCAGTTCCGTATTCAGCTACTAGAGGCACGACAACAAGAGCCATCGCCCCAGTTGCCGCTGATATCATTCCTGACCTTCCGCCTGTCATCGAAATAATTATTGCGATCGAGAATGATGCGTATAGACCAACTTTGGGGTCAACTCCGGCGATAATCGAGAAAGAAATAGCCTCAGGAATAAGAGCCAGAGCTACTACAAGACCGGAGAGAAGGTTCACTTTCGGATCTGAAAGCCATTGGGCTCGATCGGTCGAGATCACGCGACTGCGAAAGCTCATGAGACTTTTAGACATTGTTATCGCCCTTAGGAAGTTTCGAAAAACGCCTAGGTCAGTCAAAAGGGCGCTCTGAAAGGATACGTCCTAAAAACGCTTACCGACTGTGACACTTGTCATAGTTAGTAACTAAATCTTCCACTCACCGTCAACTATTAAGACCCCCAAAGGGTCAATGAGGAAAGACACCAAAATTTGCTCCATCGGAAGCTCAGAAAGGCCTAATACGAAATAGATGCGAGAGTTTCCAAGACGCTTAATTTGATAGCGTCCGCCTAGCTATCGCAGCCGCTTTAACTATACGCGCGGCTCTGTTGTTGCCATAATTTCGATTTCAATTTGCCCCACAATAAGTGGCGCTCCAACAGTCGTTCTACAGGGATACGGAGGCTTAAAAACATCCTGAAAGACTTCATTCCAAATACTAAAGTCGTCAACATTAGTCAGGTGAGCATTAACTTTGATTACGTGATCTAATGACAATCCAATGTCTGCAAGAATCAGGCCAAAGTTTTCAAGTGTGACTCGAGCCTGAGTAGCGATATCTCCATCGCTAACCTCAAAAGTGTCGAGGTCAATTGCAGTCATTCCACTAAATACGTATAGGTCACCAACCTGAATAGCTGTGGCATTTTTTATATCGTACTTTGCGAGTGCGGCAGCCGCTGATGCTGATGAGTGAACAATAGTCATAGAGAGACCCTACCTCGAAAGCATCCATCCAATGGGAGAGAGCTTCTAACAGGCGTATGGATAGAACTAGATTTTTGACCGTTTCGCGACTTAGCTGAGCGAAGATCAGAGCCGTATTGGTGCAGAAATAAGCGTCTAAGGTCTGACCTCTATCATTATCTATCTGTGTATCTGACAATTTAGTTTGAGGCGCTACACAAGACGTCGACACAAATTAGAATATTTACCGCTTACGATGGCCTGTATGAATACCGAACCTCAGAAAGAAGCCTCTGAATGGGGCATTAACAATATTCAACCAGGTTCTAAACGAGTCGGTCCTCCATCCGAACTTCCACCGATAGATATGGGCTGGTTAACTCCGGGTTATGAGCCGACTAAGTTGTCCTACTCACCGCAGCCACAAATTCTATCTGAGGAGGTTGATCAAACTAATTCAGCTCAGATGCAGGCAGCTAACCGGTCGCGCCGCAAAGCTTCTAAGCGAGCAAAATTCGCGAATACGAAACAAAGCAAAGTCACAAATGAGGTTTATTCCCCCATCAAGACTGACACAGGAATGAAACGAGGAGTTGTTGTCCTCGTCCTGTTGTTGATCGCATCAGCAGCTACGACTGCCCTAGTCTTCTAGCTCACAAAAAGTAACAGCTAACCAATTGTTTCCTGGCTAGGGTGATAGAAAACAAGTATCAAAGCGACAAGATATTTCCTTGACCGCTATCGATGCAGCAGGGTCCATACCGGCAACAACATCAGCCTGTTCTATCCAACAAGGACAGAATTACCTCTACACAGCTACCGGGCTGTTGCTCCTGAATAAAGTGCCCCGCATTCTCAATGATGGTGTGTGGCTGATTTTTTGCGCCTGCCACTCTTCCAGACAAAAGGCCTTGCATAGAACCAGTTACATCATCATTAGCTCCAAATGCTGTCGTCAAAGGCACTTGACACTCAGCTAACAGAGACCAAGTCTCCCAACATATTGGCGCACTCGGATGAGTAGCTGAAGTCGGAACGATGAGCGGGAACTGGCGCGCCCCAGCGGCGTAAACCTCCGCAGGAAATGGAGCGTCATAGGCCTTTCGTTCCTCAGCCGAGAGGTCACAAGCCATTGCTTCAATTGGAGTGGACTCTCCAGATAAGCAAGCTGAGGCTAGAAACGGATTGAGGTCTTGGGAATACTGACGCCACCGAGCGAAAGCGTCTTCACTAGTCCTCAAAAAATCTCGACCAAGAGGTACTCCAGTGTTAGAAGCTACAACTCCCCTGTATTTTTCTGCATTTCGGGCCATATGGCTAAGCCCAGCCAAACCACCCCAATCCTGGCAGAACATAGTGAGTGGTCCGAGCTCAGCTGAGCCACTGATCGCATCGATGCTTTCAGTTAGCCATCGGAGATGGCGCCCATAGGTATAGTCATCTCTCAGAGTCGGTTTGTCAGAGCGCCCGAAACCAACTAAATCTGGGGCGATTACACGACAACCCGAAGCAACAAGTATTGGAATCATTTTCCGGTATAGATAAGCCCAAGTAGGCTCGCCATGTAGCAGGAGAACTGTCGGACCTGAACCTTCATCAACGTAGTGGACACGAAGCGAGTCGCTTATCTCCACGTACTTTGGTTCGAAAGGCCAGTCGACGAGATCATCAAAGCGACTTTCTGGTGTCCTCAAAGATTCCATTCCGAGAACTTAACAAATACTCTAGAAAAATAAAAATAGTGCTTTGTTCTAAAGATTAACTAGGGAATCTTGGCCACCAGGAACTTACAGAGGACCGCAACCAAGAAACAAGGGCCGCGTTAACTCTCGCAGGATCTTCCTGAGCCATCCAGTGGCCGGTATCTAACGTGAACTCTGTGAGGTCACTGCAGCAGTCACGCATGGGTGCAGCCAGGTCTGACGAGATGGTTTCACACACATAGTCATACCGGGCGTGGAGAAACAACACTGGCATGCTCAAAACGCCACCATTGTGTGCACTCGCCGCATACGTTTTGTTAGCTTCATGATTCAAATACCAGCTGTCAGGACCGAAAAAACCGTTTCTGCTTAAAGCTTCAGCGTAAATTCTTAGATCATGTTCGGTTACCACATCATGGTCAGCGGGAACATCGGGGACTGCATCCGCTCCACCGAACCATCCTCCGTCAGCTCTTACTGAGGCCGTCAAAGCCGGCTTGCCGAGCCCCCTAGGGTCACCTTTACGAAATAATGCTTTCACCGTCATATAAGGATCTGCTTCAAATACTCTGACTGCTTTCTCGAAGTTTTCCTGATAGAAAAGCTGGTAGTCCCACTGACCGACTGGGTATAGGCCAACTGGGTAAACGTTGCGATCAACGCGAGCAATCATCTCATCCCAGTCATGTTCTAAAGTTCGGTAAGGCACACAGAGGCTGGCTACTGCATGGCATCGATCAGGATGGTGGCTAGCAACGTTCCACACGACTGGACTTCCCCAATCGTGGCCGATCCATACAGCACTATCGCGACCAAGGTGGTCGAGTAGCTCTATCATGTCGGCAACAATTACTTCCTGGCCAAAGTCGCTAACCGAGCGATAAGTCGCGGAGCGTCCATAGCCACGCATATCAGGGGCTACCACCCGAAAGCCTAATCCTGCGAAGGTAGATATTTGATGGCGCCAACTTAACGAAAGCTCGGGCCATCCATGAACAAAAATGAGGAGAGGTCCATCGGTCGGTCCGGCAGCCAAATAGCCGGTTGTGTGGCGAGAAGTCTGAAGCGTGTTCTCGGTTACCGTTATCTCCATATCAACAAATACTTTCCTCTAACCAAAACGGAGTGCATAGTCACTTAAAACGAGATTGTAATACCGCACCGAGGTTGGGTGCTCATAAATAGAAGGCGGAACATAAATTCGTTTTTAATTATTCTCGAGCTTTAATGGTGCCCGGATCGAAAAAGCAAAGAGCTAGCCAGAGACGTCTTCCGGGACTAATTACAGCTATTTCTGATCATGTTTTAACGTTACATAAATACCTTGATTAAGAAATGGCACTAGTTTCAATTAGATAAGCATGACGGACCTAAAGGGAAATAAGTAATGATTGTTGCTGATCAGCTAACAGAAGAAGCGCCTGGTGCTATTCACATAGGAGACGAAGAGCTTCCATGGGTTTCGGATCAAAATGGCGGCGAAGTAAAATTGTTAAGCGCAAAGATCAAAGAAGGTCTTTGGATAGTTCGTGTACGTTTCGCTGCGGGGACCAGAGTTCAAACGCATAGACACACCGGTCCTGTCTATGCCTACACGTCAACAGGCTCTTGGTATTACGCCGAAAGTGAATACGTAAACCGAGCAGGATCATTTTTGTATGAGCCAGCAGGCTCAGTCCATACTCTCCTAGTGCCTGAGACAAACACAGAGTTGACTGACGTGTGGTTCCAAATATATGGAGCGAATCTAAATCTTGATGAAGGTGGCGATGTATCTTCAGTTACCGATGCGACCTCAATTTTAGCTTGGTATCGAGCCGCTGCTAAAGACCTAGGTTGGGACAACCCGCCAGTGCTGACTGACTAAGTGGGCTTCAATGAGGCGCAGGCGACATCTCGTATCTTCCTGGAATCGGAATCAGTTTTAAGTTGACGCGATACAAAAGAGCAGCCAATTACCCAAGTTCGTGTTCCAGAGAAAACGCTGAAAAGAGGACTGAGCTAATCTAAATAAGTTCGATTAAATGCTTCCAATGCCAGCTCGGGCCTTTGGCAAGAACTATAGGTTCGCGACTGCAAAGAACTGCTGTCTCTTGAGGCACCGTTGAGTTGTTACTCGCGCATCATTTCTGCTCGACCCAGACCGTGTCCATCGAGAACTTGATCATCGGCTAAATCAATAGTTACCTTTATGAGATCACCGGTGAATTGATTTGGCGCTTCATAATTCGACACCGCAGTTCCTCGATCGAGACCGATATCTAGACCGGACCAGGAAATCATCAGGGAAAATATGTTGGCTGTTTCTTGCGTCGCCACCGCATCACCGTCGATAATTAGTTGCCCCAAGCCGCGATGACTTTGTTCGTCTCGCGACATGTAGAACCCTAAGTTCGTTGTCCCGAAGGGAACCGGTTTAGGCGAGCGAAGTATCTGATGACTTCCACCAATGTTCAGATCGTGCACCAGATGGCCGCGATCATCCAGATAAAGGCTGTAGCCAGAAGTTGCGTCGCCATGAGCGATCAACACTCCTGAGACGTTGGCTTTGATCGGTTCAACCTGGGCGTCCAAGCGATAGCTCCGACTTCGCAAATCAGGAGCTACATCGCTAGGTAAATGCCCCATCCCCTTCCAGAATGTGAAAAAAGTGCGGCCTCCTAAATGACGGTCAGCGTTTTCGGCGAAGCGCTCGGCAAAGCGGTCATCGAGAGGAAGTACTTGATGCAATTTCGCCTGCTCCCACCACAGGTCAATCATTTCGCTGAGTCGGACCGCTTCAACCGATGACAGATCTTTGGTTTCGTTGAAATCGTCCACAAGATTGAACAATTCCCACTGATCATGTTCGTAGGGAGTTCCAGGCGGGTGGAAAGCGACTGCTTTCCAACCATCGTGGACTAGCCCTCGATGACCGAACATTTCGAAATATTGAGTTGTTTTCCCAGTTTGTGCGTACCGGTCTGTCAATGTTGACGCGAAACTTACGCCTTCGATCGGCTTTTGCTGAACACCGTTGATTGTCTCGGGCGCCGCCACCTTTATCAAGTCAAGCAACGTCGGAACAACGTCAGACGCGTGGCAGAACTGGTCTCTCAATCCCGGATCTATGATCTTGCGCGGCCAGTGCACAACTAAAGGGTCTCTGACTCCGCCGCCGTGGGTGTTCTGTTTGTATCGACGGAGCGGTGTGTTCGCGGTCATTGCCCACCCCCAGGGAAAGTTGCTGTGGGTGTCGGGCCCTCCGATGTCGTCAATTCGGTCAAATTTGGCTTCAATGGATTCAGGGAGACCGTTATAAGGCCCCATAGCATTTACAAAGCCGAGCGGTCCACCCTCCTGGCTTGCTCCGTTGTCCGAAAGAACCATGATCACGGTGTTATCTAGTTGGCCTGAAAGTTCCAAGTGATCGATAAGCCGAGCAAGGTGCACATCAGAATGATGAAGCATCGCGGCATATGCAGCTTGGAGTCGTGTAGCTACCTGACGAGTGATGTCATCAAGTTCGTCCCAAGCTTCAACAAAGTCGTTCCGCGGCGGCAACTGAGTACCTGGCGGCACTATGCCTAATGCGATCTGACGTTCTAACCGTTCAGAACGCTCGATATCCCACCCACGGCTGAAGATGCTGTCATAGTGGCTGATAAGTTCCTTGGGAGCTTGGTGCGGTGCGTGACACGCGCCGAGCCCTATCAAGGTCATCCAGGGACTGTCAGGGATAGTCGCCTCATGTGAAGCGATTAATTGGATCGCTTGATCGAAAAGATCTTCGGTGAGGTGATATCCGGTGGAAAAATTTCCAGGCGGTGAAATATGACTGTTGTCACGAATCAGTTCCGGCGAGTATTGGTCTGTCTCCGCATCGAGAAAGCCGTAGAACCGGTCGAAGCCCCTGCCTAAGGGCCAGCCGTCAAATGGCCCGGTAGGTCCTGATTCTGTTAAAGGAGTGACATGCCACTTCCCGATCATGTAGTTCCTGTAGCCATGCGGGCGCAGTATCTCGGCGAGAGTCCCGGCGTCTGGACTGATTTTCCCTCTGTAACCCGGGTAACCACTGTCGAAGTTGGCGAGACATCCAACTCCGACGGAGTGATGATTGCGACCTGTTAGCAGAGCGGCACGCGTGGTTGAACACATAGCCGTCGTGTGAAAGCCCGTGTATTGAAGACCATTCTCGGCAAGTCGATCAATGGTAGGGGTAGAGATAGGCGAGCCGTAGCATCCAAAATCCGAAAACCCAACATCGTCGAAAAGGACGATCAAGACGTTCGGGCTTCCGGCAGGCGGTGTTGTCTTGACAGGCCAGCTTGGAGCAACTTCTTCTCTGGAATTCACACCGTAGATCCTATGAACAGTCGAAGCAGAGGTGTGACCGCTTAGCTGATCTAGCGGTCAGCACGACCGGCTACCAAAACGACGAAAGCCGCCCGGTTGGGCGACGTGGAAGTAAAACATAGCACATCTAAATTTTCATGTCCACTATTAAACCCCTATTTCTCAGTATTTTCGGTACTTTTTGAGCTTTATCTACGTGTGGTGCTATTAAATAACCGCAAAGAACCCTTGCCTCAAGAGACAGCAGTTCTTTGCGGCCGCGAACCTTTAGTTCTAACGGATCCCCCGATGCTAGCTCAGGCCTTTGGCAAGAACAGCTCGAGAGTCGGTTGAAGATAACCGCAACGGGAGAGCTTCTTGATACTCCGGGGAGTCATACCATTCCCTGAAAGCCTCGTCATCATCAAATTCAAGGACCACGAGTCTTGAACCATGCCAATCTCCTTCAACGGACGTAACGTTGTTATCAACAATTATCGCTCGACCCCGACCAAGTGAAGAAGCGCTTGCCGCCTTCATGTAGCGTTCTAAACCATCTTGGTCATTGACCTCTTCTTGCACAACGAAATAAACTGACATTTCAATCTCCTCTATCTTCTCGGTCTGCTGGACGTAGACAACCCTAGGAGAGTTCCGGAACCCTTGTGAGATTTTATTTACAACACCACCGTTGCTCGACTTAAGACACAACGAAATTAGCTTCAGGATTTTTTTGTTGATATTCGAGCAATGGCGAAAGACCCCACCAGACCTCCCAAAAAACTTAGGAGAAGATCACTAACCGTATCTTCGTAGGTGAGATGCAAACCACTGGTACCACTCTTCATAATAAGATATTCCAAGAATTCCCAGAAAATAATAGCACTAGCCCCGAAGCCGGTACCCAATGCGATTCGATTCCATGGAGCTGCTACACCCGGATGAATCATCGCGACGAAAGCAGCACACAAAAACATCCAGTTAACGAAGTGCAACGCATCATCAAAATTTCGAACGTTATCGAACCAACCAAACAAATTACCCAAGAGATCCAGCAAGAACGGAGTTACTAGCAGCGCTGTAGGAACGTATGGGAACGTCTCTTTACGTCCTCTGAAAAACCAGATGGTTCCCATAACGATCGCTGACAGAGGGTAACCAACTGCTCGCGCAGCCCAACCTTTACCTTGTAGTCGTTCCATCGGAACGACTAACCCGACTAAAAGACTCAACACAAGGGCGACTATGACGATCCACATAGCCATACGTTGCCGACGCTGTTTCATCTACCTAAGAGTAGTTAGTAGCTAAGTCATGCGCACTGAAGATATGCAACAATGAAGCAGCGCAATTTTGTATTGGAGAATTATGAACAGACCTGTCGTTCTAGTGCATGGAGCATTCCATGGAGCCTGGTGCTGGGGTCGCGTTACTTCCCACTTGGACGCTGCTGGCGTTGTCTGGAGAGCACCAGATCTTCCTAGCTGCGCCAATGCAACTTCCGGCGCAGCAATCGATGAAGATACGGCAGCAGTGGAATCAGTTTTAGATAACCTTCCCGGCGATGAGCCGGCTGTGCTTCTTGGTCACTCCAGAGGCGGAGCAGTCATTTCCGAAGCCGGAACTCATCACAGGGTTGGATCTCTTGTTTATTTGACTGCTTTGCTTCTAGAAAAAGGAGAGAATCCAGCTGGTCGAATTGAAACGAATTTAACCAAAGCAATGATAGAGAATGTTGACGGCTCTTTCAGTGCTGATGTTTCTTTAGGCACAGAACTTTTCTACAACGACTGCGATGGAGACCAAATTAGTTTCGCAACTCGTCAATTACGGTCCCAAACTCTAGCTCTCGATACCCGCAATTCCCGGCAAGCGTGGACTGAAAAGCCTTCGATCTATGTGATTTGCACGCGCGATAAAGCCATTACGCCAGATACCCAACGTTCGATGGCTGCCAAGGCAAACACGAGGCTCGAATGGGACACAGGCCATTCGCCATTTCTTAATCGACCCGAAGTTCTTGCAGCTTTGTTAATTGGTTTGAGCGTTGGGTCATAGTCAGGAATTCAACAATCGAAAATGTTCTACTTTCTTGTACCCCTAGTTCGAAATATTTGTTGTGCTCAGTCTTACTCTGAACATTCGGGATGTATTCACTCAACGGCGAATTCGAGCTGCTAGCAAATACGCGTAATAACTATCAAATGACATCGTGCAACAATCTTTCTTAACTGGGTGCGCCAGCATAGAGAAGCGCTAGTCAATTAGCTGTTAAAGCCAACGGGTCTTAACTCACATTCAAGCTCGTGATCAACGCACTAAAATTACGAACCATAACAACAATCTCAGAACCCCTATGTTGAACATTTCTAAGCGCAATGGATTAGAGGAAACCTTTGATTGTCATCTGGGTATTGGCCTGTTACTGAAGTCGTGTCTTCATCAGTAACAGTGGGATCGCAACCTGCATGAGGAAACCATGTGACGTCATCACCTAGCCAACGAGTCGATATAGCTGCTCGCCTTTTAACTCCTGAATTTCCTTGTGACCCATGAATAATCCAGGCTGAAAAAAAGATCGCGTCTCCTGGCTTCACATCAAATCCGATGATTTCATACTCACTTCGAGATGCCTCAATGTCGGGACATTTTTCACCCTCGAACTCGGAAGCCCAACCGTCTTTACCATCAAAAGCTTCCGGCGCATAATATGAACCCCAAGCGTGTGATCCTCTAACAAATTCGAGAGAACTGTCTGCAACTTTTGCTTCAGTAATGGCTACCCAAGCCGAGCAAATTTGCTTTCCGAGAAAAGGCCAGTAAGGAACGTCTTGATGCCATGGTGTTGGATTAGCTGTCGAAGGCTCTTTAATCAATAGGTGATCAAAATAGAATCGAGACGAGCTAGATTCCATCAACGCAGCTGCTATTCCACCCACTTCAGACTTAAACACAAAATCGTTTATTACCGGATCAGTTTCCCATCGATAGCGACTAGTGAACAAACGGCCCTCTACAGCCCCCGGATTTGTATCAGTAACCCAAGGACCAGGATTAGCTAACTGACTATCGGCGACAGATGAGAGTTTTTCTAACCACTCATTACTTACTACCTGTTCAATTTTTACAACGCCGTTCACTCGGTACTTATTTTTGAGTTCATCGGATACCTGTTCGTGAACCAAGATAGACACTAGAACCCCCGCAAACCATCGATAGTTACGAAACAATTGTCACGCACACTGCGATGTTAGCTCATTGACATAGCCAGCCGCATTACCTCAAATAGCAGCGCGTTGGAAGATACTAATATCCGCATGAAAATCGCCTTCAAGGATATTAATCCCACTCATCAGACTAGAAACAGTAGCCAATATTGGTCTATACACTTTGAGTAAAAATATTTTTGATACTCAGATTAGTGCAGCCTTTGTTATTGACCTCAGCTAGCTACTATGCAGCCTCTTGACAATTTTTTAGAGCCTGAGCCCTTGCGGCTACGACAGCAGTTCGCCGTTTCCAAGACTTGCTCTTCCAATGAGCTAGTCGAGAGCGGTTTCGGCCGACTCTCGTTCGCTTCCAATGCGCTTTATGTTTCGGCGGCCGGTGAGCGGGCGGCGGTGCAACTATCTCATCGGCTTCTCTGTCGATGTCCAGAGATGCCGCTAATCTAGTCAACCGACGAAGCTCGTCATTCTCGCGGTGCCTAACTGATCTTGACTTAGCAACATAGAATTCATGACTTCTTATTTTTTCGAAGTCTTCTACTTTGGGTTTGGCCATTGCTTCTCCTCTTGCTGTTCCTGATGGATTAGCTTTTAGATGAAACTGTTTAGCGTTACCTCAACCCTAGTCGCAGTCGATGACTCCGCCGGACCAACACGTCAAAACCGGCCTCGATCGGGTTCACTTGTTAGGACTCGGACTGATTTGAGTTCAATGATTACGCGTCTCATAGCGACTCTATTGTTGGCAACGCCTGTCGATACCAACACTACCCAAATGAAACTTTTCAAGCATCACCACCTGAGCAGCAGCGCCCTATCAGAATCGTATTCGCTTCATTTAGGCGCCTAAGTTTTTGATGTGTCGTTGGTCACGAATGAACGCGGCAACCTATCTCATTGCATACCTTCTAACGACACGAGCTAAGGAGAGTATAGATCGATGACTGTTCTTAAAATAATGACAAGCAAGCTTTTCGGTAGGAAAGAACCATGTTTTTATGAAACAAAGCAATGTAAAGAAACAAAGCAATCCCATATGACTCAACAGCTCGGACCAAGATCATATTAGTGATCTATTCGTGAAACCTGAAGCTTGCTTTCCTTCCAGAGCAAGTTCCAGACTGAGTATGTGAGGGCCGGCTCTTAGGAGCTGGCCTTCATACTTTTTAAGCCGCATCTTTTGATACCCAACTCAACTCTCATTTTTTGTTCGGCCGAGGCGAACGCTAAAAGTTTCTGAATTTACGATTTCGCCAAAAAGCGGAATTCTTCGAATCCAAGAAGATTTCAAAAACTGGAAGCTCCAGTGCAATCAAAGACCCTCGAGGGTAGCCCTACGAAACTTTACTGAGATAATATTCTGACCCTCTTAGACTTTGAATCTTAAGCTACTTAAGCACTTGCTAATCAAGTTTGGTCTGCTCCAGGCACAAGTGATTACTCCAATATTTCCGGATCTCCATACTGATAGCCTCACCTCGAAGTCGAATATCAATCGACTATCTCATGTTCACAAACTGCTACGAGGAGCACAACATGCCTTCAGATATCCCATGCAACGAAAGATGGTACGAAGACTTTTCGGAAGGTGAATCATTTCTTCTCGGTAGCGTTGAAATGGTCGAGAAAGAAATGCTCGATTTCGCAAATCAGTTTGATCCTCAACGGTTTCATATTGACCCCGAGGCCGCAGCTGAAACTCTCTACGGAGGTTTAATAGCTTCTGGTTGGCATACCGGTTCGTTAATGATGAAATTAACTGCCGAAGGTTTCTTGGGTGAACATAGCGTTGGTTCAACCGGACTTTCAGAGTTGTCTTGGCCGTCCGCTGTCCGAGTTGGAGACATTCTTAGGCTCAAGATTGAAATTTTAAGCAAGCGTGTTAGCGGTTCGAGGCCGAATATAGGTTTCATCGAGCTCAAAACCCAAATGATTAAGCAGAATGATGAAATAGCGTTGCAAAGTATAGGAACGCTGCTCATCGAAAGAAAAACTGTTCCTGATTAGAAGCTCTTCTCCTCATGTTTCTGAAGTGGTTAAATTAATTGGTCGACGATTTCAGTTCAGAACCCTCGCCCTATTCACCTAAACAACCCGAAGCGAATCGAAACAAACGTCACCTGGCATTTGTTTCCTGATAGTTCAGTCAATATCTGGCACTCCTTCTGCTGGTTGTTTAGCGATCACAGTAATCAAGCAATTCCATACACGTTTATATCCAACAGAAAATTTCGAGCGGCTTAAACAAATTACTCGTGGAGTGTTACTCCAGCTCCACGCACTCGCGTTTGTCTCATGTTTCGGCGAAAGCGGTCAGCGTCGTAACCAGTACCTCGATGCAGAACACACCGATTGTCCCAAAAAATTGTGTCGCCCGGCTGCCAACTGTGAGACCACCGGTTTCTAGGCTCTGTAGCAAAATCGTTAAGTCCGTCAATCAAACGGCGGCTCTCTATACCACTCCATCCGACAATCGAACGGGCATGTGAGCCAAGGTAGTAGTTACGGCTGCCGTTACCAGGGTTAGTTCTAACGAGCTTCTGTTCCACTGGAGGCAAAGATGCCGCATGGTTATCATCAACAGGAGCAGTCTTAGTACGGCTGAAAACATAGTCATGAAGAACATGGAGATTGTTGATCGCGTTCTGTTTCGCAGCGTCTAATCGTTTGTATGCGGCTCTCTGGCTTACAAACTCAGTTTCGCCTCCCTCAGCAGGTACTTCATAGGCATGAAGAATCGATATATAGGAAGGAACTAGCCTAAAAGACGAATCTGAATGCCAAAGGTTATTGCCCTTAAGCGCTCGAGTTTGTGGATCTGACTCTCCGCGTTTTTTGTTGTCGTCGACAACGTTACCAACGGTGCCAATATAGATTTTTTCGCCCGTTCGGCCAAACGCAATGTGGCTCTCCTCTGGTTCGCCGAACGATTTAGTCAAGGCCATCTGTGCCTCATCGTTCATATTCTGTTCAGGAAATAGCAAAACTGAATGTTCATCAATTGCTGCGCTCAAACTTGTGATCTGGTGAGGTTCTAGCGGCACAGCCAAATCGATGCCAGTGATCTTCGCACCGAAGTCATCGTGAAGAGCTTCGATTCTCATGGAAATAGCTTGCCACACGAGACGCCTCGAAGCGAGCTTGTCTTATTTCCAATACCATTTCATGGTCCTCGCAAAGCCTTATCAACCATGGGAGTAGGAACTGTTTCTCTTTCAGGCTTTATCGCTTATACGTTTAGGTTCAATCCAAGGTTGTGCGATTCGCATCCACTCAGTCGCTAGGTCCCCTTCGGTCTCAACTTCAGACTCGTGGAGCGGTACTCGCCTCGTTATGACCTTACAAAACTCATAAGCGGTTGAGTTCACGCGATCCGTGGCATCCTCTGATCCCCAAACCCATTGCGCCCCGCTCGGACTGGTGAGCTCAACTCGCATGGGTTGGGTTGGTGGAGACAACCCTTGATTGACGTAACTAAACTCGCGAGTGACGACACCAATATGTGCAATGTGGCGAAGGCGGTCTGTTCGCGGGTAATAACAGCCGAAGGTATCGGCCAAGTCATGTGAGTGCGTCCAGGTTTCTAGTAGCCGACTCGTTGCCAACGACCGAGCACCGATGTCTGGTCCCAGCCAAGTGATCCGGTCCTTCGGGTCTAAGTTCCGCAAACCTTCAATCATTTCCATACGAACGTTGAGGAACCATTCCCAGAGCTGAGAGCCTGTCATTGTCTGAATCTCGGGGCCACCTAACCCATGAGCTGAAACCTCACCATTGGCTAAGCGCTCGCGCATTACAGCAAACGTTGTTGGGTCCGTGACCGCTACGTGACAAAGTAAATCAGTGCTACCAAGATGGAGAATGGTTTCGTGGCTGTCCCAACCCTCAGCGACGGTGGGGGCGCTCCACTGCTCTTCAGTTAAGGAATCAACAACGGTCGACAAAGCCAGAGTCTCAGCTTCAAGATCATCGCAAATCTGCCACATTGAAACAATCTAGCCCATATCAAAGACGTCGATAACGCACAAAACCTGCAGAGCAACCACGCTCTCGCTTTTAGCCCTTGATTACTCCAGCTCCCCACAGCACATACAACGCAACAAGTGGAGTGTCGCCAGCTTGAACCGTGTGTATATCTAAAGGATGGTTGTATAAAACTGATTCGGGTTTCACTTCAACCAGGGTTTTGGAGCCACCATATCTCCATTGAGCTGTACCTGAAATAGTTAGATACATCTCTTGTGGTGGGTGATTGTGAATCGGGTATGAGCAACCACGTTCAACATACATTATCCCAACTTCTAGGCCTGGTAGATCAAAGGCATCAGACAAAACGCATAGCGCTCTTTGTTTGCCTTTATCGTTCCAACGCGAAGACTCAACCCATCGCAACGAAGCTGCGAATTCGGTGAACTCGCGTGCTCGAGGCGTATCGCGAACATCGCCAAGGTTCTGCAATGCAATTAGCTTCTTAGATTCATAAGCTATCGGCGCTGCTTTCTCGATTGCTAATCGAAGCTGCTGAGCACCTTCTTTAGCGATCGCGTTGCTCGTCAGTGAAATGGCGCTATCCGCCGCGCTGATTAGCCATGTGCGTATTTTGTCGTGATCTTGAAGCACGTTCATGATCTCACCAGCAGCCTCGAATTCTGAAATCTTAAACGCTGGCGTTCAAATCTCCTCTTCCCCGGTCCATCTATTAGATAAACGCTCTGCCTTCTTATTGCAATTAGCACTGTGTCGTTTGTCACTTCTCGAACAGTCTGCCTCTTCAATTCCTTATCGTGAAAGCACTATGAAAAAGTCACTTTCGAAACTCACTTACAAAGCGCTTACCGGAAAAGAAGCACCAAGCTTTTATGACTCCAAGAGAGCGCATCAAAATCAGCAACTAGGTCCTCGTAACTACTAGTAGCTAAACAGACCTAAGTCGGTGGCCCCCCCTGCCACCGGCTTTCTTAATAAGGATCGGCCACCTGCGCCGGTCCTTATTTATTTTTGGACTAGTCAGATTGCCTACCAGATGCTCAGAAACGAGCATGGTTAGGGGCGCTATCTCACGGGTTCTAGCCATCAACGAACCCGAAATAGCTTAACTTGCACAATTCTTTTTGTAGAAGTGCTTGCATCAAGGGCTTTTCATTACTTTCGAAACGCTTGCGTATCGAACCCCTTAGACTGACAGTGATTCCAGCGGGTGCGGCTGCACCTGCTGGCGTCACTGAAAGCCCTCACTCGATGATCTCATCCATCAGACGGTGGGGACTTTCACTTTTTCGTTCCAGCTCGCAGCCCTTGCCAATAACTACGGTATGAGTACGAGCACTTTTCTCAATCAATTTACAGCTGCTCAACCATGAGTTTTAAATTAAATTTTCATAGAGTTTGAGCTCAATTTGATTACCGTCTAGGTCACGGATGTAGACGGCTGGGCCCCAGCCTTGAGCACCGTAAATGGATTTAAACTCTCGAACAGTTTCTACATCATCATGATCCAAGAGAGTCTCTAGGTCTCCCTCGACATATAAGGCTATATGGTCAACGTTTTCGCCTGAACGTTCGGTTTCGAGAAGATCTATGATCGTTGTTTCATTTATCTTCATCGAGAGGAAGGGTGCTTTACCTGATTTCCACTCCTCGTAGCGCAGCGGCTCCATCCCAAGCCGATCTCGGTACCAGCACATCGCCGTTTCAGCGTCGGAAACATTTATTACTAGATGATCTATTCCAATAACTTTCATTTTGGAGGATCTTCCTAACTCTCGTTTATCATTAATTCGCGTAGCTCTCGTTTCAATATCTTTCCGCTCGCATTACGAGGAAGCTGTTCGGTAACAAACTTCATGTGTGTAGGCACCTTAAACTTTGCGATTCGTTCTGATAAAAAGTCCTGAAGTTCCTTTGTATCAATGCTATGGCCAGCTTTTACCATCACCGTTGCTGCTACTTCTTCCCCTAATCGGTCATGCGGCACGCCATAGACCGCCGCTTCGTAAACTCCCGGGTGCTCATATATAGCTGCCTCGACCTCGGCGCTGTAAATATTTTCACCGGCTCTAAGCACCATGTCTTTGGCACGGTCAGCTACAAAAATAAACCCATCTTCGTCTAGCCATCCGATGTCTCCCGACTTAAGCCACCCATCGATGATCGCCTCAGCAGTTTCGTCTGGTTTACCCCAGTAACCGCGAATAAGGTTGGCTCCGCGGAAACAAATCTCACCACGTTCGTTGGGACCTAAGACATTACCCTTTTCATCGATCACAGACATATCCATTGATGGAGACGCTCGACCTGCTGAGGTCGGCTTCGCTACATAGTCGTTACCCGAGTTTTGTGGTCCTAGCCCATTGGTTTCGGTCATTCCATAGCCAATACCTGGCCTCGCTGTCTCGAACCCGTCTTCTATTCTTCTCACCAGCTCGGGAGGAGCAGGGGCACCGCCTCCACTTACTGAGGACAAGCTAGAGGTATCGCGTGTAGCGAAATCCGGACTTTCCAACAATTCCCAACTCATAGTCGGAACACCAACGAATGTAGTAATTTTTTCGCGCTCGATAAGCTCTAAAGCTCGGTCAGGGTCCCATCGATGCATCATCACCAATCGCGACCCAATCACGAAGGTTCCCATCATCACTGGAACTAAACCAGTCACGTGAAAGAGAGGAACACACAAAATTACTGCAGGGTCACCTTGGTCAGCTCCAACTTCCCCTCCAGATCCGGTAAGTTTTCCTACTTCGGCCCTGCAAGCAAAACCGACTAAAGCACTCAGTACCGCTCTATGCGTTGAAACTGCTCCTTTGGGGAATCCTGTAGTTCCAGATGTATACAAAATGGTGGCATCATCGTCTGTGTCGATAGCTATTTCTGGCATCTCTGCGCCCAGCTTGACAACATCTTCATAACGATCAATTCCTGAAGGAAGCTCTCCAGTAACTCTTACCGCTATGGCTGCAGCCTCAGACGCTTCCAAAATCGGAGCAACCCGTTTCACACGTTCTTCATCAACGATGACAAGTTTAGAACCTGAATCTTTTAGTCCATATTCAAGCTCGTCGGTCACCCACCACGCATTCAGCGCAACTGCGATCCCACCGATGGAGGTGATTGCAGCAAAAGCAACTATCCATTCCGGGTAGTTGCGCATGGCGATCGCTACGCGATCACCTTTTTGAATTCCGTAGTTATGCACTAGTGCGTAAGCAAGCCCATCTATATGTTGAACAAGATCGGTGTAACTCCAAGTTTCGTCTTCATAAACCAAATATGGTTTATCGCCGTAAAGCCGGGCAATCATAAATAAGTCACGAAGTGAATTCGGGGTACGCGAATAGACTTTCGTCGGCAAACCCATTACTTCTTGCGTCGTAATCTCAAAAGGGCAGCCAGGACCAGTGAGCGTCGAAACTGCTTCATCCCAAGTCATGTTCATATTGACGAAAGATAACTAACTATCAATGTCTCAGGACCAAAAAACAAGAAAAATCATTGGATCGGGACCAAAACCAGCCATATTCACACTAAAAATGCGAAAATCGCCTCTTCGGCGACGTGAAAAACTATTATAGCTTATCTAATTTTTCGTTTCCAGCGAAAAGCCTTAATTTTTGGTAGTTGCATAAATTTTTTGCATGTCTCACCCGCTTATTCATCCTCCCTACTGGTATCCAAGGCAGTATTTAGCTAGCTTTCCCCACATGAGCAGCCCTTCTTATGATTGGATCGCCCACCATGCCTTAGTGCGCGGCGACAAATTAGCAGTCCACGATCTAGATTCAGGTCGTAAATTCACTTATACAGAGATGAATGAGCGAACGAGCCGGCTTGCAACAGCATTACGATCGGAATTCAACATAGAGCGAGGCGACAGAGTCGCAGTTCTGGCAGAAAACGATAGCAACACCCTTGAGGTCCAATTTGCTTGCTGGAAGCTCGGAGCCATATTCGTTCCACTCAACTGGCGGCTAACTATCCCAGAGCTCGAATATATAGTTGGCGATGCAGAACCAACGGTTCTTTTTCATGATGATGCCCTAAACGAACAAAGCATAAAGCTCTCTCAAATTTGCAACATCTCTCATCGCGTAACCTGGGGTCGGTCTGTTGAGGAAGCCGCAGCTTATGAAGAAGTCCTGAGCCTTCATGAACCTATGGACGCCTGCGTCGAATGCACCCACGATGACCCTGTCACCATCATGTATACCTCTGGAACTACAGGCCGACCCAAAGGGGTCATAATTACTCAAGGAATGACTTTCTGGAACGCTGTTAACTGCGTCGAGTTTTATTCCCTAAGTGAGTCAATGATAAATATTGTTTTCTTACCTCTGTTCCACACCGGCGGGTTGAACGTCTTCACAAACCCTGCATTTCATTTCGGGGGCACAAATCTAGTAATGAAAACGTTTGAACCTTCCAAAGCCTTAGCTCTACTAACTGATCCAGAAATAGCGGTCACTCACTTGATTGGCGTTCCTGCTAATTGGCTTTTCATGAGCCAAGTTCCTGAATTCAAAGATGCTTCTTTCCCCACGATAATTGCTCCTTGTGTTGGAGGGTCACCAACTCCAGTTCCTCTTATCGAAGCATGGGCAGGAAAAGGTCTACCTCTTCAGCAAGCATTTGGTATGACTGAAACCAGTCCGCTTGTGCTGGCGCTCCCAGCTGACAAATGTACCGAAAAAATTGGTTCTGCTGGACTGCCTGGAATGCATACTGCAGTCCGGATCGTCACCGAGGATGGTCGCGAAGCCGAAATAGGCGAAAATGGGGAACTCTGGTGCAAGGGACCCAACATCACTCCGGGATATTGGAACAATCCTCAAGCAACAGCTGAGTCTTTCGAAGATGGCTGGCTAAAAACAGGTGATGCAGCACGACGCGACGAGGATGGCTTTTATTACATTGTTGACCGTTGGAAAGACATGTACATATCAGGCGGAGAAAACGTATATCCCGCAGAAGTGGAGAGCGTCATCTACCAGCTTCCGCAAATCGGCGAAGTTGCAGTAATCGGCATCCCTGACGAAAAATGGGTTGAAGTTGGTCGTGCTATTGTCGTCGTTAAACCTGGTGAGTCTCTTACCGAAAGCCAGATCATAAATCATTGCAGGGAAAACCTCGCTCGTTTCAAAGTTCCTCAGTCAGTAATTTTTATTGATGAGATTCCCCACAACGCAACGGGAAAAGTACTAAAACGAGAACTTCGCGACCAACACAGCGATGCATAGGAGAAGCTAAATGAGCTATCCCGGGGGGCCATTAGCAGGTATTAGAGTCTTAGACGCTGCTGGGATGATCGCCGCGCCCAGTGCTTGCGCTCTCATGGCTGACATGGGCGCAGACGTGATAAAACTCGAGCCCCCCCATGGAGATCTTTTACGGGGACTTATCCAGTTTCCCGACGGTCCAGACCCTTGGTGGGAACTTGATAATCGAGGGAAGCGAGGTATCGCTATTGACCTTTCGAAAGCCGAAGGCCGAGCCGCTGCCCACGCCATAGCCAAAAGTTGTGACGTTTTTGTAACGAACTTCACTAAAGAACGACAGCAACGCTTCGAACTTACACCAGACGATCTCCGAAATAATCATGTGGAACTCATCCACACCACTCTGACCGGATATGGAAGCACAGGCCCTGATCAAAGCCGTTTAGCTTTTGACCACACCGCATTTTTTAGTCGCGGTGGGGTCCTCGATATAATGGGAGAACCAGGTCAAACTATTCCGGCGGGAAGAGCTGGCCAAGGAGACCACACTACCTCTCTGGCAATCTTGTCCTCAGTTCTGCTTGCCTTACGAGAACGCGACTTGACAGGAATCGGACAGGCCATCGAAATAGCGTTGATGCAGACCGCAATGTGGACTCTTGCCTCAGATCTTTCTCTTGCTTTAGCCACAGGTGAAATTCCCGAACCCCGTCTTCGCATCGAAACACCGAGCCCCTTAGTTGGCCGATTCAAGTGCGCTGACGATCGATGGATAATGCTAACAATGGCACCTGAAGGCCGTTACTGGGAAAAATTTTGCAAGGCGATCGGCAAAACTGAATGGCTATCGGATCCTAGATTTATTTCCTCTGAGTCGCGAGCAGAGCGCGGGGCGGAACTCATGTTGATGTGCGACGAAGTGTTCTCGCACAAAGACAGAGACACCTGGGGTCATCTGTTTGATGAAGCGCAACTTATATGGGGAGCGGTGCATTCACTTACTGAAGTCATCAACGACCCTCAAGCTGAGGCTCTCGAGGCTTTTGTAGATATCAATGACTTCGAGGAGCCACTCAAAACAGTCGCAGGCCCATTCCACCTAGGAGGTTCTGACATACGCGTGCGTGGACGTGCACCCAATCATGGCGAGCACACACAAGACATTCTGTTAGAAGTTGGCTTCACTGAACAACAAGTCGGCGATTTATTTGAGAGCAAATCCATTTTCTAAGATCATTTCATTCACGCACAGAAACTAAACACAAACGCTGACGCCTTTGGGGTTCACTAACCAATACGGCATTTTCATCTGAACATCTATCGGCTAAACGGAAGTCCAATATTTCTACAATTTCGCCGTCGTTCTCCCATATACATGGGACAACTCTTACAGTGTCATTTTCTCGCAAACGCACACATTCTTCCTTCTCAGGTATACGCGATGTTGGCAATGGTTGGCTACGAGAATTGGAAGCAAAAGCCGAAAACACGAAAATGCCAACCCCGATGAACCCGACGGTCAGCCAAGGTAACACTCGCAAGAAAAAAGCGAATAACCAGCTGCTAGTGACTAACAACGGCGCAGTTTCTGAATCACCTTCATCCATTTCCCATTTGGCATCAAGGTCTTCAATCGGGAATTCGTTGCTCCTCAGACGGTCCGCTTGTTTAATTTTCCTACGATATTCATGGTCATAACTAGCTTTTAGCTCTTCGGACCCAAGCACTCTCCATGCTTCGTTTATGCATTGCATTCTTTCTTCAGCTTTAAGCCGAACAGCAACAGATGCATCCAAAAGAGTATCAGGGTGATTCAGCCGAGCGGCTTGTACCCAGGCGCGACGAATTTCGTCGTTACTAGCGCTCGGGTCGATGCCTAACTCAGCATAAAAATCGAGTCCGGTATCCACTTAGGACCTCCAAAGCCGAAAGCTACTCGATCAATGATCCATCGGGACGCTACGTTAGTTGACATGGAAGGATTGTCTTGCCCAGCATGTGGCGAAGAGGAACTACTCAGCGGAGTACCTCATGCAGACATCATCGAGGTTAGCTGCGAGCCTTGCGGGCAGAAATGGCATCGCGACCCACATGCCCTTCCAAATTGTGATCGCTGCGATGGCAACGATATGGAAGGAGCGGTTAAAGCAGTCGTAGAAAAATCTCGAGGTAGTCAACTTTCAATTGTCGCCACACAAGTTGTGTACCTGTGTCGCGACTGTGATGAAACAATTTTAGCGTCATACAGGATAGGAAGAAGCCCGTTAATGCCTGCTGAACTTCCAACTACCTAAATGCTGGGTTAGGTCTAACTCGACCCGTCGCCTAACCATTCCTGTTCAGCTAGAACTCTTTCAAGAACTAGGTGATCTTTTTCATTTTGTATTCGCTGTAAATAATATTCGTTCTCGAAAAGAGCAAGCAGCGCACCATCGCTTCTACCTAGAACGGTGGCTCCTGGGAGCCTACGAATCTCAACTGCAGATTTTGCATCGGTTCTGCGAGCCACGTTAAATGGTGCATTTGTGAGTATGACCGGCGCGCCGAACTCATTCTCGAGTCGGTGCGTAGCTACTTCGAACTGCATCATTCCGACCGCTGCAAGCGTCGGCTCCACGTCACCAATGTCAGGATCACGAAGAACCTGAATTACTCCCTCTTCGTCTAGCTGAATTAGACCTCGTCTGAATTGCTTAAATCGGCTCGTGTCTGTCACACGAATACGTCGAAAAATTTCTGGTGCAAATAAGGGAATAGTAGGAAACTTTATTAGCTCCTCCCCATAAAGCGTATCCCCAACTCGAACATCCATTGCATTAACTAATGCAACCACGTCACCCGGCCACGCTTCTTCCACAGTTGAGCGGTCCGCCCCAAACATGGTATGCGCATACTTAGTAGCAAAAGGCTTTCCTGTACGACTTTGCGTGACATTCATCCCTCGTTCGAATCGTCCGGAACATACCCGCACATATGCAATTCGGTCTCGGTGAGACTTATCGGTATTCGCCTGAACCTTAAAAGCAAACGCCGAGAATCCAGCATCAACTGGTTGCGGGACGTTATCAACATCCAATCGTGAACTCGGAGCAGGCGCCAGATCGATAACAGCGTCAAGGAGTAGCCGGACTCCAAAGTTCGTCAACGCCGAGCCGAAGAAAACAGGCGTGACTTCTCCCGCCAAAAATCCTTTATGGTCCATCTCGCTGCCCAGAGCATCCAGAAGCTCAACTTCTTCTTTGGCCTCATCCCAACCTGTAACCGAGTCATCTAGGTCAGAAAGTTCTATCCGCTCTTCGAGTGATTCAGTAGCGCCACGAGCTGTTCGGTCATAGCGAATGAATTGTGAAGTGGAGCGATCTACGATCCCACGTAAATTGCCAGGCACTCCAACGGGCCAGGACATCGGCATTGGCAGCAGCTGCAGCATGCTTTCAATCTCGTCAATTAGCTCCAACGGGGCTCTACCCGGACGGTCACACTTGTTTACAAAAGTTAGGATTGGAATTTCGCGTTGCCGGCACACTTCAAAAAGTTTTAAAGTCTGTGGCTCAATCCCTTTCGAGCCATCAATAACCATAACCGCCGCGTCAGTAGCAGCAAGTACCCGGTAGGTGTCCTCGCTGAAGTCTCTATGACCTGGAGTATCCAACAGATTAACGACGCAATCTCTGTAATCAAACTGAAGCGCAGTCGACGTTATAGATATGCCTCTTTTTTGTTCCAACTCCATCCAGTCTGAAGTTGCGGAACGTCTACCCGAGCGTGCTTTGACTGACCCAGCTACTGCTATTGAGCCTGAATACAAAAGAAACTTTTCCGTCAAAGTCGTCTTACCTGCGTCAGGATGACTGATTATCGCGAAAGTTCGGCGGCGAGCAGCTTCCTCTCGAACTCGTTCAGACATACTCACTGAGTCGATCGTAGAAGAACGATGAGCGAACAGCACCCTCTTGGTAAGACTTAGCAGAAACCCTTTTAGAACAAAAACTAAAATTAGCTGGGCTTTTGGTGCGATTCAGATGGCAAGATATGCCTTAGATAGAACACATCGCCGCAGGGAGACCCCATGAAATTAGCAACTGGAGCCGGGTATTGGGCCGCTGGACCACCTAAAGATGCTCTCGAAACTCTGATGAAAGCCGAAGAGCTAGGGTTTCATTCATTTTGGACTGCCGAGGCTTACGGATCAGATGCTTTAACTCCCTTAGCCTGGTGGGGAAGCAACACAAAAACTATCCAATTGGGCACAGGAATCATTCAGATGTCAGCTCGGACCCCGGCCGCAACCGCTATGGCAGCTATCACTATGGACCATCTCAGCGACGGGCGATTCATTTTGGGGTTGGGAGTAAGCGGCCCTCAAGTTGTCGAGGGTTGGTACGGCCAGCCCTACCCGAAGCCGCTGGCAAGAACAAGGGAGTACATCCATATCGTCCGAGAGATTTGCGATCGAGAAAAACCGGTCGAATTTATTGGCGACCATTACCAGATGCCATTCCCGGGTGGGCTCGGACTAGGCAAGCCTCTCAAATCAACTGTCCATCCACTCCGTAAAACAATTCCGATTTATCTCGGAGCGGAGGGCCCAAAGAACGTTGCTCTCGCTGGAGAGCTATGCGACGGTTGGCTTCCATTATTTTTCGCTCCAAAAGACAACCATTTCTACGCTGATTCCCTCAACGAAGGATTCGCTGCTGCGGGCAAACCTCGAATTGGATCTGATGGTAAAATTCCTGACAGTAACGACTTCGAGGTCGTATGTCCGGTAAGCATCGTTCCAGATGATGACATAGAGAAGGCAGCTGACAAGGTCCGACCCATGCTCGCCTTATATATGGGTGGTATGGGCGCTAAGGGAGCGAATTTTCACTACGACGTTTTTTGTCGAATGGGTTATCAAGGTGTCGCCGATCAGGTTCAAGAACTTTATTTGCAAGGAAAAAAAGCTGAAGCTTCGGCAGCTATTCCCCTAGCGTTGGTGGAAGAAGTGGCTCTGGTTGGTCCTCTCGGCAAGATCACAGAAGATTTAACAAAATGGGAAGATACAGTCGTGACAACTCTTCAAGTAAGCGGCTCTCCTGCTCTACTCGAAACAATCGCTGAGGTAGTACTTTCATGAATTCAATTAATCCTCGAACTCCCGTCTTGGTAGGAGCAGGTCAATTTCTCCAAAAGCCCGATAATCCTGTAGATGCAATCGAGCCGGTTTCCATGATGCAAGCAGCGCTCGAAGCTGCCGCTAAAGACGCTGGGGCAGCTTCGCTTCTCAGCGATGCGACTCATACCTGGATCGTTAAAGGAGCATGGCCGTATCCCGATCCGGGCGGCCTTCTACGCGATAGATTCAGAAACAATAGCCAGACTGGACTATCAACTGACGGAGGGAACACACCTCAATCGCTTGTAAACAAAGCATGTGTTCGAATCATTAATGGAGAAGCAAACATAGTTCTTATAGCTGGCGCTGAAGGTATTTGGAGCCGCCGGAGAGCGAAACGGGCCGGTGAGCGCATCGCCTACACCGACCAATCACCCACTTCACCAGATGAAACTCTTGGCAAAGACGTAACCATGAGTCATGAAGTGGAGCTCGAACGTGGTTTCGCAATGCCCATAAATTTTTATCCCATATTTGAGTCAGCCTTCAGAGCATCACGCGGCGAGTCAATAGAAAACCACAGAAACCGAATCAGTAAGCTTTGGGCTACTTTCAACAAAGTTGCTGTCAGCAACCCCTATTCATGGGTTCGCACCCCAATGACGGCTGAAGAGATAAAACAACCAGATAACGGCAATCGACTTGTCGGTTTTCCCTACACCAAAGCCATGAACTCGAACTGGGACTTGGATCAGGCGGCGGCTCTTATCTTGTGCTCAGCTGAAGCGGCAGAGGCAGCAGGTGTTCCTAAAGATCGATGGCTTTTCCCTCATGCGGGTACCGACGGCGCTGACACCAACTTCGTTTCAAACAGGCAGGACCTATTCTCGTCGCCAGCGATCAGGGTCGCTGGAAATCGCGTCCTCGAACTAGCGGGAGTAACAGCGAACTCGGTGGACCACGTCGATCTCTATAGCTGTTTTCCATCTGCTGTGCAGATCGCAGCTACTGAGATCGGATTAGACCTCGAGAAGCAGCTGACACAAACTGGGGGTCTAACTTTTGCAGGTGGTCCGCTCAACAACTACGTCACCCACTCCATCGCTACCATGGCAAATGTGCTGCGTAACGACCCAGGAAGCGTCGGCCTTTGCTCAGCGAACGGCGGGTACATAACAAAACATGCTTTTGGGGTTTACAGCACAACGCCCCCCTCTAAAGACTTCCAGCATGAAGACTGCCAAAACGAGATTGACACTTTCCCGACTAAGCAACTAGATGCTGAATACGTCGGCCCAGCCACCATCGAGGCCTACACGGTTATGCACGGCACATCGGGTCCAGAAGTTGGACTTGCTGCCTTATTGACACCGAACGGTAGGCAATGGGCTCAAACCACTAACTCTGATCTGATGGAAGCGATGATGAAATCTGAGCACGTCGGTCTGGCTGCGGAAGTTACGTCAGACTTCCAGTTTCATTTAATTTAACGAGGAGTAACACTAATCCTTTGCATAGGTCCGCCACCTGAACCGATTCATTACCTATTCTCATCTATGTGCAAACGGCGCTGATCGAACTGAGCAGTAACAGCTTCCGTTTAACCGTGTCTGATGGTATCCATAACGTTCTTCAACGGAATCATCATTTGGGTTTAGCAGCAAGCGTGAGCGTGAACGGAGCCTTTACCCAATCAGACATTGATGAGGCCACTTTCGTCGCTAAGGAATTAGCCTACGTCGCCGAAAATTTTGGGTATGACCAAATAATGGTTGTTGCTAGCGAGGCATTCCGTCTCGCTTCCAATGGAGAAAACGTTGCTGAACGCATCTCCCTTTCCATAGGCCACGAAGTGAGGATTCTGTCAGAGGTCGAAGAGACTAGCTTGGCCTGGGAAGCGGTTTCATCAGAATTTCCAGTTCATCCAAACATTGCTATGGCAGATCTCGGTGGGGGCAGCCTGGGCTTGGCTTTCGGACCGACTAATTCAAATAAGCCCCAACAACAATCCTCACACCGGCTTGGCGTTAGTTTGTTAAGCCCTAGGACTCTCAAAAATGGAATTCTTAGTTCCGATACTCGGATAAGGCTCGAACACCACATCGCTAGCGAGCTTCGGCCTGCAATACAAAAATCCAAAAGCCAGCTTCCTTTGCCAACTGTTTTAGTTGGTGGCGCTGCACGAGGCATTGCTCAGCTCATTTATGTGTCGCGACGAGCCGAACTACCTGACACAGCGCATGGATTCGTTATCGATTGCTCAGATTTAGGGCATCTAATCAACCGTCTTTCAAAGTTCCCTTTGGCTTCTCGTCTAGCCATGCCGGGCATGAAGGAGCGGCGTGCGGAAGCTATGCCACTTGCTGCCACTATTCTTCGACAGTTGCTCCGGTCTCTCGAAGTTCACGAAGCAGTAGTTTCCACTTCGGGCCTACGAGAAGGAATCCTTCAGCGCTTAACGGCTGTTCGCAAAGCCGCATAAGTATTTTTTCGAACTCACAGGTCTAAACCTAGAATGGTCTAATTGACAGATTCTGTCGATTGTTCTCATATCAGTGGTATCTTTGAAGTTGTGACCGGATCATTTAACGGATTGCTTCTTCTTAGATAGGCGAGGGCCACTATATGGCAGCCCTCGCCGAACCTCCTGCGCCTTTGGGCCGGGAGGTTCTTCTGCTTTTACAAGCAGATATAGAGAAGTGAATTGTTGATGACCACAGCGGAAGGAAAGCATATGGCGGACGTAAAAGGCATAAGCAAACAACAACTGAGCCCCATGCCATTCGATAAATACATTCACTATCCTTACGCGCCAACTCTTCTCGATCGCAGTTGGCCCAACAAAGTGACTACAGAAGCGCCACTTTGGTGCTCCGTGGATCTTCGCGACGGAAATCAAGCCTTGATTGATCCAATGGATCTGCCACGCAAGCGAGAGATGTTCCAGGCTCTAGTAGAGATGGGATTTAAGGAAATTGAGATAGGATTTCCATCCGCTTCAGCGCCAGACTTTGATTTTTGTCGCATGCTAATCGAAGAGGACTTAGTCCCAGACGATGTATGGATTCAGGTCCTTACCCAAAGTAGACCTGAGTTAATCGAACGAACCTATGAAGCAATACAAGGTTGCAAGAATGCAATAGTTCACCTATATAACCCAACTTCAACGCTGCAGCGACGAGTTGTTTATGGGCTCGATCTTGAAGGAATTATTCAAATCGGTGTAGAGGGCACGCGCCTTTGTCGTGAGCTACGAGACCAAGTAACCGATTCGAACATTCGATTTGAGTACTCCCCCGAGTCTTTTACGGGAACTGAAATTGAGTTTGCTATTGAAATATGTGAACGAGTAGCAGAAGAATGGGGAGCAACCGCAGATGACCCAATAATTTTGAATCTTCCAGCGACTGTCGAAATGTCGACAGCAAACCTTTACGGCGACCTTATCGAGTACTTCCACCGTACTATCCGGAACCGCGAATCAGTAATCCTTTCACTGCACCCGCATAACGACCGAGGCTGCGCAGTGGCGGCAGCAGAATTTGGAGTTATGGCAGGTGCCGACCGAGTCGAAGGAACATTATTTGGTAATGGTGAAAGAACTGGAAACGTTGACCTAGTCACTCTCGCCCTCAATCTATTTTCACAAGGAGTGGACCCAGAGCTTGATCTGAGTCATATCGACCATTTAAGGCGCGTGGCTGAGTATTGCAACCAACTCCCAGTTCATCCTCGACATCCATATGCCGGTGACCTTGTGTACACCGCTTTTTCAGGAAGTCACCAAGACGCAATCAAAAAAGGATTCGAAGCACTCGACGATAACTACATCATGTGGGAGGTTCCGTATCTTCCAATCGACCCAGCGCACGTTGGCCGCACATATCAAGACGTTATTAGAGTGAACAGTCAATCCGGGAAAGGTGGAGTTGCATACGTAATGAAGAACAACTTCGGATTAGACCTGCCAAGGCGACTCCAAATTGAATTCAGCCGAGTTATCCAATCAATCACCGATGAAGGTGGCGAAATAGTTCCTGAAACTATTAGAAAAACTTTTGACGAAACCTACTTACATACCACCTCGCCATTGACATACCTTGGACACAAGAGCAGCTTTGATTCCTCGTCATCTGATGAATCATCGGTAACTGCAATGCTGAAAATTGATGGAGTGGAGCGCGAAGTCAGTGCTTCTGGCAATGGTCCCCTGTCTGCATTCAAAAATGCTTTAGAGGATAGTTGTGAACTCTCCATGCAGCTAGTGGATTATCAAGAGCATGCTGTAGGAGTCGGCGCTGATGCTACCGCCGCGGCTTATGTAGAAATCGAGACCGAAGACCAGGTTGCCTTTTGGGGAGTCGGAGTTCATCCGAATATAGTGACTGCAAGTTTTCAGGCGCTGATTTCAGCGATCAATCGGTCACAAGAACAGTAAACATCTTCTTAGCTGGCTCTCCCCTAGGACTACATGGCTCTTCGCACATTCGCTGACGGTTCCCTTTTCGGTGCCCGCTTTGGGACTGAGACTCCGCGAGTTCTCGCACTGCATGGATGGGGCAGAACGCACAAGGACTTTGAGCCTGTTCTAACTGGATTAGACGCGTTGTCTATTGACCTCCCTGGATTCGGCGCATCGCCAGCTCCGACTGATTCAGGCGGAGCCTCAATGTATGCCAAGCTGATTGAACCGGTGTTAGACGAATGCCATCTCCCTGTAGTTGTAGTCGGACATAGCTTCGGAGGTCGAGTAGCTGTGCATCTCAACGAGCGAAGACCAGATGCAATCGCAGGACTGGTACTCACCGGAGTCCCACTTCTTCACAAAGCGCATGACCATGGGAAAGTGGCTTATCAATACCGGGTAGGCAAATGGTTAAACCGTCTCAAATTAGTCAACGACAACTTCGTTGAAAACCTAAAGAACAAATACGGCAGCGCAGATTACAGAGCGGCAGAGGGCGTCATGAGAGACATCCTTGTCACATGTGTCAATGAGTCATACGGCGAAGAACTCAAAAAAATACTTTGCCCTGTTGATTTGATCTGGGGTGATGGCGATACTGCCGTGCCTCCAGAAATAGCAGCTAGAGCAGAAGCGCTAATCAACGATGTTCGTTTAACGATCCTAGGCAACGTCGATCACTTTGTCCCGACTATGGCACCCTTGGCACTTAAAGAAACTATACAGCTACAGCTAGCAGCCTTAGATGACTAATTTTATCTACCTTGCAGTTGGCCTAGCCGCAATTTTTATTTCTTCGTTGCGTTGGCTTCGAGTTGCTCAACGGGAACACTACTTGCCAAGATCGACCTGCACGTTCGCTCTGCGCTGGTGGCGATCTGACCGCGAGAACATGGCGATATTCGTCATCGGCTTTGGGGCTTTGTTGCTCTCGTTAATCTCCGCTTCTGGGCTCTTAGTTACCGCCTTTGCTGCCCTTATCGCTCCCCGAGGGCTCACAATTCGAGGACGCACTAGCAAGCTGGCTTGGACACGCCGTCTCAAGACGGTGATGGTCACGTCCACCCTTTGCATCGCGTCAGTTATTGTCGCTGCAAGTTTTGCTGATTACGGTCCTCATGCTGCTGTCGCTGCGGCTCTTTTGCTACCTGCGTTTATCGACCTTGCCCTATGGATTTTGATGCCGATCGAAAGTGCTCTCGCGGACAAGTACGTCAAAGAAGCGAGTAACACCCTCAACCGAGTCAATCCCATTCGAGTTGCTGTTACCGGTTCTTACGGGAAAACAACAATCAAAGGTTACGTGTACCATCTTGTTGCTACCACCAAGAGCGTCATCGCAAGTCCTGCTAGTTTCAATAATTCAGCTGGACTATCACGAGCGGTGAACGAGAATTTCTCCTCTGCCACCGAGGTATTTGTAGCCGAAATGGGAGCCTATGGGCCGGGTGAGATTAGAGCTTTGTGCGAATGGGTAAAACCATCTATTTCGATACTTGCCTCCATCGGACCTGTTCATTTAGAACGATTCGGAAGCCTCGACAACACAGTAAAATCTAAAGCAGAGATTTTTGAGAATAGTGATATCGCTATAATCAACATTGATGCTTACGGCCTGGAATCTGTAGCAACTGGTTTGAGTGAATCGGGATCCAAGGTTATTCGATGTTCTGCATTTGATAAGTCCGCCGATGTCTGTGTACTCGCCACGGGTAATGGATTAGACATCTTACTAAACGGTGAGCTTCTATTATCTGCTCTTAAGTTCGATGGTGCTCCAACTAATATTGCTTGCTCTGTTGCCGCAGCCCATGCCCTTGGCGTTGAGCTCGCAACGATTGCGCACCTTTTACCAACTCTTCCAGTGGCTGAACATCGTAAGCAGATCGACGTAAGCCCCAGTGGAATAACAGTCATAGATGACACCTACAACAGCAATCCTGCAGGAGCTAACGCTGCGCTAGAAACTTTGAGTTCGTTGGATGCAGCACGCAAAGTTCTCGTTACTCCCGGCATGGTCGAATTGGGAAAACTGCAAGGAATTGAGAATCGTAAGTTCGGCGAAAGCGCTGCCCAGATTGTCGATGACTTCCTCGTTGTCGGTCGGACTAATCGCGCTGCTCTTGAGATGGGCGCTCGTGCGGGCAATGCTCGACTTTTGCATATGGAAACTCGCAACGAAGCTGTGGCATGGGTTCGTAATACATTAGTTGCCGGTGACGCTGTTCTCTACGAAAATGATCTTCCGGATCACTATTTCTAAGCTCACTCGCCGCAGGAACCCCCACTTGCTGCCGGTTGGAATACTCATACTTTTTTGCAGTCGTTAACTGATTCTCATTCATTAGCGATCAAGTTCGAGCTTCCACCCATTAGCTCTAGATCCAAAGAAATTACAAGAAAGACCCATGAACGGGCTTTTAGCCGTGACATCGATCGCGAAGCCATCTACCGTTAATTTGAGATTATGAGTTATCCAGCAGTTTGCTTCGGCAGTCCATCACCTGAACACGACATTTCTATTTTGACTGGGCTCCAAGCAGTCCGGTCTCTTCAGCGCGCCGGTAACAAAGTTGCAGCGTTGTATTGGGCTAAGTCAGGTGCCTGGTACGAAGTCCCTGCACAAACCGAAGCCAATGAGTTCGCAAACGGAATTCCTACTTCAGCGGTCCCAGTGATTCTGGCTACTGGCGCAGATGGTGGGTTCTATCGAGAAACCCGTCGAGGGAAAAAAAACCCACTAGATATATCGGCGGTAGTGAATTGTTGCCATGGGGTACCGGGAGAGGATGGCACTCTGCAGGCGCTCTTTGACCTTGCTGGCCTGAAATATACTGGCCCTTCACAATGGGGCGCCGCTTGCGGTATGGATAAATTAGCTTTCAGCGGTGTCATTTCTTCTGCTGGACTGCCTAGTTTACCGCTATACCTCGTAACAGATAACCTCGAGCTAGCTGAAGGCGGGCCATTTATTGTCAAACCAAGATTTGGTGGCTCTTCAATTGGAATTGAAATCGTCGACGATTTAGACACTGCTAAGGCCCTTACTCGCAGCCAGCCTCTCCTACGTGAGGGTGCCGTGTTGCAAAAATATTTGCCGGCAGCCGTTGATCTGAATATTTCTATTAAGACCTGGCCTTCGTTAGCTTTGAGCGCAGTAGAAAGGCCGCTGAGAACGAATGGCCTTGATGGCATTTATAGCTATGCAGATAAGTACCTCGGAGGTGATGCAGGAATTGCGAGTGCACCAAGAGAGCTTCCTGCTGAAATCCCAGCTGAAATAGAGGCATCGCTTAGAAGTTGCGCAGAACAAATCGCATCGCTGACCATGGCTCGGTCAGTGGCCAGAATAGATTTTTTGTGGGATAGCTCTGATCTATGGGTGAATGAAATCAACACGATTCCGGGATCTCTTAGTTGGTATTTTTGGGCACATGAAGGACTTAAGTTTGAGCAGCTACTTCAACAGATGCTTGAAGAAGCTGTAAAGGGGCCTACACGACAATTCAGAACTAACGGAGCGGATGGTGTCGCTCTTCGGAAAGTGGGAGCGATAGCTAGCAAGCTCGCTTAATCTACGACTAAAGCCGCTTTAAGAAACGATATGGTTTCCCGTCTAGCTTGAACCAACGATCTCACATCCGTCTCCAAGCCAAGAGCACGCATTACCTCGGGTTCAGTAGCGACACCAATAACTGCGGAATAGATAGCCAGGAGCAACATTCTTGGCTCCACACGTCGAAAACTTCCAGCTTCTATTTCTGATTCCATAAACCGTAAAGCGTCGCTAAGCATTACGTTCATGGCTGCAGCGAGTTCTGCCGCTCCTGATCCGCCCTGCCGACTGACTAATCTAACTAGGCCAAGAACCTCGGGGCGTCTAGCCGCTAACGAGAAGGTGGCTTTGACAATATCTTCGATTCTTTCGAATCCACGCGCACCACTACGTGCCGCTTCTGACATTGCTCCAGCTAACTCTTGTGCGGCTGTTTCTATGACCGAATGTAGGAGTTCTTCCTTGGATGAGAAGTGGTAGAGAATGGCTTGTTTTGTGATCCCGATCCCGGCTGCTAGCTCGTCCAAAGAAGTTGAGTCATAGCCACGTAAACCAAAAGCTTCAAGCGCTGCATACAACACGCGTTCTCTAGTCCCAGCCATGTCGGGAATTATAGCAAATACTTACCAATTGGTAAGGATTCATGGTATACAATCTATAATGATCGCTGACTCGCTAGCCGGAAAACGCATCGCCGTAACCGGTAGCACAGGGTTCCTCGGAACAGCGTTAGTTGAAAAATTGCTGCGATCAGTTCCCGACTGCGAATTAGTTTTGCTTGTAAGACCGACTCGGCGATACTCAGTAGAGCGGAGAGTCAATAGAGAGATTCTCAAAAACGATGCTTTTAATCTTTTGCGGGCTCAATGGGGTCCCGATTTTGAACAGCGTTGCGAAAAACGAATACAAGTTGTATCTGGTGATGTAAGCCAAGACGGTCTTGGTTTGAGCGACGCCGATAACGAAACATTTACATCATGCGATGTAATCATTCATTCAGCCGCAACGGTGAGTTTCGATAATCCTCTCGACACCTCGATCGAAATTAATCTCCTCGGCCCAAACCGCATCATCGAGGCGTTGCATGCAGCTAACCGGACCCCACATTTGGTGTCAGTTTCAACTTGTTATGTCGCTGGGAATCGACGCGGTGATGCTCGAGAAGAGTTCTTAGCCGGTACGCCCTTCCAGGTAGACGTGAGTTGGCGCGGTGAAGTTGAGGCTGCACGAAGAACTCGGTCAGATCTCGATGCACGAAGTCGAGAGCCAAACCGTTTGTCTGGTTTTAGGAAAGAAGCTCGGGAGGAGCTCGGTGCAGCCGGCCTCCCAATGTTGGCCGCCAAAACCGAACAGCGTCGCGAAATTTGGGTTAATGATCAGATGGTTGAAGCCGGCCGAAGTCGGGCCACGTCGCTAGGTTGGCCAGATGTCTACACCTATTCTAAAGCACTTGGAGAAACAGCTCTTATAGAGCTTCACGGGAATGTACCAGTAACGGTCGTTCGACCATCTATTATCGAATCGGCGTGGTCTGATCCAGCTCCGGGCTGGATTCGTGGATTTCGAATGGCCGAACCATTAATTGTGTCTTTCGCTAAGGGCGAACTAGACACCTTTCCAGGTTTCCCGGAGGGGATACTCGATGTCATCCCTGTCGATATGGTTGCATCTGCAATAATTGCTGCGGCCGCCAATGGGCCACAACCTGAGCCAGAAGTATTCCAAATAGCGTCAGGCTCAACTAACCCGCTTCTTTTCAAAGTTTTGTTGGATACTGCTATGGAGTGGTTCGGCGAGAACCCGGTGTACAACGCAGATGGACACCCCACAGCAGGAACAGAATGGAAGTATGCAGGCTCTCAGGGCTTAGAAGAGCAACTCAAAAGAGTAGTTAAAGCTTTCGACATAGCTGGAAAAGTTATCAACCGGCTACCAATCCGAGGAGAGAAAAGTTTCACTAGCAAGTTCGCAGAACGACGACGTAACCTTGCTCAGATCCAAGGATATGTCGAAATTTATGGTGCTTATGGCAAGTGCGAAGCTCTCTACGGGATCGACAAAACTTTAGACCTTTGGGATAGCCTCTCAGATCAAGATAGGGCGGAATTTGGTTTCGACCCTCGAGTCATTGATTGGCACCACTACATAACCGAGGTTCATTTACCGACAGTTATGATCCAAGCGCGTGTAAAGACAACACCAGAAAAAAAAGTGGGGCCTAGTCGTAAAGATCGCCTGACAGAAGCGGTATTAAACGAGAAGCGAGAGTTCGCTGCCTTTGACCTCGAGAACACCCTGATAGCGAGCAATGTCGTCGCAAGCTATGCCTGGATGGCGACCCGCCATCTAGACCGGCAGCAAAGGCTCCGGTTCACTCTTAAAACTTTGGCACAAAGCCCAGGCCTCTGGCGCAGAGACAAGCGCGATCGAACAGATTTTTTACGGTTTTTCTACCAAAGGTACAAAGGCGCTCCTGTTGCGCAGTTAGAAGACGCTGCTGCCGAAATGCTCAGCAACCTAATCCTTACCAAATCTTTTCCGGCAGGATTGCGACGAGTTAGAGCCCACCGGGCGGCTGGTCACAAAACTATATTGATTACTGGCGCTCTCGATATCGCTGTTGAACCACTTCGTCCTCTATTTGACCACATAGTGGCCGCTGAGATTGCTCAGAAAGATGGCCTACTAACTGGCGAGATGGCTAAAGTTCCTCCGACCGGCGAAGTGCGGGCCCAATTGATGCTCGAGTGGGCTGCTAGGGAAGGTTTAGACCCGAGCCAAGGTGTCGCCTACGCCGATTCAGCATCTGACCTTCCGATGCTTGAAGCAGTCGGATATCCTGTAGCAGTAAACCCTGAAACACGACTTGTGGCTATCGCCGAAAAACGGGGATGGCTGACCGAAAATTGGCCAAAAACACCTGGTGCACCTAACTCTATTCTCCCTATGGGCCCCAAAGCCCAACGCGTTACTAACCAAAGAGGAAACAACTAATGACCTCACGTCGCGGCCTGGTTCTCGAAGTCGATAGAACAACTCCTCCAATAGTTTTCCACCACGGTGAAGGCTTTCGATTCGAGAAATTGCCTCCTGGAAGCAGGGTGATATACCCCAACGAACCTATTGCCCCGATATCAAATGTAGATGAAGCAATTAGAGAGGCGCTCATCAATCCGCTCGGAGATTCAGAGCCATTGACCGCTCTGCTTACACCGGGAATGAAACTGACAATTGCTTTCGATGATATTTCGCTGCCTCTGCCTCCTATGCGCTCTCCTGACATCCGAGGGCGGATTATCGAACAGGTACTCGACTTAGCAGCAGCAGCAGGAGTTGATGACATTCACCTTATAGCTGCGCTCGCGCTACATCGGAGAATGACTGAATCTGAGCTGCGTCATGCTGTTGGAGATCGTGTCTATGATGCTTTTGCTCCGCAAGGCCAGCTGTACAACTTCGATGCAGAAGACCCAGAGGGACTGACTCACCTCGGAGAGACTGAGCATGGCGAGGAAGTAGTCATTTCCACTCGTGCTGTCGAGTCAGATCTGATTATTTATGTCAACATTAATCTTGTGTCCATGGACGGTGGCCACAAGAGCGTTGCTACTGGGCTATCAGGTTACGCCGCTTTGCGACATCACCATAATGTCCAGACAATGCGTCAATCCAAGTCTTTTATGGATCCAGAGAAAAGTGAGCTACATACAAAAAACTGGCGCCAAGGACGTTTAATCGCAGCAGCTGGTGTAAAAATTTTCCAAATCGAAACAACTTTAAACAACGACACGTTCCCTGCCCCTTTCGAATTTCTTCAGAAACGTGAGTGGGAGATGACCGCTAGGGATCGAGCAATGCTTCTCGGAAGCAAAAAAGCATTAGACCGTATGCCAAGAAAAGCCGCTCGTTCAATCTTCCAAAGCATCAGATCGCCGTATGGTTTAACTTCGATACAGGCGGGCGAAGTTGAAGCAGTTCATGAAGTCACGACACGCAACGTCTACAAACAACACCTAGTTCGAGTTGAGGGACAAACCGATATTCTGAGCATGGGACTCCCCTACATTGGTCCTTACAACGTCAATTCGGTTATGAACCCAGTGCTAGTGGCGTGTCTCGGGTTGGGGTATTTTTTCAATCTCTACAAAGGGAAACCACTCGTTAGAGAAGGGGGCGTGGTGATAATGAGTCATCCAACGCCATGGGAGTTCCACCCTGTTCATCATCCCAGTTACATTGACTTTTTCGAAGAAGTTCTAGCTGATACAACTGATCCTGAAGAAATTGAACGCAAGTATGAAAAACGGTATGCCGAAGATGATTGGTACCGGCACCTGTATCGCACTTCATACGCTTATCACGGTGTTCATCCTTTCTACATGTGGTACTGGTGCGCTCACGCTCTCGATCATCTTTCTCAGGTGATCATCATTGGTGGTGACCTGCGAGCGACAAAACGTATGGGGTTCAGATCTGCGACTACCATGCGCGATGCCCTGGAAATGGCGAGCGATGTTGTAGGGCCTTCACCAACACTTACTCACATTCATAATCCACCAATCCTGATGGCGGATGTAGTCTAGAACAAATGGCTGATTTAAACCGTCGACGACCCATCAGCCACCTCACGGCTCGCAGATCTAAACCATCGATCACAAAAGTGATGCGAAAAGTAGAATTCCCTCTTAAGGCTGCAGAAACCCCAAAGGGTGAAGCCGACTTGCCATCAACTTTAGGGGCTAGCTATGACACTGACTGGGCTCGTAAATATCCAGCTCGCCTGACCCGACGTTTGGCCTTAGCCAGTTTGGGCAGAGGCGTAATTTCTTACTACGCCAGCCCCACGATTCAAGGAGCCGACAGGCTCCACGATCTTGAAGGCCCGGCTATTTTTGCTGCAAATCATCAAAGCCATGCCGACACTTTGGTCATGATCACCTCGGTACCTGAGCCCTGGAGACACAAATTATTCGTCGGGGCTGCCGCCGATTACTTCTTTGGAAGCAGATTCGCCGCTACCCTTTCTTCTCTTTTTATCGGGGCAATACCCATAGAGAGAACTTCAGTTAACAGAAACACTATTGAGAAAGCAGTGAGTCTCCTTAAGGGCGGCTGGAGCATGGTGATCTACCCAGAGGGAGGTCGGTCACCTGACGGGTGGGGACAAGAGTTCCGTCCTGGAGCAGCTTTTCTTGCTAAGCAGGCCGGAGTTCCAGTAGTCCCAGTCCATATTCGCGGCACCTATGACATTCTGCGCAAAGGGCGAAACTGGCCAAAGCGATCTAAATCAATAATAAATTTCGGTCGACCAATCATGTTTACCGAAGATGATAACAATCGGAGATTTACAAAAAAGCTTCAAGAAGCAGTCGAATCGCTTGCAGATGAAACAGCCACCGGCAACTGGTATACATCTAGACAACGCTTACATAAATCCGATAATCCTGGTCTGCAAGGACCTGAAGGCAGCGCATGGCGAAGGCGATGGGCACTAACAGCAGAAAATGAAAATGGTCAAACGTCTAAGCGCGAGTGGCCTTACATCTAGGGGAACCCAAAATATGCATCTTGAACTTTCGGCTGATGAGCTTTTAACTACAACCAGAGCAGTTCGCAAACGGCTGGACCTTAACCGCCCAGTTGACAGGGAAACACTTTTAGAATGCGCAGACATAGCGTTTCAAGCACCTACAGGCTCCAATGTCCAAGGTTGGCATTTCCTGTTTGTCGAAGACCCTGAAAAAAAGCGGCAACTAGCTGATCTTTATGGACAAGGCTATGACCCGTACGTTAATGCACCGCCGCGCGAGTACCCGCCTGGCGACATAAGAGCAGAACGCGCTCAGTTTGTCCGAGGCTCGTCAAGACATCTTCGAGAAGTTTTTCACGAAGTTCCCGTGCTTCTAGTCCCATTAATGCAAGGACGCATAGAAGGCGAAGATTGCTTCGGTCAAGCATCTAAATGGGGTTCGATAATACCTGCGGTTTGGAGTTTTATGCTCGCAGCGCGAGAACGTGGACTTGGTTCCGCCTGGACAACGCTACATCTGCCATTTGAAAAAGAAGCAGCTGAAGTTCTAGGCATTGACTACAGTTCGTGGACACAAGTCGGCTTATTTCCAATAGCTCACACGATTGGAACCGACTTCAAGAAAGCGCCTCGTTTAGACACGCGAAGCTTAGTAAGTTTCGACACATTTGGTAATAACTAGCCAGACCAAACGGCTTTAGTCCTGTAAACATCTAAAGTCTTTTAAATACAGGATCTGATCTTCATACAAAGGAACCCTTATGGCTGTCGCTGCCAGCACTCCAATCGAACTAATCGAAGCGGTCTATTCAAACCTTCCCAAAAATCTCGCGTGGGGCAGATCTAAGCTCGGTAGATCGCTAACGCTCGCCGAGAAGGTTCTTATAAATCACTTATCGAACCAGGATCAAGATCTTGAACGTGGCCAAAGCTACGTTGATCTTCTACCTGACAGAGTAGCGATGCAAGATGCCACCGCCCAAATGGCTTGGCTGCAATTTATGACCGCTGGACTTTCCCAGGTTGCGGTTCCAACTACCACCCACTGCGACCATCTGATTCAGGCGCGAGAAGACGGCAAGACTGACTTGGTGGTTGCATCAGAGAGCAACGAAGAAGTCTACGATTTCCTTCAAAGCGTGTGTGCCCGGTATGGAGCCGGATTTTGGAAACCAGGAAGCGGAATCATCCATCAGGTTGTACTTGAGCAATACGCATTTCCTGGCGGGATGATGATTGGAACCGATAGTCACACTCCTAATGCTGGAGGCCTCGGAATGATCGCCGTAGGAGTCGGAGGCGCCGACGCCGTAGACGTTATGACGGGTTTCTCTTGGAATGTTCGTTGGCCAAAGAGCATAGGTATCAAACTCATAGGAAGCCTTTCCGGATGGACCGCTCCCAAAGACATAATTCTGAAAGTAGCGGAAATTCTTACAGTTGAGGGCGGAACAGGTGCGATCGTTGAATACTTCGGACCGGGTGCAAATTCAATAAGTTGCACCGGCAAAGCGACGATTTGCAATATGGGTGCTGAAATTGGCGCTACCACTTCCCTATTTGGATATGACGAAGCGATGGGAAGGTACCTTAAATCGACAGGCCGTTCTGATGTAGCCAATGCAGCTGACAAAGTCGCTGAGCACCTACGTGCCGATGACGAGGTCATCGAGAATCCACACGAATATTATGATCAGGTCATCGAAATAGACCTTTCGTCCCTGACGCCACACATAAACGGACCACATACTCCAGACCTTGCACGCGAGGTAAAAGCGTTGGGGTCAGAGGCCGCAGCTAAAGGATGGCCTAGCTCAATTAGTGCAGCTCTTATAGGCAGTTGCACCAACTCAAGTTACGAAGATATAACACGAGCGGCCAGCATCGCTCGAGAGGCAGCTCAGAAGGGGCTGACAGTCAAAACTAAACTCTTGATAACTCCTGGATCAGAACAAGTCAGAGCAACAATCGAGCGAGATGGACTTCTGGCCGATTTCGAGGCTCTAGGAGCCACAGTTCTCGCCAATGCTTGTGGCCCATGCATTGGCCAATGGGACCGTTCGGCAGAAACCGATCACGAAACAGGAACACCTAACGTAATCGTTACTTCCTACAACCGTAACTTCCCGAAGCGAAACGATGGAGACCCAGCAACACTTGCATTTGTTACATCTCCTGAAACCGTCATGGCTCTGGCGTTAGCCGGAACAGTTGATTTTGACCCTATAGAGGGAACACTTACTAACAGTAATGGCGATGAGGTCTCGCTTTCTGTTCCAGTTGGAATTGAGCTCCCACCTGATGGCTTTGACCCCGGGGAAAGTACCTTCGTTCCTCCTCCCGCCGATGCCAGCGGAATCAGTGTCGCAGTCTCCCCTACATCTGACCGGTTGCAGCTTCTAGAAGCTTTTGAGCCTTGGGATGGTAACGATTATACCGATTTGCCTATCTTGGTAAAAGCTCAAGGAAAGTTCACGACCGATCACATTTCAATGGCTGGTCCGTGGTTAAAATATCGTGGGCACCTTGAGAACATTTCGGGCAATCTGTACCTGGGAGCTGTAAATGCTTTCAGCGGCTATGAAGTTGGTCATGGCAAAAATCAAGTGACTGGCGACACTCAAACTTTTCCTGAAATAGCACGCTCCTATCACCAGGCATCCCAAAGCTGGGTTGTTATAGGTGATCAAAACATGGGAGAAGGTTCAAGTCGCGAACATGCTGCTATGGAGCCAAGATTCCGAGGTGGCCTTGTAGCTATAGCTAGGTCGTTTGCGAGAATTCATGAAACTAATTTGAAGAAACAAGGCATGCTGCCGTTGACTTTCGCAAATCCATCTGATTATGACCGGCTCCAAGAAGCCGACCGCATCGCAGTTCCGGGGCTCTCAGGTCTGACTCCAGGAGTGCCTCTTACTGTTGAAGTAACTAGCAGTAACGGTGAAGTGTGGTCTTTTACCGCCAACCACACATATAGCAATGAGCAGATTGAATGGTTCAAGGCTGGCTCGGCACTCAACGTAATCAAGGCTTCTCTCTAACACCGTTTGTTGCTCCGACAAGGAGAACCAAACGAAGTTAGTTCCAATCCAAAGCCCAAAGCCCAAAATCCAAAATCCAAAATCCAAAATTGCTTTGTAATTTACTTAAATTTTTGGCTTCTGCAGCCGGCCTACTCGCGTTTAGATGCAGATTTAGAACTTCGCCTAAAAAGAGGAAACCGACCCGGGGGGCGGGTCGGTTTCAGAGGTTTCGCATAGCGGGGGGCGCTTGCGACCTCGGCTGACTGGACTAGGGGTAGTCCTAATCAGCGGGTAACGTTAAGCAACTTGGGGGAAGTTGTTATCTCAACGTTTTTAATGTTAGTTACCCATCGGTCATCTATCAAGCAGCAATCATAGATACTTTCTATCTATTTTACAGATAGCAAGTTACGATTAGGACATGGACATCAAACAGCTCGAGGCCCTAACAGCCGTTGCCGAGTACGGACGTTTCTCAACCGCTGCTCGCGCTCTCAATACAGTTCAATCAAATATCTCGACTCACATCGCTCGACTTGAGAATGAACTCGGTGCAATTCTTATAGATCGAAGCGCAGGTTTACTAACTCCAGAAGGGCAAGTTGTTCTAACTCGAGCACGCCGGATCAGCGCTGAACTGGAAGCCATGCGCGATGACGTGGCATCTATGAGCTCACATGTGACCGGCAAAGTCAGCTTAGGAATTATTGGAACTACCGGAAGATGGCTTCTCCCTACACTCCTCGATGATTTAAGCAATCAGTACCCCGATGTAGAAATAAGAGTCATCGACTCAACCACAACAGCTCTCATCCCGTTACTCGAAAACGGCGACATCGACCTGGCCGTCATCAATACGCCATTAACCCATGACGAACTCACCACTAGCCCACTTTTCGAAGAACAATTAGTTGTAGTTACCCCATCTTCACACCCATTGGCAAGCGACGGCGACAGAACAGTCGATTTCCACGAGCTCCAAAAACACAAGCTTTTGTTAGGTCCTCGTGGCTCAAACTTAAGAGATCTAATTGATGATGCGGCTCGTCGCCAGGGGGTAAATCTTTCCACTCTCGCAGAATTAGATGGGATTCGTCTTGCTGCAACACTGGCATTCCAGGGCTACGCTCCGGCTATCGTTCCCGTCACGGCCATTCCTGCTTGGGCTCTTAGAGGAGACTGGAGAGTTCTCAATATCGATAGCATTCCTCCGCGCCTCGTTGGTTTAGCAATACGCCGCAGAGGCATGCTCTCTCCAGCAGCAAATGCCATGCGAGATGTACTACGTACCGCAGTTCGTTTCCAAGCACCATCTATCGACGGCTTGATAGCAATTTAACTAACTTGCACCCGCTAGACCCCTTCTGCCGCCTACGCTGAATTTGTGACCGAATCACTCGCCTTAGAAATCAGACAAGGAGTCCCCGGTGAAGTAACCGCCGGATTGTTTGATCTAGATGGCCGGTCTGTGATTCTTATTCGAGCAGACACTCCTACCCGAATGGGTGCTCTCACCCCTGAGGATGGTAAAACTATTGCCAACGCTCTAGAAATGGCACTAGCCAAAAGACTTCCAGCGATTCTTTTACTCGCGTCTAGCGGGGCAGATGCTAATCATGGCGTGGCGGCACTTCATGGCTGGGGAACTGCTGCGCGCGTCCTTTCTAAGTGCTCAGGTGTAATCCCTGTTATCGCCGCAGTAACTGGTCCAGCAGTTTCCGGCACGGCGTTGCTAATAGGTCTTGCAGACATAGTCGTTATGACAGAAAGTGCCTATGCGTTTGTAAGCGGTCCGATACCAGTTCGCCAGATGACCGGAGTCCAAATAAGTCAGCAAGAACTCGGAGGCTCCGACGTTCACCACCGTGAGACTGGAGTGGCCAGCATTATCGTCTCAGATGACGAAGTCCTTCAGACCATCGCTGAGATCTTGCAATTTTTCCCGAACTACAACGGTCTAGAAGCTCCGAGAATTGCGACTAACGACCTGGACGGTCGCCTTACTCCCGAAGCTTCTGACGTCCTCCCAGAAACACCCAGTGGTTCCTACGACGTACGTGAAATAATCCGACACATTGCCGACGATAATTACTTTGTTGAACTCAGGTCAGGTTGGGCCACCAATCTCGTCACCGGCCTTGCATCATTTGGTGGACGTTCAGTCGGAGTCGTCGCAAATCAACCGATTTCAATAGCCGGCACTTTAGATATCCCTGCTAGCCAAAAAGGCGCAAGATTTGTCGCTATGTGCGACGCATTCAACCTCCCTCTCATAACGCTCGTTGACACGCCAGGCTTCTACCCCGGCAAAGATCTCGAATGGCGAGGAATGATTCGCCATGGTGCTCAACTCGCTTTTGCTTACGCACGAGCAACTGTTCCGCGTATCGCTGTTGTTTTACGCAAATCATATGGCGGCGCTTTCATCGTCATGGACTCAAAAACAATCGGAAATGACGCATACTTAGCCTGGCCAACAGCCGAAATTGCAGTGATGGGTGCCACACAAGCAGCTCAGATCTTACGAAGAGGCGCAAGCGATGCCGAAATTGAGGAATACGTTGCCGAATATGACTCAACGTATTTAAACCCCTACATCGGCGCTGAAAGAGGCTTCGTTGACGCAGTGATCGATCCAAAGCTAACGCGACGGGAACTCATCGACTTGCTCGACTTACTCAGCACAAAGAAAGAGAAAATTCCAGTGAGGCGTCACGACAACTCGCCCCTATAGTCAAGAAAGCTTGAAGTAATACCTATTTACACTATTTCAACCAATCATTTTATTTAGAAACTACTTTCATCCGAATAGGTAAAGATAATTAAGGTAAGATACCTTATTAAACGGGGGAATTCGGACAGTGCAACGACGCACCACATGTCCATTCTCGAGTAGACGTAAGTAAAGACGAAGGACAACAAATGGCCGAAGAGAGTTTCACGATTATCGACAACAGATCTGGGAACGAGGTGACGGTGCCGATTGTTGATGGAACTATTTCATCTGCGGCTCTTCGTCAGCTTGACAAAGGCATGTGGTTCTATGATCCGGCCTACCTATCGACTGCCAACTGCGACAGCAAAATAACTTTTATCGATGGGGCGGAAGGAATCTTACGCTATCGCGGCTACCCGATTGAACAACTTGCCGACAGTTCATCGTTCTTAGAAGTCTGCTACCTCCTCCTTCATGGTGAGTTGCCAACGCAAGCACAATCAGACGTTTGGGTCGATCACATCACCAACCACACTTATGTGCACGAAAACATTGCAAGATTTATGCAAGGTTTTAGGTACGACGCTCACCCGATGGGCACTCTAGTTTCTACAGTTGCTGGTCTATCGACCTTCTACCCAGAAGCCAAAAACATTGATGACCCCCATAATCGCATGATTCAAATCATTCGATTAATCGCCAAAATGCCTACAATGGCAGCCTTTGCATACAAAAACCGTCTCGGCTTGCCTTACGAATACCCAGTAAACAATTTGGGATATACCGGAAATTTCCTACGAATGATGTGGAACGTCGCTGACCCTAGTTTTGAACCGGATCCAATACTTACCAAAGCCTTAGATGTCTTGTTTATTTTGCATGCGGATCATGAGCAAAACTGTTCCACTACTACGATGAGGACCGTTGGCTCAAGCCAAGCAGATCCTTATTCCGCCGTAGCAGCTGCGACCTGTGGTCTCTATGGGCCATTGCACGGCGGCGCTAATGAAAAAGTTATACGAATGCTCCACGAAATTGGAAGCTACGAAAATGTTGATGCATACGTCGAAAAAGTAAAATCTGGCGAAATGTTGCTACAAGGTTTCGGGCATCGAGTTTACAAAAACTATGACCCACGAGCAAAAATTATAAAACAGACTGCTGACCGAGTATTTAACGTCACCGGTATGAATCCACTGTTGGACATCGCCATGAAACTCGAGGAAGTCGCTCTCAGCGACTCATACTTCGTGGACCGCAGCCTCTACCCAAATGTCGACTTTTACTCCGGTTTGATTTATGAAGCCATGGGATTCCCTATGGACATGTTCACAGTTCTATTTGCCATCGGCAGAACTCCAGGGTGGTTATCCCATTGGCAGGAAATGCTTGATGATCCAGAACAAAAAATCTATCGACCACGACAAAAATATACGGGTCCGGATGAACGTTCATACGTCGCTATTGGCAACCGGTAGACGCCACGATTGAAGAACTAAGGCTCCGCTAGAATGTCTATGCATTTAGGCCACCACATGGCTAACCTCTCCTAGTCATGGACTATAATTGGCCAAAAAATTTAGAAAAACTGGCGGCTGAAGCTGGTGCCTGGGTAGCAGAAGCTACTTCAGATTTATTTCAGACCGATGATGGCTGGCTAGTTGGCTATTCAGATGAGTTCACGCTCAGACTGGCTGAACGTGGCTGGATAGGAATGACTTGGCCAATCTCAGCCGGAGGAGATGGTCGGCCTGAGATTGAGCGGTTTGTAGTCACTGAGCAGCTACTTCTTGGTCGAGCTCCAATGGCTGGCTCTTTTTTTCCGGACCGCCAGATCGGCCCTGTTCTATTGGCCTATGGCAGCGAAGAACAGCAGAAAAGATTTTTGCCGGCTATGCGTCGCGGTGTTTCCAAATGGTGCATCGGAATGTCCGAGCCTGATGCCGGTTCGAACGTTGCCGGAATCGCTACCACAGCCGTCAAAGATGGTGATCGCTATATCGTTAATGGGCAAAAAGTCTGGACTAGTGGTGCAAAAACTTCTGACTTTTGCTACTTAATATGCAGAACCGACCTTGAGTCCCCTCCTCACAAGGGAATGAGTGAATTCATTGTGGACATGAACTCACCGGGGATTGAAATTCGCCCAATAAAAGATGCTTCGGGCGACTCACACTTCAATGAAGTTTATTTCAATGAAGTAGCCGTACCAGTTGAGAACTTAGTGGGAGAGCTCAACAACAGCTTCGGTCAAACTATGCGACAACTTGAGCATGAACGAGGTGGGATAGATCGGCTAGCTTCAAATCAACGACTTTATCTCGACACGCTAGATTACGCAGATAAAACTGATCCGCTGGTTCGACAACAAATCGCTCGGATAGAGAGTGGTTATAGAATCGGCCGAGACATGGTTCTTCGCAATGTCCTTCGACAGACACCATTTGCCCAGTACTCAGCAGTAACTAAGACTTGGTGTACCGAATTCGAACAACAAGTTTCAGAGTTCGTTGGGAACGTAGCTGGAGCAGAAACAATGCTTTGGAACCGTGTATCTCGAAACGTTGTTTATTCGCCGGCCTACACAATCATGGGCGGCACCACGCAAATCCTGCGAAACATCATAGGTGAACGTATCCTCGGGTTACCTCGGGAGCCACGACCCCAATCATGAACCGGGAACAAGCAATTATTCCCCTCCAGGGAGCGATGAACTGCCGTGACCTCGGCGGTTACGCAACCGAAGATGGCCAGATAGTAAGGACCGGAGCTCTTTTTCGTTCTGACAGGCTCAGCGAGCTCACTGAGGATGACCAGGCAGAACTAGGAACCTACGGCATTCGCACTATCGTAGATTTTCGGACAAAAGCAGAGTCTTCGCGTGACCCGTCCAGACTATGGCCAGGAATTACCAGCCATGTGCCTCTCTCAGTAGGAGATGAGATAGCACAACAACATGAATTCGTTGAGCGGCTTAAACTCGGTCAGATTAAAGCTGTATCGGTAGCTGATATTTCTAGTAGCTACCTCGGAATGCTTTCAGAGTATCCGGAACAATTCGCGACTTTCCTTGACCTCGTCGCAGATCTTGATAACTTGCCACTTCTCTTTCACTGCACCGCTGGGAAAGACAGGACCGGCATTGCTGCCGCTTTAGTTCTTGAAGTATGTGGCGTTCACAGAAAAACAGTTTTAGATGATTACGAAATGACTAACCAACTCCGGTCCGAACGAAGAATCGAGCAGTTACGTCCTGAGCTCGAGGCCGCCGGGGTATCTATAGAAGCAATTCGTCCTGCTCTTTCAGCACCTAGGGAATCACTCTTATCTTTACTCGACTACATGGACATCAACTATGGAAGTGTCTTTGAGTATGCCGTCGATGCTCTTCACGTAATGCCAGCGCAGCTTGAAGCCATCCAAATGAACCTAGTTACTTAGAAGCACTAATCATAGAGCTTTTAGACGACATCAAATCGGTAAGTCTCTCCGTCTTTGACTATGAAGCCAGCTGTTCGTCCAGCAAAATGAGTTCCAATGACTAGCCGGCCGTCGGACCACCTTCCATAAGCATCTTTTCTCGTTGCTGAAGAAATATCCTGTCTCCAGTCCGCTGATGATGCCAAATCGGGATGAGCAAATTGGATTGGATGGTGAGTCATATCTCCGGTAATCAAGGCCCTTTCGCCAACCGATTCGATGCACACGCTTACATGCCCTGGAGTGTGCCCAGAAGTGGATTCAAGCCAGACCTCAGAAGTTAGCTGATGCGTATCTGAAACCATTTCCGCTAAGCCTGCCTCGACTATCGGACGTACCGAGTCATCGAAAACAGGGCCATAATCTTGCGGCTCATTCTGCCAGTAATCAAACTCTTCTTTTACAAACAAGTATTTAGCGTTCGGAAAGGTCGGAATCCATTCGCCATCTACTAACTGGGTATTCCAACCCACATGGTCAACGTGCAGATGGGTGCTCATCACTATGTCTATGTCGTTAGGGTGAAAACCGGCCGAGGCAAGATCTTGCAGAAATGGTGTATCTAAATTTGCGAAGGCTTTGGCACCTGGACGTTCTTTTGAGTTACCGCAGCAAGTATCAACAATAATCGTTAATCCTTTAGACTTAACTAGCAGAGCGTGAATAGAAAGTTTCATCCGCCCTTCATCCGTTACGAAGTCAGGCCGCAACCAATCAACTCCAGCTATTAGATCATCGGCACCCGGCAACAGGCTTTTAAACGGCCAGTGAACTTCCATCTCCAGCACTTTTGTTACGGTGACATCACCGATACTCCACATATCCATCTTTAATCCCCCAAATTTTCGAAGAATGAAGCTTCTCAATATCGATTCTGTAGGCCAGACTAGGGGCTTTAAGATTGCGTTACCCGATTCTCATGATTACTGAAGGAAAAATGAAGGACAACAACAGCTTTAAGGATGCTGCCATCGAGGCGGAACTCGAAACCGGCGAAAGAGAACCCACCAGAGATGCTGCCTGGTCTAAATCGATAAAGCGCCTGTTTCGGGTTGGCAGTGGGTTGCTCGTTACGACATTGGGACTCGTTATGATGCTGCTCCCTGGTCCCGGCCTCCTTACTATTGCTATCGGCTTAAGTATTCTTTCACGCGATGTTGCCTGGGCAGATCGCCTCCTGAGTAAGGTCCGAGCCAGACTGCCCAGCAACGAGCACGGCAAGCTGCCGCGTTCTTCAATAGTCACTATGACAACAATGGCAATTGCAGGGGTATTATTTTCGATTTGGGCGACGTTTCTTCGTTAAGACTTGCGCTATCTGATTTGCACAGGAGTGGAGACCTCTGTGAAAAAATCGTTTCCTTTATCGTCTACCACGATAAAGGCGGGAAAATTTTCTACTTCAATCTTCCAGACTGCCTCCATGCCTAACTCCTCATACTCAAGCACCTCAACGCTCTTTATCGAGTCTTTGGCTAAACGCGCCGCCGGGCCTCCTATCGAACCCAAATAGAAACCACCGTAGGTATGGCAGGCATCCGTAACTTGCTTCGAACGATTGCCTTTAGCCAACATTACGAGACTTCCACCAGCAGCCTGAAATGCCTCGACATAGCTATCCATCCGACCAGCAGTAGTTGGCCCAAATGACCCCGAAGCGTAGCCTTCAGGTGTTTTAGCAGGGCCTGCATAGTAGACAGGAAACTTTTTAAGGTAGTCAGGCATAGCCTCACCAGCATCGAGCCGTTCTTGAATCTTTGAATGTGCTATGTCTCTAGCCACTACAAGCGTTCCGCTTAGAGACAATCGGGTTTTAACAGGATATTTAGTCAGCTCATTTCTGATATCTGCCATTGGCTGGTTGAGATCGATTGATACAACTACTGCAGAGAGATCCGCTTCGGATGCTTCTGGCAAGTACTTGGCCGGATCATTCTCAAGTTGCTCAAGGAAAATACCTTCTGCAGTTATCTTTGCAAATGCTTGTCGGTCTGCTGAGCATGAAACCGCTATAGCAACAGGACAACTAGCGCCATGGCGTGGGAGTCGTACAACTCGAACATCATGACAGAAATATTTCCCTCCAAATTGGGCACCAATACCAAATTTTTGTGTCATCTCTAAAATATTTTGTTCCCATTCAAGGTCTCTGAATCCATGACCTGCATCGCTTCCTTGCGTCGGTAAAGTATCCAGATACTTAGAGGATGCATACTTAGCTGTTTTCAACGCATGCTCGGCTGATGTTCCCCCGATAACAACGGCTAGGTGGTATGGCGGGCAAGCAGCAGTTCCCAGTGTTCGCAGCTTCTCATCTAGAAATTTCGTTAATCCCGCGGGATTAAGAAGCGCTTTCGTTTCCTGGAATAAAAAACTTTTGTTTGCTGAGCCACCACCTTTTGCCATAAAAGCCAGTTTGTAAATTTCTCCCTCAGACGCATAAATTTCAATTTGAGCCGGGAGATTATTGCCTGTATTACTCTCTTCAAACATACTCAAAGGCGCTAATTGCGAATACCGCAAGTTAGAAGTTTGAAACGTATCGAATATGCCTCGGCTAATAGCTTCGGCGTCATCACTATCAGTAATGACTCTTTCTCCTTTGTGACCCCAAACAATAGCGGTACCGGTGTCTTGGCAACTAGGCAGCACACCGCCTGCAGCTATATTCGCATTTTTTAGAAGCTCAATTGCGACGAACCGGTCATTTGCGGATGCTTCTACGTCATCAAGAATCGAAGCTAGCTGCTTCAGGTGAGCCGGACGAAGTAAGTGAGATATGTCACGCATCGCTTCAGCAGTGAGTAATCGTAAACCCTCCGGTTCAACATGCAAAAAGTTTCTGCCGCCAGCCTCGAAAGTTGATACATGTTGGTCTGTTAATTTACGGTAACTAATATCGGCTTCGCCTACGGGCAATAGATCGCTGTACAAAAACTCTGGCATACATCAAACGCTACATGGTTAATAAGGCCGTGGTTGCGGGCAAAGCTTGAACCAGATACCCAAACAACAACTTTTAACATTCTTGGCAAGCAATTTTTTGCGTTAGGTAGATGTATGAGACCTTTTTCTCCGGCATCATTTATGTATGCAACCCGCCTCGATCCCAAGCAACAGCCCGCATGGCGAACCCATGGGAGTAGTTACATCGATTAACGCTGTGACCCTTCATACAACAGACATGGGCTTATCTATAGCCTTTTACGTCGCAATGGGTTTCAGGATTAGTTTCGGAGATCCTGATGCATCTTTTACGACTGTCACTAGCGGAGATTGCTTTGTTAACTTATGGCTGGTGGAATCTGATGATGAAGTCAATCACAGCTGGGGACGCATCATTTTCCACGTAGATAACGTTGATATTTTGTATCAAAAAGCAATTAAGGCGGGTCTAGAGCCAAGACATCCGCCACGCGATGCCCCATGGGGTGAAAGAGTTTTTCCGATCAACGACCCAATGGGACATGACTTAAGTTTTGCTAAAACGTTAACTACTTAGACAGTCGACTCAAACAAACAATTTTCAAGCGGCCTCATGGCCCAACATGCTTTATTGATTGAGGGTCCAACAATTCGCACTAGAATTGCCCATCCGTGATCTAATAGAGAAGATTCCAACACCCACATCACATTTAGGGGTATTTCATGGTCACCGTAAATCTTCCGTTGTTGAAGGTTCCTATAGTCGATTACGGAGAAGACGAAAAAGAAATGGTCGCCTATCGAGATTACGGCACTCAACGGGCACTAACACTCGACAATCGCGGACCTATTAGGTTTACTCGGGACGGTCAGATTGATCCGCAAATCATTGATTCATATGACCGCCACGGCTTCTATATTTTTACTGATGTGATAGCCGCCGAAGAACTCCAAGATATTGAGACTGATATAGCAGAAATGCTTGACCGTTCTCCTGTTGCTAAAGACGCTCCAACTGATCGTCATGGAAGACCTGCTCTTGGCAGCGGCCTATCGGCAAGAAACATTAGTTGGGTTAAGCCGCTGTCGGATCCGATTGGAGGAACAGACGCTTCGTACGGTCGCCATCAAGTCAAAATGAATGAACCCGTTCCACCGCCACAAGCTCCGGAGTATGTTGTTCAACTTTTCTTGGGATCTCTACAGTTCTCGGCCGCTTGTTTACGCCTCTATGGTCACCCTCAGCTTCTCCAGATCGCTGAAGAGATCAATGGACCAGACTTCACGCCGTTCAACGAAGCTGTCTGGATCAAACAACCCGGGCTAGGCGGTTCAGTCGCATGGCATCAAGATGGCTGGACTCATTGGGAATCAGAACATCTAGATAACCACACCCACGGCTTTAACTTCATGGCCCAACTTTATGGTTGCGATGCGACTAATGGCCTTTGGGTTGTTCCGGGTTCACACAGACGAGGGAAAATAGACATTAAACAAAAAATAGACGAAGCCGGATCAGATCGACTTGTTGACGCTGTACCGCTAATTTGCGAGCCCGGAGATGTAGCAATAACAAGCCGCCAAGCTATCCATGGTTCCTTCGCTAATACAAGCAGTAAGACTCGGGTAACTATTAATTTTGGATTCCATCGCCGCTCATCGGTGTTAGGCGTAGAGGGAGGTGGCGTTCACAATCCGGTATCGGTCTATGACGATGCCTACATTTTCGAAAGATCTAAAGCGATTGCTTGGGGAATAGACGCTAGGTCGCAGCGTTACCATCAAGAGAGTCGTTACGTCTACCAACCGTTTGTAGGGCTCGAAGATGATTATCGGTGGAACACTGACACCGAGAAGCTCTTATGCGACTACAACCTTCAAGATATTGGGATTTAGGAACCGTATGTCCGTTCTCAAAACACAAATAATTGATTTCGTTGCAATCGTCACCTTGAATCGACCCGAAGCCAAAAATTCACTCAATCCAGAATTAATCTGTGAGCTTTCTAAAACTTGGGTGGAGTTGTCTCTAAACCCTGAGATCCGTGCAGTCGTTCTAACTGGGGCAGATGGAACTACTTTTTGTTCAGGGTTTGACCTCGGCTCAACGATTCCGATTATAAATGGCACTAAGAAACCTACGAATGATTTCGAGAATGCCATTGCTCAAGACCCATCATTAATGGGCAAAGCAACCTTGCGGGATTATGACATTGGGAAACCCTTAATCGCTGCGGTGAATGGTCATGCAATCGCAGGCGGGATGGAACTAATGCTCTCCTGCGATATCCGAGTTGTAGCAACTCAGGTAAAACTCGGGCTCTCAGAAGTCGCTCTCGGAATGATCCCAGCTATGGGGGGCACAGCAAAACTCGCTCGACACCTACCCACCGCCCTGGCACTAGAAATGCTTCTCACTGCGAAACCAATGATCAGTGATCGCTTGGCAGAATCAGGACTTATAAACCGCTTAGAGGAACCAGGAAAAGTACTAAGTTCAGCGTTGGAGATAGCACAAATCATCGCATCTAATGCCCCTATAGCGGCACAAGAAGCTCGCTCGGTGCTCCTAGCATCAGCCGACTTAACAGTCGAAGAAGCCTTAGCCTTAGAAGCATCATCGAGTTCGATGCTCATGGCCACAGAAGATGCGGTCGAAGGTCCGCGTGCTTTCATTGAAAAGAGAGCACCAATATTTAAAGGTAGGTAGCGTCGTTTAATTACCTTGATCTGTGAGCGTTGATTGAGATTTGATAGGGCGAATACCTTGGCAGCGAATCAGCAATATTGGCTGTTCAGGTTACTTCTACTATGGGAAGCTTGGTGGCTGAGTATCAGGCATAGCAAGAATGTGAGCTACTTCCACACATGTTTTTCGATGCCTAAACATTATTTTTGCCCCATCAGCTTTTGGCAAGTCAATAAAACTTTGATGGCTCGGGTACCAGACACCAAAAACTTCGTTAAACCCGGTCAGGTCACCAACCACGCTGGCAAATATTGGCCTGCGCCAAAGAATACTGCCACCAACTTTTCCTACCGAATATTCGATAGCTCGCATATAAGACTTGTAAAGATCTCCGTTTGGGAATCCGGCTTCTTCTGTGTAACGGTTGATATTAAGCATTAAGACTGGCGTATCTTCGATCGAACCAGCAAGCGCCTGGATAACATCAATTTGATTGTTGCTCGACATATTCGAATGTTTCATGAAAGAACTTTAGTCCGCTTTATGGGCTCAAACTTTTCGAGCCGAAAACCGCAGAAGGATTCTCAAAACGTTCTTAACGGTCTCTTTTTTCCACAAGCCGTCGGACACGTGGAATTAGCTCTGCCCCATAGTCAGCTGCATCTACTAACGGATCAAACCCACGCACCAAAAGTCGCGTGGCTCCCAGCTCGTAATACTTAAGGAGAGCCTCAGCTACCTCGTCTGGCGTGCCCACCAATGAAGTGGAATTCCCTGGAGCGTTGGTTGCCAAAGCAGTAGCAGTCCACAAACAGCTGTCTAAAACTTCACCTTGTTGAGCGAAGGTTAAGAGTCTTCGAGAAGCCTCGTTGCTGGGCTCCTTAGCTACTTTGACGCCTCGCCGTTTGGTTATTTTTTCTACTATTGCGTGAGCTCGCTCCCACGCCTCATTCGAGCTTTTACCTAAGATGGGACGAGTTGAGACACTGAATGTTGGAGTACGGTCATGCTTTCCCCCAGCGGTAGTCACCCTTCGCATGAAGGCTCTAGTTTCGGCTAGTGGCTCTCCCCAGAGCATAAAGACATCAACGCGAGGAGCTAGGGACTCAATCGCTGCGGCAGACCCTCCCCCTCCGTAAATCGGTATGTGTGGGTTTTGGTGACACTTAATGGCTGAGCGTTGACCACGAACCTCGTAAAATTCGCCCGAAAAATTTACAGAGCTATCGCTGGTCCACACTTTTCGAAGTATGTCGGTGTACTCGGCAGTCCTGCGGTACCTAGTTTCTGAGTCTGTAAAATCTCCATCTCGTGCCTGGTCAGTGTCATTGCCGCCAGCAATCAAGTGCACAGCTAATCGACCTTCACATAGCTGATCTAAGGTGGCAAGTTTTCGTGCGGCTACGGTTGGCGCTACGAACCCCGCCCGATGGGCTAAGAGAAACTCTAATTTAGTAGTCACAGAAGCTGCATGAGCAGCAATTATAAACCCATCTGGAGCATCAGAGAAATAACCGATGAGGACCCGGTCAAAGTCCGCTTCCTCATGCACGCGCGCTGTTTCAGTGATCACGTCCCGGTCGAACACAGGGCCCTGCGAGTCGAGTATTTCTGAAGAGACCTGAGGAGCGATCCAGCCAATCATTTCTACGGGCATTTTCGCTCTTCTCTATTGACTCCAACCGGTAACGCACATATTGCCATTACCTAAGGTGTGGCTGCTTGAAAAATAGAGCTAATTAACGACGGCCTTTACTATTCGCTGTACTCCGTTTTTTCGCAACGGGTCTTCCATCGCCTCGTGAGGTTTTCTTGGCTTGAGACCCGCCCCCGCGACTACCTCCACCATTGGGCTTGTCACCGTTGCGTTTTTTTCGAGTCGTTCCTTGGCCAGTGCGGTCTGGTCCGGCGCCTCTTGCAGGCCTCTCATCTGATTCGTTGCCGTCTTTTTCCGGAGCCCTTGCACCGCTTGCTCCCGCACCACGGGTGCGCCGATTGTTACTACCCTTAAGCCCAGTCCTGTTCACTCTCGGTATATTCTGAGGATTAGATCCGTCATCCGAGCGGCGATTAGATGATTTTTTAGGCGTTCCGGTGCCTTGAGAACCTTTTCGCTCTGATGGGGCAGGATACGTTATTTCAACACCTTCATAGGTTGGTGGTGTTATCGGAATGTCTAGACCGAGTTTTCTTTGTAACTGCTTAACCGCTTTCTTTTGGCTCACGTCAACCAAGCAAACAACGGTTCCTGAAGCTCCTGCTCGAGCGGTTCGGCCGCTGCGATGCAAATACGCTTTCTCGTCTTCTGGAGGGTCAAAATGCAGAACGCACGCCACATTATCAATATGGATTCCTCGAGCCGCAACATCTGTTGCTATCAGCGCTAAGGCTTCCCCGCCTGAGAATGCATCTAAAGCTCGATCGCGTTGGTTCTGGGATCGCCCACCGTGAATCGCCACGGCCTCAACGCCTTCTCGTCGAAGTTGTTGGGCCGCTCGGTCTGCTCCGTGGCGGGTTCGGGTAAATACGACCGTCTTGCCGGCACGACGGATAAGCGCAACTGACGCCAAGATTCTGGAGGGACGATTAACGCTCCAAAAATAGTGATCCATTGAGTGCACGTCCGGAGCCGCATCACCAACTTCATGTCGGACGGGATTAGTTTGATAGTCGCGAGTCAACGCCGCAACGTCGCCATCAAGGGTCGCTGAGAACAACAGCGTCTGACGGTTTTCGTTCGTCAGATCTAAGATTCGACGAACGTCTGGGAGGAAACCCATGTCGGCCATACGATCAGCTTCATCAATGACGACAGTGGAGACAGAACCAAGTGTCAATGCTTTACGGTCCAACAGATCATGAAGTCTTCCTGGACACGCAACCAGAATATCGACGCCCTTTGCCAGACGATCGATCTGACGGTTGATGTTGGTGCCACCGTATGCCGCCATCACCCAGAGGTCTAATGCTTGCGCCATGGGGCGTAGCTCTCCGGCTATTTGTTCTGCTAACTCGCGCGTCGGGGCGAGCACCAAAGCAGCAGGTGCTTTGGGTCTAGAACCTGCTGTACGAGCAACTAGTGGGATACCAAAAGCAATTGTTTTACCTGAACCCGTTGGGGCGCGACCGCAGATGTCTCGACCGGCTAGGCCATCAGGAATGGTTGCAGATTGGATACTAAACGGCGCAGTTATTCCGTGTGCAGATAACGCACGCGCTATAACTGCAGGCACGCCAAGATCGCTGAAACTCGTAGGCAATGAGAAATCCTCGCATCAAAAGTTGCTCATTCGACTTGTTGTAAACTATTAAGAGTCTGGCAGAGTCACCATTTCATTTCACAACCAAAACAATGATACCCGACGGAGGCATAGCTTCATCGCAACAGTTCATCCATGTATTTTCTTTTTCAGCTTTGCCTTCGACTTAACTTGCTTTCATTTGAACGTTTTTAGCTTCAGGCAGCGATAACTCTGAAATGAAATTATTTTGGTTGTAAATTCGATAGTCAACAAAATAATTCGTTGACTATCGAAAGTTACTGACATGACGAAACACGTGCTACTAGTTTTCACCAGCCCAACTGAGGGAAATGAAACGCAGTACAACGACTGGTATAACAACGTCCACTTAGCTGAAGTTCTGACGACTGACGGTTTCGTTAGGGCTCAACGTTTTAAAGTCTCAGATATCTTGCCCGCAATTACTGAACATGAGTACCTAGCTATTTATGAAATAGAGAACACTGAACCACGAGAAGCCATGAAAGCGCTTCGAGGACTTTCAGGAAACTTTACTATGACCGACGCTATCGATCTCAACAACTCCAAAATGACGCTTGCTTCTCAAGTCAGCGAACTCTTTGAAGCAATCTGAAGCGTTGGGATAACTGCGCAGAAACTACTAAACCGAACTGCTACTGAGTTCTTTTTCGAGTGGTCGCATCCATATAGCAAAACTTGCAGCAACCAGGGCTAACGCCGATGCAACCATAAACGGAATTGCAAATGATCCAGTCTGATCACCGACCCAACCGGCGAAAGGTGGTCCAATTAGCTGAGCTATACCAAACCCCAAAGTGATTGTGCCAAAGGCAGTAGCGAAGGAACGGCCTGATAACGAGTCAGAGAGCATGGCTCCAATTGTTGTCGGAACTCCAGCGACACAAAGACCAAAACTTATGGCGCCCACTATGACTAACGGTTTTATGTCAGAGAGACTAAGTATTGGCGCTGTTGACATCAGCAAAAAACCAAATCCCATTGTTAGCCGTCGAGAGTAACGGTCAGATATCCGACCAAAAAGCACACCGCCAAAAATGCTTGACAATCCTAGCAACGAAAACACCAAGGTTGATGACTGCGCACTCCACCCATTGGATAATAGTTGCGTTGGTAAAAAGTAAAAATACAAAGAGTAAGCGATACCGAAAACAGCGAACGAGGCAAGTATCCATTTCCAATTCGGAACTGTTGTTAGGACTGAAATCGCAACCTTCTCGGTAACTTCACTTTTGGCTCCGGCCCTCAGAACAGCGAAGAGCCCTATAAGAACAAAAATTGCAATGCCTGCTTGTATCGCATATACAGGCCTCCAAGCTCCTTCGTCGTGAGTCACTGCTCGGACAGAGTTAGTAAGTGGCCCCGCAACCAATATTCCAGTGCCGATGCCTGAGCCAACAAGACCAATCGCCATTCCTCCACGTTTAGCGCCAACAAGTGCGGCAGCGATACCGGGCGCTGGTACCCAAACGGCTGCCGCACCAAAACCAGCTACGAAAAGTCCCAAGCACAAAAACCACACGTTCGGTGCGAAAGCCATTAAAGCTAATCCGAGAAAAGACATCGACACACCTATTTTCACCAAACGAGCTGCCTCTATTCTCGTTGAAGCCACCGAGACGATAGCCGTGCCTATCAGATAAGCGACTAGGGGCACGTTGCTCAAAAGTCCAGCAAGGGTGTAGGAACCGAGCATCTCATTTTCGATAGCTTTCAGAAGCACTGGAAATGTGAATCGACCAAAGCCTTGAGCAACCATAGAAGCCAATGCAACAAATATTAATGAAAGCCATGTTCTTCGCGATATCGAATCGCTTTGTAAGAAATCTGCTCTTGTCGAGACATCTGGAGTAACCGAAAAAACGGAAGGAGCAACTCGGTCGGTAGATGCCTTCGTCAAATATTTTGCTGGAGACACATCACCCATCGTCACATACTCAGGGCTAACTCTGCTCCACATCTGGCAAGTAACTAAGAAAAATAAAGTATCCATCCTGCAACAGCGATCTCTAGCTTCGGCGATAGTGCTGATCCAATACCGGAGCAATCACCATTCTGTTCCTTGACCCGAGTGCTCGTGACCGTAACGGAGGCAAAGCTCACTATTCCAAGGCACCGGTAGGAGTAGTTCGTAGTTACCGATGGGCAACTCAGACCTTTCTCGCAGATTGGAAAAGAACTGGTTGACATAAGACCCGACCGATCTTCACAACTTTCGATGCCAGATCAGGAACTCCCACTCAGACCAGGGAAAAAGTAGCTCCGTTAAGCCTCTCCTCATAACAGCTATCAACTAAACGGTGCATGCCAAGGACACGTTACTAATGGCGGGTTCGACTAAGATTTTTATGTGCCCTGTCGGAATTGATTCTAAAGCCCTCGCAAATTGGCTGTGAAAGGTCGACCTATGAAAGTCGAAACAGTTCTTCCATTCGGGAAGCTCGATCCCGGCCTGCGCGCAGCGCGCGATTCAATTGATCTGAGTAAATTCTTTGATCAGTGCGAGCTAGTTGAGGAACTTGGGTATAACGCCTTGTCAGTAACCGAAACAAAACTAGACCCTTTCGTTCAATTGGCATTAGGAGCTCAGGCAACGAACTCAGTTGAGCTACATACCGCAGTAGCTATAGCATTCCCACGAAGCCCAACTGTGACAGCGCAGGCTGCCTGGACTTTGCAGGCACTGTCGGGCGGTCGTCTGAATTTAGGACTCGGGACTCAGGTAAAGGGTCACATTGAGCGACGGTTCGGCATGGAATGGTTCGCCGCAGGGCCTTGGATTCGTGAATACGTTCTCGCTGTTCGTGAACTATGGCGATGCTGGCAAGAAGGAGATCAGCCGTCTCATCACGGTGACCGTTACGACATAAGCCTCATGGTTCCTTTATTTGACCCAGGCCCGATCGAACACCCTGTAATACCGATTACGTTAGCTGCAGTTAAACCTTACATGTGTGAGGTAGCCGGTGAAGTAGCTGACGGTGTCCGCCCACATCCGATATGCACACCCAAATATATTTCAAGCGTTATGGTTCCAGCCATTGAGCGTGGTTGCCATAAGGCAAACAGGGATTCAAAAAATATTGATATCTCAGTCGCCCCGCTCGTAGCTACGGCTGCAAACAATCAACTTTTAGCCGCTCGTATTGAAGAGGTAAGAGCACGTGTAGCTTTTTATGCTTCGACTCCTGCATACCGTCCCGCTTTTGCGATAAATGGTTTAGAAGATTTATGTCTAGAACTGTCGCACTTATCGCGAGAGCAGAACTGGGATGAAATGCCTGCGCGAATTACAGATGAAATCTTGTACGAATACGCATGTGTCGGAACTTACGATGAGATCGGACAGGTGATATCGAATCGTTACAACGGTTTGGTTTCCTCTACTGAATTTTCGATACCGCTGGAGACACCAGATGACCACGATCTTCTAAAAGATCTCATTAGCTTCCTGCAATAACGACTTCGTTCTAGACATACCCGTGCCTATAAAGCGTTCAACACCAGCGGCGCTAACGATGGTCTAAGACATATAACCGTACTAAAGTTTGTTGAAGTCCAGATACGAGGGGAATTCGAATGAAATTTGGAATGCTTTACGAACTTCAACTACCGAAACCATGGGATCAGGAATCCGAACTCAGGCTTATTAACGAAGCTACCGAGCAAATAATTTTAGCTGACCAAATCGGCATCGACCATGCCTGGGCTGTCGAGCACCATTTCCTCGAAGAATACTCTCATTGTTCAGCCTCTGATGTTTTCCTTGCTTCTCTAGCAGCGCAAACAAAACGTATTCGAATCGGGCTCGGAATCCGTCAAGTTATTCCTAACTACAACCACCCATCTCGAACAGCGGAAACCGTAGCAATGCTCGACCTTGTCTCAGGAGGGCGAGCAGAGTTTGGAATCGGAGAAGGGGCGACGAGGCTTGAGCTTCATGGTTACGACATTAACGCTCGTCGCAAAAGAGAACTTTCTTTAGAAGCCGCCGAGCAGATCGCCAACATGATGGTGATGCAACCTTATCCGGGCTACGAAGGTGAGGGATTCTCGATGCCGTGCAGGAATGTTGTTCCAAAGCCGTTGCAAAAACCACACCCACCTATGTGGATCGCTTGCACTAACAGAGGGACCATCGAAGTAGCAGCACGTAACGGCTTAGGCGCTCTTGCGTTTAGTTTCGTTGATCCTGATGAGGCCAAGACTTGGGCTGACACTTATTACGACATCATTAAGAGCGATGAGTGCATTCCAATTGGACATACCGTTAATGCTAACTTGGCGATGGTCGCTGGCTTCTCTCTTCATGAAGACCCTAGGGAAGCTATGCGGCGAGGACAAGATGGTTTTCAGTTTTTCCGTTATGCCGTCAATGCTCTAGTCGCCAACGAAACTCGACCAGGGCGCAGTAACTTGTGGGGTGAATATGAGGAGCTACGAGGGGAAGACCTTCCTTTGATTGGAGCACCCGGAATAGGAACCCCTGATGATTACACGGCATTAGTTAAAGACTTTGAATCAGCTGGCGTTGATCAAGTCATATTTTTGCAACAAGGTGGAAAGAACGAACATAAACATATTTGTGAGAGTCTTGAGCTTTTTGCGGAGAAAGTACTTCCCGAATTTGCGCCTACACGCGATGAACGAGTCGCAGCAAAAGATGCTGAGCTAGCGCCTTATATAACCGCAGCGTTAGCTAGAAAAGAATATATGCAGCCGCTAGCCGAGGATGAAATTCCAATTGTTTCGCCTTCCCAGGCTCGTGAATCTTTCTATGTAAAACAATAAATTGCACACTCTGAGAAGTTTTAAGTGTGTATCTGGCGTCTATTCCCGTAGCCTTTAATTAGACGAAGTCGAAAGCGGCTTCAATTTTATATATGAGGAGGGCCCAGTGGCCCAAGGTACTGTGAAGTTTTTCAACTCAGAGAAGGGCTTCGGTTTCATTTCTCGAGATGATGGCGAAGACGTTTTCGTACATTATTCAAATATTGAAGGGGACGGTTACCGTTCCCTTGAAGAAGGCCAGGCCGTTTCTTTCGATATTGGTCCTGGACGTAAAGGCGATGAAGCTCAGAACGTAAGAGCTGTATAACCTGAACAACAATTAGCTACGAATACGACCGTTAGAGCTTACTTAGTTTAGCTCTAACGGTTGCTTCGTTTGTTATTTAAGTCTTTTTTCGAGCCAAGCATTTATGTCTTGGCGAGCTTTCCGCGCTACAGCGGCTTTTCCAGCGAACCCGTCAAATCCATGCGGAGCTCCTGGATAAACATGCAGTTCTGTATCGACTCCGCACTGGTTCAATCTTTGGGCGTAAAGAATATCTTCATCGGCGAAACCATCTAAGGTTCCGACCATTATATACGTAGGCGGAAGACCTGAAAGATCATTTTCTCGTGATGGCGCAGCGTAAGTTGGAACGTCATTCGTTCCAAATAGATTCCCTAGATAAGAACGCCATCCGAATTCGTTGGACTCAGGGTCCCATATAGGTACGTCCCAGTTCGCAGTAACCGAAGTGCGTTTGTCATCAAGCATTGGGTAAATGAGCAGTTGATAGTCAACGCTCATTTCAGCTCGGTCCCGCACAAGCAGACCAAGAGCAGCAGCTAAGCCAGCTCCGGCGCTCGGCCCACCGATTCCTATCCGGGTACTATCTACACCAATCTTTTCTCCATTGTTCTTCAGCCACTTTAGTCCCGCATAAGCATCGTTTAGTCCTGCTGGGTAAGGGTGTTCCGGCGCTAACCGATATTGAACTGCAACTCCTGTTAGGCCGAAACGTTGACACCAACGGTCGAACCTAAGATCATCTTGTTCCGGGGTTCCTAAAACATATCCGCCACCATGCATCCAGAACAGGCATGGTTGAGATTCCCTGCTATCTGCGTTTTTGTGGACTCTCAAACGGATGTCAGCCTCGCCTGGAGGCCCAGCCACATGAATATCTGTTCTCGTTACCTTTGAGGAAAGCTCGACTTCATCACCTTGATTTATTCGAGAAGCTCGAGCTGATTTAAGCGTTTTCGCGTTAATCGTAGCGAAAGCCGGCGACTTCGCCAGAGCATCACGGACCTCAGGATCATAGTAAGGCTGAATATTCATATCCCTAACGTAGAAGGATTTTAGATTTCATGGGTCATTAATACAAAAACAGGTTAATTTCTTATCATGAAACCTCTTGATGGCATCCGAGTACTCGACTTCACCAGAGTTGTTGCCGGCCCGCTCGCTACTCGTATTCTTGCTGACCAAGGTGCGGAGGTCATCAAGGTAGAGCCGCCCGAAGGTGATTTGAGTCGAACCTTTCCGCCTTTCCTTCCAGATGACATAACCCCATATTTCGCGCAGCAAAATGCAGGTAAGTACTTTTGCTCTTTCGATTTGTCTCAGCCGGATAGTCCTTTACTTCTTAAAGAGTTGGCAGCCACGTGTGATGTAGTAGTTGAGAATTTTCGTCCGGGAGTAATGAAAAAATTTGGTTTAGATGCCGAAACGCTTCGAGCTAATAACCCAAAGCTTGTCTATTGCAGCATTACGGGCTTCGGCCAGACCGGCCCTTGGGCGAAGCGACGAGCATATGCCCCAATCGGACATCTCGAATCAGGACTTCTCGAATACGAACGACGAAAAATTCAACGACCCACCAAGCAACCTGCTCTTGTGCTCGGGGACTCAGTTACTGCTCTATCTGCTGCATCTGCTATTAACGCTCTTCTTGTTCAGGTAGCGCGTCAGGGGATCGGTGGCCATCTAGATGTTTGCATGGTCGAGTCGCTTGTATATGTTCAAGAGTGGGTATCAACTGAATTGGCAGGCGGCTGGGACACCACGAATGCTGGAGCCTGCCAAGGTGCGCCTATCCTAGAGCTTCCTGATGGTCAAACTTGGGGATTAGCGGGAGATCCAGTCGCTTGGTTCGCTGATCTCGCAAAAGCTATGGACCAACCAGAACTTATAGATGACCCCCGTTTCGCTGATCCTATAGTTAGAGAATCAAACCGATCGTTAATAACTGAGCTGCTGACCGAGTGGGCTGCGAGCTTTCCGAGTTTCGAAATATTTTTAACTAACTTGGAAAGCAAATCGCCGTTTACCGCAGCAAAGTTAAAGTCAATTGATGAGTTAGCTGTCTCGGAATGGGCACAGCATCGTGATCTTATAGCTGAGACAAACACGCATCTCAAAATTCCGGCTAGGCATGCCAGTGGCGCCGGCATCGGAACTACTGGTCGTGTTGCCTCATTAGGAGCAGACAACGTGACTGTTTTGTCTCAGATGCTCGGCTACTCGGAAGACAAGATCCGCTCCTTACAGGCCAACGGTGCTTTAGTCGTTGCCGGAGATCACTAAAGTGTGCTGCTATACGCTAAAAAGTTTGGCCGAATGAGATAAAATTGGGTCAATAGTTAGCAGATAAAGTAGTTCCAGTGTTTAATTCAGGAATGAACAACTTGATTTTAGCTGTTGCAGCTTTCGCCCTAATTGCGATTAAAATTAAAGTTATTCTCTGGACCATCCGCAGATAAAAATTGGGGCTTTCTCTTCAACTTAAAGAACAGTTTGGAAATGTTTTAAGTCCACTTAACGAGCTTTCATGCGATTGTGTTTGTCTGCAACTCGCAAAAAATTGTGTCCAAACATATTTAGACATGCTTAGTTTTTATTCGTGGGTAGCTGATCCTGGTTCCACATAGATCGGGCCGGCAGCAGGTACGACACCCTTTATGTTTCCTTCGATTTCGTCTATCACCGTTCGTAATTCTTTGAGTGGTAGCTGCCCATTAAACTCAACTTTCACACCAACTAAGACCTCTTCTGGCCCTAAATACTGTGTTCGAATATGTATTAGCCGTTTAACTCCGGCAGTTTCCTCAACTGCTCGAATTACCGACTCATTATCTCGGTAGGTAAGTCCTTCTCCTATCAAAAGGCTTTTCATTTCTACAGCTAATGCCGCCGCTATCGCCGCTAGAACAACACCTATAGATAGCGTTCCTATACCATCCCAAACAGGCGCCTCAAATATGACAGCAATTCCTAGGGCTACCATTGCGAGAACTAAACCTAGAAGCGCACCCAAATCTTCTAGCAACACAACCGGTAATTCTGGTGTTCGGGATTGCCGAATGAACCTGTACCAAGAGGAGGTGCCCTTAACCAGTCGAGATTCGACGATGGCTGTTCTGAACGAGAAGCTTTCTAAAACAATTCCTAAAGATAGAACACTGAACGCCCAGATTGGAGCATCTATTTCATGAGGGTGTCGTATCTTACTGATTCCTTCATAAATTGCGAAAGTTGCTCCAATAGCGAAAATAACAAGAGCGACTATGAAGGACCAAAAGTATCTTTCTCGGCCATAGCCGAATGGATGTCTATCGCTAGCTTCGCGACGAGATAGTTTGCCGCCTAACAGCAACAACGCCTGGTTACCCGAATCTGCTGCAGAGTGAATTGCTTCAGCCAACATCGAAGACGCGCCGGTGAAGATAAACGCCACGAATTTCGCCACAGCGATCCCCATATTGGCGAACAATGCAGCTACCACGGCTCGTTTTCCACCGTTAGCCGACATTAGAACTCCAACTCTTGCACATACGTGATGATATCTGCCTTCAGCTCTATCTGGCAGGGCAGAGGACTAACCCACAATTTAGTTTGAGTTCTCTTATTGTATTTTACTGCCGAATTTTGCGCTTATCCGCTTAAGCGATTCACACCGAAACAGTTCTTCATCATCAGTTTTCGTGAGTTTTACTGATCAAGCAGAAAAGTCGTATCGCTAACTTCAGCAAACTTCTTCAACCGGATCAGCCTCAATCAGAGAAGTAGCGCCCTCAGGAGTAATCAAACGAGAACTCAACGGCGCAGCCAACGCAACTTCTTCAACCGGATCAGCCTCAATCAGAGAAGTAGCGCCCTCAGGAGTAATCAAACGAGAACTCAACGGCGCAGCCAACGCAACTTCTTCAACCGGATCAGCCTCAATCAGAGAAGTAGCGCCCTCAGGAGTAATCAAACGAGAACTCAACGGCGCAGCCAACGCACAACTATCAGCTGATTCTGCGTCTACTTCTACCTCTGTGCCAGTCAGAACTGGCTCATCCTCGGTTTCAGAGACCGTTTCGTCAACTGCACCTCGCTCGACAAAAGCAGCTAACGCTGCTTTAGCTGTGCTAGTTCCCTCACCAGATCCATCATTTGAATTTTGAAGATAACTTACAAAAACTTCTAACGCTGCCGCTGCTTCAATAGTGACAGTCCCCCCACCAGATCCATCATTTGAATTTTGAAGATAACTTACAAAAATTTCTAACGCTGCCGCTGCTTTGGGGTCAATATCATCTAGGGCAATTGTCTGAGCTACCTCGGATTCATTTTCAATAATCGAAGAGTTAGATTCTGGCCACAGCAGGAAGGCTCCAACGATAACTGCGACCAAGGCGACAACTGCGACAGTCGCTGCCAAAGATCGCCCTTTACCTTTTCGATCCGGTTTATCGTCACTGGATTGTTGGCTCGGCTGAGGTTGGTCACTACGCGCCGCAACACATGTTTCACAAGCACACAGACGGGAAATACTGGAAGTGTGCTCGTTTGAAGATGTTGGCTTGTCTATTGGTTCGTTCATAATTCAATCGCTGAGGGCTAGAGCTTCAATGGTATGACAAGTTGGGTTCTGTTTCATCTTAAAAGGGCAACAGATCTGATTCCGGGTTAAGAATCATATGCAGCTTTTTCTCGCTGCTAATAGATTGCTAGGTCCTAGAAGCGTTCATTTCCTCGATTAGAGGTGCTTTCCCTTGATTGCAAAGTGGTCATCGGTCACGTTTGCGACCTGAGGAACACCTCACTCCTTAGATTAATAACTACTTTCATGAGGAGAAAAAATGAAAAAAATAACTGTTCTCGCCAAAAAATTTCTTGATACACGATCAAACAATTTCTTCCATATCGAGACTCGGCCATGACTCAACTTTTAGTAGACCAGCAGAACTTGGCTCCTGTTCGTGCAACAAATTTGCAGGTTGGACAGCATCTAGTCCGAAGCTTTGACGAAGTTTTAGCTATTCATGCGATTTACCAAGATTGGTCCATCAACGAAGTGAAACTTGTATTGAGAGCCGGTGACGGTCATTTCAAAAGAGAAGTAATCAGCAAAGAATCTTTACTACTCGTGCTGGCTGCATAAGTAACCTGACAGCATCAATTTGCAAACAAAAGTTCATCTATTAGTTGGCGTTGCACAGTCATGTCGTTTGGATCGACTGCCCAAGTCGGAGGCTTGACGCACATGGAATCTGCCTTTGAACCCAGCTCTTCTAAAGCTTGCCCAACGTCATCTACTGTGCCACACAGTGCGAACGTTTCTGCCATCTCTACAGGCACCAAATCTACGCAATCTTGGACCGGCTTCTCGCGTCTAGCTTCCACGAGAGATTTTGCTATATCACCAAATCCATGATCATCAAAATATGAATGGTAACTGGGGATTCCTGCATAGAAGGCGACATTTCCTCGAGCTCTCAACGCCGCCTGTCGCCGATTTGTGTCTATTGACGCTGTAAGCCAGAGCTGCACGTGGATATCTGATATTTCTCTGTTAGCCAGTTTCGCTCCTTTCGAGAGCGCCTTTAGTGCGTAGTCAAAAGTCCACTCTCGAGACCAAATAGGATGACCTATCAATCCATCTGCTGTTTCGCCAGCAAGCTCGCATAAACGTTCTCTCAAAGCGGCAACCCATACTGGAATTCGTGTTGTCTTGGGACTAAATGTGGGAACAAGCGATTCGAAAGACAACGAATAGTGTTCACCATCAAATGGAGCGATTGTCGTCGATTGGGTTATGGCTGCTTCATTAACCTGTCGCACGATTTGAATCAGTTCACGCATACGCCCTATCGGCGGACTGAATCTTTCGCCATAAAATTTTTCGTTCCATATCTGAGGAGCAGTCCCGAGTCCTAAAACAAAGCGGCCTTCGCTGAGTTCATCTAATTCAATTGCGGCACACGCTGTCTCGAAAGGGGATCTTACGAAACCCATTGCGATGCCTGATTCTATTCGCAAATTCGTGTTTGCCGCTGCGACTGCCAGCGCTGCCCAAGGAGGTCCATAAACCTGGTTAACTATCGCTCCGGTATAGCCTTTTGCCTCTAAACGTTTGGCATTGCTAACTATTTCCGTTGCTGTTCCTTTCGGAAGCGGCGCCCAGAATTCCATTGCTACCCTTTCTTATCCGGCATGCCAGAAGGTAAGTGATAGTTCATATTTATTAATATTTTCATAGTGTTTGCTGTTGCTAGATAAACATGCCAGTAGCGATTAGCTCAGCTGCTTCATCCTCAGTATGGCCTAAAATTTCGGTGAGAATTGGGAATAAGTGTTCACCATAAGTTGGTGCTGCCCACTTAGCCGAACCTGGGGTCCTGGACAAATGTATGGGGTTCTCCTCAATCCATGTTTGTTCCCATTTTTCGTGGGCAACTTGAGCGAATGCCCCTCGATGCTTCATCTGCACGTCGTTTACAACATCAGGTGCGTACAAAATACGGTGAGCAGGAATACCTACTTTTTGAAGCTCGAGTTCAGCCTTTTCACCAGCTAGTCGGCCCGCCCAATCACCGATTACAGAATCAATTTCATCATGTCTATCCATGCGTTCGGACAAACTTAGATCCGCTAAGTCATTACGGCCCAAGAGCTCAACTAATGCCCGCCATTGTTTATCATTCTCGCATGCAAGCGCTAACCACTTATCTTCTCCTGCGACTGAATAGGCGCCATGTGGCGCCATGTTCGCGTCACGATTTCCAATTCGGGTTCCTCGAACACCGTTGACTTGTTGGTCTAAGAACCCAGGCGATAGTAAATGGACAGCTCCTTCCATCTGCGAGTAGTCAATGTACTGACCTTCGCCGGTATGGTCTCGATGATCGAGTGCTCCAAGGATTGTCGCTACAGTAAAACGAGGAGAAATAAAGTCAGAATAAGCAGCAAATGGTCCACAAGGCGCTCGATCCGGCCAACCGCCAAATGGGTAGAACCCTGCGACCGATGCGCCAATATTTCCGAAACCAGAAATATTTCGTAACGCTCCGGTCTGGCCCATTAAAGATGTAGAAACCATAATCAATTTGTCATTGATTTTTTTTAGATTGTCGTAACCAAGTCCTATGCGATCTATAACTCCGACTGAGTAGGACTCGATTAGAACATCAGCCCACTTGACGAGCCCCTCCATAATTTCTCTAGATTCTGGCCGTCTAAGGTCAATAGCTAAAGACATCTTTGAAGCGTTGACGCTGTGGTAGCTCAAAGAATTTTCGGCTCCCGGCTCACCATTCATGAATGGCCCAGCGCCGCGCATAATGCATGGCTTCGCTTCAGACTCAATTCGGATAACTTCCGCACCGAAATCGGCCATCATTCGCGCTGTGTAGGGGCCAGCTATTGCCCATGTCAGATCAAGTACTTTGACACCCTGCAGCGGCGCTCCGGACCAACTTTTGGATGCGTTAGCAGAAATAGCCGGAACTCGATTCTCAGCTGACTTCAAAATTTCGGCAGCATGCTCATTTAATTTTGGGGGGCCTACATCGGTAATCATTGGAGTTCGCATTGGGCGCGATACGGGGCCCGGATATTTTAAACCTTCGATATCGCTCCAGTAATCACGGTCAACAAAATGATCTAAATCAAGTAACTCATCGGTCTCCATCACCGGAACGAGAATTAAATTTCGACTCAACGACCCAGCCAGCAACTCGGCTTTCGTTTTTGTAGCGATGAAGTCTTGAAGCACCTCTCCTCCACGATTAAGGAGTTCTGGTGCTTTAGGATCGGAAGTCAGCTGAGCCCCAAAACCAACCCAGTCGACATCACACAATTCCTCAGGGCACATACCCTCTTCTTCAACCCATTTAAAAAGTCTAATCGTGTAAGGACCTACCGTAGGGCCTACCAAAAAGACGAGATTCACAAAACCGTCTTTGGCTTTGTAGACGAGCCGCAGTGTTACTGGGCCTAATTCCATGCCTCCCGATAGCCGTTTCGTCGAAGGGGCATCAACAAATGGGTAAAGCGTTTGAAATTGTGTAGCGCTCAAATAACTTTGCTGAGCTGAGATGTCAGCGTGCTGGCCGAGACCTGAGCGATCTCGCTCTCTGAGACCGAGAAGGACCGCACATAGAGCATCTCCTGCCGCAAAATGCCATGTTTGGGGCAACGACAGCCGAACAGGCGCACGATCTCGATCTCCCGTTAGACCCATGGTTCCCGAAGCCGCAGTATTCGTTATATCAGTTCCAACCCAACCAGCTTTCGGACCAGTAGATCCGAACGGTGAAATAGAAGCGGTTACTAAATGTGGATGTCGTTTGCACAACCCATCAATATCAATTTCTTGAGCTCCGCTTTCAACTAACGCATCAGCACCGGCGGCTAAGGCCTCTAACGCTTCTCTTCCCGCATCAGTCGCTAGGTCAATAATGATCGACTTTTTACCACGATTATACGCAGCGTGCGTCAATGACTGTTCTTCCTTCGGCCCATCTAAATTAAAGGGGCCATGAGTACGAGATCGATTACCTCCTGGTGGTTCGACAGCTATAACTTCGGCACCCATTTGCGCCAAAATCATCCCACATAGGTGCCCACGGTCGTCTGTCAGATCTAGAACTCGATAACGCTTCAACACTTGTACCCCCTCTGCGTTTAATCAGTTTTCTCTATCGCCCCAAGGACACTGTCTCATCTGGACCAGTCGTTGAACAAACGCTTTGAAGTTATATCAAATTAAATTCTGGATAACGGACACATCTGACTAATTTCTGTATCCGCTAATTTTAAAGTCGGTTAGTCTTAAATCAATGATAACAACCCTTCCAAACCGGCCAGCTCAGACTCCTCTGAGGCGCCCTCGGAACCATGAAACTCAGCAACTGTATTTCGGCCGCAAACCTTCATATCGAGCTAGATGACTTTGAACCCGCCGCTGCGTTTTGGACTATTTGACCAGGTAGAGCACCCTGGTTCGGGCTCAATCGCCGATATTTATCGCGACCACATTGCCCTGGCCGTTAAAGCCGATTCAGCAGGGTTCGAGCATTATTTCAAATCAGAGCATCACCATGTGCCTCTTGATGCAGCTCCTAGCGTAGGAGTCTTCCTGGCTGCACTCACTCAAATCACTTCACGCATCAAGTTAGTTTCACTCGTCCACCTCCTTCCCTTCTACGAACCGATGCGCCTGTTTGAAGAACTGTGCATGTTGGACCAACTATCTGCAGGCCGAATCGAATTTGGGTTTGGTAAAGGAGTGAGTCCCCCAGAGCATCTTTTGTGGAATATCGATCGGAACGAAGTTGAAGCAAGAACGGAAGAATCACTTCAAATTATTTTGAAAGCAATGCACCAAGTAGGAACAGAAGGACTCGGAACGTTATTCAGCTTTGAAGGAAAATTTTGGACGTACTTGAATGCCCCTCTTGAGCTAAGCCCCTATCAAACACCTCACCCTCCGCTATGGCGTCCCGGGACCCTTTCAACCGCAGCCAAACTTGGAGTAAGCACAATTGTTCCAGGGCCAGTATCGGTTGTGCTAAAAAAAATTGGTGAACATCAGCAACTTGTAGAGCCTGGGCTTTGTCCTACACAACAACCGATATTGTCTCTTTTGCGAAGGGTGGTCATCGCTCCGACTGACAAAGAAGCAGAACATATCGCCCGTTCTGGTTGGGCAACGTTTGATGCCAACCTCACAAAACTTTTCCGACGTTACGATCTTTGGCCTCCTCATGTACCTAGCTTTTTGGGAGATTTTGATCAAGCAGTAGCTACCGACTCTTTGGTCTTCGGGTCTCCTCAAAAAGTCAAAGAGCACTTTGTTCATATCTCAGAAAACATTCCAGGTGGATATGTAACTATCTGCCCATCATGGGGCGACATATCAGGCTTCCAAGCGCAGCAAACTCTTGATCTTTTTATAGAAAACGTAATGATGGACGTACGTAAAGCGAATTAGCCAGTCGCAGCGCAAACTTAACTATTTGTCTGGTGACAGCTCTCTAGGATGAACAGAGGCGAAACCCTTTAATTAGCTCTGATTTGTTTATTGAAATACGTAAGGTTTCAGTGAGTCTTGAGCGGCTATGCGGTACTTATGCCAATTCCCACCGCCGTAGTAGGCCAAACTGCCAGGCTCAGCGTCACCATGCCCGTTGTAATACGAAATGCAGTCCCTCAATGGAGCAGTTCCGATATCTGACACTCGGCAATGCTCGGCATATGTATCTTCTGATTCTTCCGTCACATCAACGACTTGGATTGCTTTGTCTCGCATGGATGTGAGCATCCAGATGATGTAGTCACCATGCTGCTCTATTGCATCAGTGAAGTTGAAACTCCCGCCGCCACCTTGTGGGCCTGAGACAATGAACAGATTAGGAAATCCTTTGCTATGCAGCCCTAAGAATGTTTTTGTTCCTTTAGATTTCCATTTATCGCTCAGGGTTACTCCTTCGCGTCCTTTGATCATGTTGAACGTTGATGTTGCCATCCACTGAAAGCCTGTGGCGTAGATCAACACGTCCAAGGGGTACTCGACTCCGTCGTGCACTACGCCACGCTCATTGATTTCGCTAACCCCTAAAGGAGCTGTATCAACTAGCGTCACATGAGGCAGATTAAAGGTAGGAAGGTACTCATCATGAAATGTCGGGCGTTTACAGCCATAAGGATAATAAGGCTTTAGAGCTTCCGCTGTTTTTGGATCTTCTACTATGGCATCGACTCTGGCTCGAATCTGCTCCATAATCCGGAAGTTGGAGTCGAGTTGCCTCTGGATCAATTCTTCTTGACTCAACCGCTCAGAATGACTTTTTCGTTCTTTGAAATCAGCTACTTTGCCTGCTAGATAGTCATCATTGGCTTTAATCGCTGTTCGACCTGCCGAAATTCGAGCAAACCTCGCTCGCCTGGCTTTAGCCCAGCCGGGTTCGGTGGCCCATTCAGTCATTTCTTCTTCAGTAGTAGCTCGCTGATCTCTAACATCTATCGAGGAGGGAGTTCGTTGAAACACGCAAAGGCTCCCAACAGTTTTCGCTAACTCCGGAATTGCCTGCACAGCAGTTGCTCCGGTCCCGATGATGCCAACTCTTTTCCCTTTTAGATCCACATGGTAGTTCCAACGAGATGTGTGAAATGAATCTCCAGCAAAAGTTTCCATACCTTTGATCCGAGCGAGTTTAGGGCTAGTTAAGATACCGTTCGCCAAAATGACATAACGGGCGCGCATAGCGTCACCTCGATCTGTTTTCACGGTCCACCGCTCTGTGCCCTCATCCCATTCAGTGGACTCAACAGTTGTATGGAATAACGCCCGATCATAGAAGCCGAACGTTTCAGCCATTTTCTGGCAGTATTCGAGAATCTCGAACCCTGAAGCGAACTTCATCGTCGGGAAGTAATTCATTTCCTCCAGCAGCGGCAGGTAGCTGTAGGACTCTACGTCACAAGCAATTCCGGGGTAACGGTTCCAGTACCACGTACCCCCTACGTCACCACCTTTTTCACAAAAACGAACATCTTCGAATCCAGCTTCACGGAGCTTATGCCAAAGCAACAGACCAGCGAAACCAGCGCCGATTACTAGAATTTCGCACTCATCAGACAGCGTTTCTCGTTCAACTGGTGGTTCCGAATAGACGTCTTCTAAATACTTACTGAAATCGCCCTCCATAGCCATGTAGTCAGCTGCGCCACGCCGGGCTTCTTTAAACTCACGATACTTAGCTTGCTCCTCAGCATCAAAAACAGCGCCAACAGGCTCAGGTGGAAGCGTTTTAAGACTCAGATTCTCGTTAACTGAGTAGCCTTGACCAGCTATCTTGCTGCTAGCTTTCGCTGCTCGAGTGTTGAAGCTCTTCAAACCTGTTTTAGGATCGATTCTGATTGACATTCTTTACTCTCGATTCATGAGGGCGTTACACATCAACACCGAGGCGCCTTCACCATCTGGTGTCTCTTCTACTTTCACCAAGATACTCTCTTGACTAACATTCATGCACTCAGCTCTTCCCTCAATCTGAATTTTTGAATTTTGCCCGAGGGAGTTCTCGGCATCTCAGTCATCAACACTAACTCTTCTGGCCAAAACTGCTTAGCTGTTCCTAAACCTTCAAGAAATTCGCTTATTTGCGACAAAGTTAAAGTTGTAGTCGATGAACACACAACGGCACACGCACGTTCACCAAGACGCTCATCAGGGAGACCAACAATCGCGACCTCATCAACCTCTGGATGTCGCAAGATTAGGCTCTCAATCTCAGCGACTGGAATATTCTCGCCGCCACGGATCACGATATCTTTCGTTCGCCCAACTATTCTGATGCCTCCGTCAGAACGAAGTCGGGCTATATCTCCCGTATCGAACCAATCTTCTTCTGGAGTCGCTGCCGCATAAAGATCTTCACGATGGAAATATCCTAAAGCTTGACTAGCGCCCCGAGTCTGAAGGTTGCCTGCCTCTCCGACTACATCAACTTCTCCATCGTCGCTCATTAACCGAATTTCCATCCACTCGACTGGTGTGCCATCTGAATTAGAAACCAAGTCGACTGAGTCTCCTGGTCGGGTACTGGTTACAACCATATTTTCAGTCATACCCCATAGAGCTATTAGCTGCGCTCCCAAAAATTCTGCTGCCTCTTCGACGACTTTGGGAGGAATGGCTGCACCACCGCAGATGAAAAATTTGAAAGACGAAAGGTCTCGAGTGCGACGCCGTTGCGCCGCCACCATGTCCATTGCGAATGCCGTAGCTGAAAGAGTCCAAACAATTTTCTCGGTCTCAACGGCATCGAGCATCTGGTTAGCGTCCCAAACATCCTGATAGACGACTTTCATACCCATTGCCAGAGGCTTGAGCATGCCATAACAAAACCCTGTTTGGTGTGCCAGTGTCGATGCCATGAAACAAACATCATCGGAACAAAGTCCATATATTTTATCTATAGCCTGCGCTCCAGAAAAAACTGTGTTGTACGAATGCAAAACGCCCTTTGGCTCGCCTGTCGTACCTGATGTGAATTGGATTTCTATTAGGTCATCGGAGGCTGGCAAACGTTGGGACAGTTCTGTTGACAGATCCGGATCTTCTTCCCAACGTCGTGTCACGAAATGCTTGTCGAAACTAATGGAATCTACGCGATCAGATCCTAAGACAACGACATGTTCAAGCGTTGGAACTGACTCTCGAAGCTTAAGAGCCATCGCTGCATAGTCAAACCCACGATAAACATTTGGAACCACCAGGATTCTGCTCTTGGTTCGCCGCAAGATAAATTCAATTTCGCGTGACCTAAAAATTGGTACTAACGGACTAGCGATTGCCCCTGCCCGCATTATTCCGTACGTCAGCGCCGGAAATTCCCAAGTGTTCGGTAACTGAACCGAGACAGCGTCATCTTTCTTGACACCCAGGTCAATTAAAGCCGCAGCGCATCGCCTGCTAAGCAGTTCAAGCTCCCCATATGTATGTCGGGTTGGCTTGTCTTGTCCAGCTGCGTAGCTAACTAAAGCTGGTCTGTCCGGATCCTCCGCAGCTTTCGCTAAAAAATCGTCTAGCAGTGTCTCTTCGCGCCACCAACCGTTTTGGTAATACTTCGCTGAAGCTAAATCTGAGACAACGCGACGACCTGGAATCATGGCAACAAACTAACTCATTGCATCCTGACTCGCTTCGCCTAGAGTCACAACCAGTATGGCAACTCCAAATAATGCTCTGGAATTCAAACCTGAAGATGATGCCTTTAATCACGGAGTCGGCGTCGAAGACTGGTGGTTCACAGAAACTTCGTGGTTCTCATTTCATAACGTGGACCGCAACATAGGTGGATGGCTCTATACGATGCTCCGACCAAATATTGGAACAGTCGCAGGCGGGGCGTGGGTTTGGGACGGTACAGCTCACCTTCCTTGGGAAGTTCTCTATTCACAAAATTTCAGTGCGCTAGCGATACCAAAAGAGTTAGACCTCCCTAACCTTGTTCTGCCTACCGGAGTGACAATCGGAGTCCTGGATCCGGGAATGGTTTACTCGCTTGGTTATGATGATCCCGGCAAATTAACTGTTGATCTTAATTTTGCTGCTCGTCAGAGACCTCGGCCATTAGGCACTGCTGCATCTACTTTTGGAGAAGCTGCTCACTTTGATCAGATTGGCAACATGACTGGCCATATAGAACTCCTGGGTAAGAAAATCAAAATCGATTGTTGGTCAATGCGCGATCGGACCTGGGGCCGAAGGCCAGAAAATCGTCCAAGGCAAGCTGGGTACGTTACTGGCGCAGGGCAAGACGGCGCAGGTTTCTTGGCTGTCAGTAACACAAGAAACGGGACCGATCGAATCGCGTATGGGTTTGTCCAGCGAGAAGAAACGCAAGTCAGTTTCGTAGAGGGGCAACGTGAAGTAGTGCGTGATCCGACTCATGGCTGGGTTGACGAAATCCGCATAGAAGCAGTCGATGAGAATGGGGAATCTTTTGAGGCTGTTGGTAAATCAACAAACCGGATAACTATTAACCGCCACACTTTCATCGACGTGAACAGCAGCATCAGGTGGGAGCTTCAAAATAGAGATTCGGGAAAAGTCTGGTGGGGTGAAGATCAAGATATGTGGCCCGTGCATCAATGGTCTGTAGCCAACAGAAACAAAGATTGGAGCATTAAGTAATGACTCTGTCATCTAGCGATATCTTGCAACGCCTAGCGGACACGATACGTAACGATATTGGCCCAGCTGTTTCAGACGAATACACCAGGACTCAGGCTTTCATGGCTTCAGTTATTCTGAGCAAGTTAAGTAAACAGCTCGAACTGGAAACGGCACATACTTTGGCTGAGCAAGCTGACGTTGCGGAGCTGAAACTTCAGCTTCAAACGCTCCTAAACGACGCTCCCCCACCAGTTCAAGATCGCTTAACCAATTTTTTGCAACAAGACCGAATTATGCCTCTGTCAGCACTCCTCACAGCACTTCACGAATGGGGTGTCAACATCCCAGAAGCTTCAGCCGCCCTGGGGTTAATTCGTACGGTTCTTCGGGCAGATATTGACAGGCGAATGGATATTGCAACATGAGCAAAAAGCCCAACGCAGAGGTATCGGCTGATGATCTCAAAATAATTATAAGCAACTATCTAACCAAGCGGCTCGACGCCAGCACCAAGATAGCTATCTCAGACCTTACGAGAATTGCTGTTGGTTGGTCACACGAAACATGGCTTTTCGATGCCAATTGGCAAGACAATGAGGGGAAAGAACGATGCTTAGGGCTCTGTCTAAGGCGGGACCCGGGGAATGCCCTGCTAAGAGAAACTTCTAACCTAGAAGAGCAATTCAAAGTATTGAAATGCCTTGAGCAAACTGACGTACAATCGCCAAAAGCTTATTGGCTTGAACTCGAACCTGAAGCTCTCGGAGCGCCTGCTCTCATCATGGAAAAAGTCCCTGGAGAATGCCCAAGTCCATGGCGCAAAGATGGCAGAAAATTCTACAACGACGCCGCTAAGCGAGAGGTACTGCCTAAAAGCTTCGTAGACGCTCTTTGCTCCATCCATAAAGTTGATTGGAGATCATGTGGACTTGCTTTTCTTGGAGTCCCTGAAATGGGTAAAGATTTTGCTTTGGCGGAGGTGGCTAAATGGCAGGGTCTGATTGTTGCTTCCGATCATCCCGGCCACCCCATTCTGGCTGATCTTATAGGTTGGCTAATAAGTAACGCTCCAGAAACTGAACGGCTGACCTTAGTTCATGGCGCCTACCGCACAGGAAATGTTCTAATAGAATCTGACAGGGTATCTGCAGTGCTTGATTGGGAGCTCCAAGTTATTGGCGATCCCATGTATGACGTGGCTTATATGCTCACAGAGCTCAACCGTGAAGGTACTGATCTTCTTTCAAACGTCGTCCCAAGAGATTTATTTTTTAGCAGGTACGAAGCTAAGACAGGAATCGAGATTGATGAGGAAAAGTGTCGCTATTTCCAACTTTTGTACGCGATGCGCTCGGCAGCGTTTTGGATGAGCGCTGCTGGTCTCTACGCTCAATCAAAAAACACAGACCTTCGTCTAGCAAGAACCGAATGGTCCATAACAGTTGCTCTTGAAAGAGCTGCTCAAGAACTCGGCTATTAACTAAAGCCTGGTAGAAGCAACGTACTATTAGGAATTATTTGCCTTCTCAGCAGCCATAATTTTTTGTTGTGCGACCTGAAAGTAGGGCAACATTATTAGCTAGATATGGCTATAGCTAGAATGTGTTTGTGACATCAGCGAACTGGTGAGGCGAGTGTGCATAACCAGCGACAGCTTTTATTACTCTTCCAGAGTTACCTGAAAACGCAATTCCTAAATGTGCTTTCGCTATGTGCACAGGGTCAGCCATTCCAGGAGGCACGGTTCCATCGAAAACCCGAGTCATCGGAGTCGCGACACCACCAGGGCAGACTGCATTGATAGTTATGTTCTTTCTACGCAATGATCCAGCTGAAGCTCTTACCAGGCCCACAACAGCCCATTTAGTCATGCTGTAAATCGGATCAGGCGTCCAAGGGATAAGCCCAGCGATGCTTGCTGTTACTGTTATTGCTCCGCCTCCTAGTCGATCTAGCAGCGGCACTAGCGCATGCATACCTAACGCGACTCCGTCTATATTCACATTGGTAGCTCGGTGGTAGTGCTCCAAATTCCACTCGCCTGGATCATCCGCTGTACGCGAAAAGGCTGCGGGGTCACGAAACTCGACTCCTGCATTTAAAATCGCTAGATCAAGTTTTTCTATTTGATTGACAACTTCAGCCCATTCGCTCGAAGAAGTCACATCAAGTTTAAGGAAGGTCCCGTCAATCTCTTTTGCTAACGCTTCCCCTTCCTTTGATGCAACGTCACACACGATTACGTGAGCACCATCTTGAGCAGCTAAGCGTGCAGTAGCAGCTCCAATCCCTGACGCGCCGCCAGTTATCAACACTTCTTTGCCCTGCAACTCCCAAGTTTCAAGATCTGGCAAATCAAGCGATGCATTAAATTGGTTGTCACTCATGGGCCAACCTTAATCTGTTTTTGTTCCTCCTTCTGAGAAAACACTTCAGTAGTTACCCTCGGACTCTGATCACAATTTTTAAGCTTTGCTGCGTCACGCCCGCAAGGCCAGCCTCCGGTTCACAAATTACGAAATGCACATTCAGCACCATTTCAGAACCGAAGCCAATTTTTAATGTTTACCTATGCAGATCCAACCGTTTAAGATGTAGGGCCTATGTCTCAAGCTGCAATCAGAGTTTTCAACTCGACTTTGATCAGAGCCAAGACCTACAAACAGTTTGACAACATGGGCAATGCCCAGGCCGCCGTCGAGTTCGAGAACCCGTAATCCTGAAAGCCCGGCCATCTGCAGAGTCTCTAAATGCACTCAACAGCTAATGGCTCGCATTCATCAACAAAGAAAACCAAATGGTCGCCGGCATTAGGAAAATACGTGACGACGCTGCTGCCAGTCATCACGAACTGTCCAGCCTTGACGTATGTACCTCGCTCATTCAAATGATTCGCTAGCCACGCAACAGCATCAAGCGGATGCCCCAAAGCATCGCCGGTTTTACCCTCTCCTACAAGTTCTCCGTTTGCTTCTAACTTTGTTGAGCCATTTTCAAGGTCAATGGTCTGCCAGTCGCTAGGGCCAATGCCGATTACTACACCAGCATTCCACGCGTTTTCAGCTACTAGGTCAAAGGTATCTAGATTCGAATAATCTGCGTTGCGGTCCTCTATCAGTTCAAAAGCCGGCGAACACGTCTCTACAACTTCGCTGATACTTTCTCTTGTGTGTGGTCCACTTTCGACGGTCAGGTCCTTGTTAACAAAAACCGCTATTTCGCACTCAACTCCCATATGTAGATGCTGACTTAGATCTACTCGAGTCAGAGCCTTGTGCACGTTCTTATCAAAAACTGCTCCGGCTAACGGGTGAGTCACTCCACAGAATTCCTGCATTGCGGCACTTGTAAGTGCTACTTTCCACCCGGAAATGCGATGACCTCTAGCTATCAAGATGTCATGAAAAGCCGATTGGATAGCGTAACCATCAGACAAGGTAGAACTGCTCACAGACGAGGCGAAGGATCTATGGTTTCTTAACGCATCGAGTTCCTTGAGAAACATTTTCGCTGCTTCTTCGCGCTCTGCTTTGTCTAACATTTCCAGCCCTTCTCTTTCTGATCAGCAACACCGGCGTCGGAGTCGCTTGTTTGCCTATACCAATGGCTTCGTTGCTTAGTGTTACTTTGCGAATTTAGCTGGCTTCAATTTGCTGGTTCGTATCAGCCATATGGTCTAGATTAATCTCTTTTAATCGCAGCGCGCCCCACAATATCCTTTCGATCCCATCCAGGATCAAGTTTTATCTTTTCATCTCTAGCGACTGCTATCAGGCATATTTTGCGACAGTTAGATAATTACGCATAGCTACTTTCCTCGAGAGATGTGTCATTAGTCATGACTCTGGCTCGACGCAACTTCGTGTTGCTGAGGTTGAAATCAAGAATTATCACGAGGCATAAGCATGTCGTTTATCGCCAATATTGACCTAAAGTATTGGGTTCAGATCAAACTAAGAGGCGCAGCTTTCGCTACATCGAGACGAGAACTTAAGCAACCATGGCATTTGGGAAATTGGATCAAAGTCGGATTAAACAATGAATAGCAACCTTCACGCTTACGACTACCGGAGCCATGACAGCCTCAATCGGCAGGGCTTCTCATATTTGCATCGAAACCAAATCAAGTCTTACTCCGTTTCATTCCTTAGCAGTCGCTTAAGAATTAGTCATCAGAGGCAACATTAAATTTATTCTCGCAGACATTTTCAGATGGTAAGCATTCGTGCATTTACTTTCAGCCAAGATTGCTGATCGCGAAAATTGGGGAGAGCGGCTTCCACATGACCCCAATATCTTTGTGAATGATTGTGCTCAAGCAGGTGAGCAAGTTCGTGCACCACCAGATAATCAACGACGTTACTTGGGGCCATAATGATCCGCCAGTCGTATGAAATGACACCCGAGACCGAGCACGAGCCCCACTGGGATTTGTATTCTTTAATTCGAATAGATGTAGGTTCAACTTTCAAAATCTTAGAGTAATCGAATGATCTCGTGGTTAATGTTTCAGTAGCTTTTTGCTTGTACCAAGCAGCGATTAGCGACTTAACAGTTGGTTTTTCCTCAGATTCTAAAGTTCCGCACGGAATCATCACATCCAGATGGCCATCGTTAATGTTTGCCACGCTTCGAAATTCTCTTTTTATGCGAAGCGGGTATTCCTGACCTAGGTAGGCAAACATTTCGCCATCTGCCCATATCCGAGTTTTTTGCTTCGGTTGCTCTAGCTGAAGTCGAACATTTTTCTCTATCCATCTGGAGCGTTCCGTTATGAAGTCGGTAATTACTCGATTACTTAGACGTTTCGGGGCACTAACTTTTACGTTTGATGGGGTTACCTCGATAGATACAGTTTTTTTTCTGTTTGTTCTCAGTATCACCAAGGGCAGATCAAATTCAGGAGTCACTGGTCCCTAACATTAGTGTTGTTCGCCAAGACCTTTACGATTCTTTGCAATGCTTTAAAAAGTTCGACGGCTATCTGGTAGCTAGACATTGATTTAGTCGACAAGATCACTGACTTTAACTACGCTGTGAGATGAATTAGGTTAACCACTCACCAGGGGGCATGATGAGCCGATTACTAATAGTTCCGATGAACAACAAATCATTCGGTGCGACCGTAACAGGTATAGACATTATGAGCCTGACAGATGCAGAGTTCGCTACTATAAATGCGGCACTTATTCAGCACGGTTTTTTGCTTTTCCCTGAACAGCATCTCAACGAGGAGAACAGCGCAAATTTTGGTAGGCGTTTTGGTGACTTAGAATTTGGTGGTCAACCAATGTCAAACCAAAAGAAACACTCAGATGGGGCCTTGGGAGAGATCTACGATCTCCAATCTCAATTGATGCGAACCAACGTTGGTAACGAGACTTGGCACACTGATTCAACGTATAAACCAATTTCAAGCAAAGTAGCGATGCTGTCTGCAGTTGTCGTACCTGAAGTAGATGGACAAACTGAACTAGCTGACTTACGAGCTGGCTATGACGCACTTGATGATGAGACGAAAGAACTTATAGCCGGACTTAGCGCTTTCCATTCCACTAATTACTCTCAAGCGAATGACATCGGAGATTTCCCCGACAAAGATAAGAAAGGGCTCTACGGCGAGGTTTACCACGGGGAGGCATATCTTCGTCCGCTGATCAAGGTCCATCCAGAGACTGGGGAACCTAATTTGTTCGTTGGTCGGCACGCATTCAGTGTGCCTGGACTAGAACGCAACGAAAGCCGCACTCTTCTTGCGTCTTTGCTGGATCACGTCGTAAGTGATGAATCTCGTGTGTACAGCCATAACTGGGAGCCCGGAGATACCCTTTTGTGGGATAACCGATGCATTTTGCACCGAGCGCGACCCTACGACTATTCCAAGCCACGCTATCTAATTGGTACTCGAGTAGCAGGCGATCCAGCAACGGAACTTGCCTACTACCCAGAAGATCCCGAAGCCGAAATGGGAAGAGTAGCTCTCACTGCCGAGTTAGAGCTACTTCGTTCCGAAACCAAGCACCGCATGTATGGCGCTTCGACAGCAACTTCGATGGGCGGCACCAAGGAAGAATGGCGCGCACTCGCCTCTAAGCACTAGATCTGATTCTCTAATCGGTTGTTCAGATTCTATGTGTCTTCGTTCAACTACCAGAACCGGCGCGGTTGAATAGACAAACTGGCCTCATTTCATGGCGCTTTGGCTAGTAGCGACTAGCACATTTGTACTTGAACGACGAATAGTGCCTTCCAGGTCCGAAAGGGTTAACAACACATTTTTTGTTAGTCGCTATCATCCTTGAGGGGAATTACCGAGGATTCGGTCCGGCGTAACAAAAACCGCTACCCGTCGTTCGGCAGCCATCGCTCTGTCATATTCTTCGAAGTCATCATGGACACCACCTGCAGCCTGGTACACCTCGCGCAATAACACTCGGAGAGCTTCGCTATCCATACCTTCAGGTAAATTATCTGGGCCGACTATCTCTGCTTTACCAGTTACCGAGATCCAATTCCAACCCCGCCGGATCGCTACCGTGACTTCAGACCCTCGTCTTATGTGCGTGATTCGCGCTGCTTTTCCTATCGAGACCAACGCCACAGAGGAGATACCGGTTAACGGGTGGTCGCTGACTCCGCAGTTAACAACACTAGACAGCACTCGACCATCTCGTTGGGTCGTGCTAACTGTCGCTAGCCCAGTTTCTTTGCCTAAATAGGCTTTTACTTTCTCTAAATCCTGCATTTCCAAGACCATAATAGTAACTCGCTCATTTAGTTAAACATTTCTATTTATCGGAAACTTAATTTTGTAGCTCAAAAAATTCCAAGAGTAACTTGTTTTTTTATTTCTCTCCTAGGAGCTTCATTATTGCGCTGTCCAACCACCATCGACCATAAGAGTAGTTCCGCTTATCAAGCCCGCAGCGGGTGATGCCAAAAATACTACCGCCCCCACTACATCTGAAACCTGCCCGAAGCGCCCCATTGGGATTCTGGCTAACAGATCACCTCCTATGGCAGGGTCGATTAGTCGATCATGTGTCATCGGTGTATCTATAGCGGTAGGACCAACGGCTACCACTCGCACTCCTGAAGGCGCTAGTTCTACGGCTATAGATTTAGTAAAACCTTCTATAAAGTGTTTAGTAGCAGCGTAAATGCTGTTATTTGGCCGGCCGTTCTTACCGAATGTTGATGACATGTTTATGATTACTCCAGAACCCTGTGGCTTCATAATTTTCGCTACAGCTTGAGCCACGAGAACTGCTCCTCGGCAATTCACCTGCAAGAGCATGTCTAGGTCCTCTTCACTTAGATCGACTAGCGACGATGCTTTGCTCACACCGGCATTGTTGACCAAGATGTCAAGATTGCTGATTCTAGATATTTCCGATTTGACTGAGGCGCTATCAGAAACATCGCAGACTATCGCTCGTGCGACTCCGCCATTATTTCTTATATCTGCGACAACGTCGTCAAGTTCAGCGGCTGTTCGGCTCATCACAATAACTTCAGCTCCCGCGTCAGCCAGAGCTAGAGCACATCCTCGACCAATTCCACGGCCCGCTCCGGTTATGAGAGCTACCTGGCCGTCAACACGCATTGAAGGGAAAGAAGTTTCATTCATAGCTAAACCATACCTACACAAACACATTGAGCTTGATGGTTTAAACCCATCAGCTTGTTAAACCGAATGAGCGCATAATTCATTCGTCTATCGGTAGAGAATAATTTATTTAGTCAGTGCATAAACAACTAACAGGAATGTCTCGCTGTAGTTAGCGTGCTGCTAACCACTGCCTTATAGCGTGTTCGGAAAACTAAGAGTTGTTTGTCAACTCGCATGCAGATTTCCAAGCTGGATGGGCGAGTCGCATTCTCCGTTTATCAATCTGTATTGTATCTATGTGATCGATACTCAAGTACTCATAGTTGGAGGGGGAAGCGTTGGGCTTTCACTTTCAGCAGAATTAGCTCATCATGGCGTCACCAGTGTTGTTGTTGAAGAGCAACCGAACGTGAATCAGCATCCGCGCGCTAACGCCATTGCTTGTCGGACAATGGAATATTATCGACGCTGGGGCATCGCCGATTCTTTAGTTGCTGCCGGGATACCGCCAGAAAACCCAGCGGACTACTACTGGGTAAGTTCACTCAGCGGGAGAGAAATCCACAGGCTATCTCTCCCTAGCCAAACCCAGTTAGAAACCCTGAGACGCACTACGGAGTTTTCAATAGATAATCGGCTGCATTGGTCGGCATACATTAAATGCAATGTTGGCCAAAATGAAGTAGATCAGATTCTTCGTGATCATCTAGACACTCTAAGCCAGAGCCAACTTAAATCAGGTGTTCGCGCTGTTCGGTACATCGAACATGATGACCATATTGAAACCGTCTTGTTTGACCCTGTAACCTCTGTAGAGTCAAAAATCACCTCCAAATTTTTGGTTGGGTGTGATGGTGGTCGGTCTGTTATCCGTAACCAGCTCGGCATTGCTTATGAGGGCGACGGTGATCTCGCACAGTTCGTTTCTGTCTATTTCCGAGCGCCTGAGCTAATGGCTGCACATCCTTTCGGCCCAGCCAACATCTACTTCCCGCTGCACCATGACCACGCCGGATATCTGATTAATTGGGACCACGGAGAGTCTTGGACCTACCACATTCAGCTAAAAGCCAATGAATCTTGGGATGAGGTTGACGCGATCGCTCGAATAACAAACCTGCTTGGAGCTGAAATACCCATCACGATCGAATCAATCCAGCCTTGGACAGCGCATGCTCTCACTGCATCATCATTTGGCTCGGGGCGGGTATGGCTAGCCGGCGATGCCGCTCACCTATTCTCGCCCACCGGCGGATTCGGAATGAATACCGGTGTTTCCGATGCAGTTGACCTCGCTTGGAAACTCAGAGGGGTTATTGAAGGTTGGGGAGGCCCAAACCTTTTGCCGAGTTACGACATTGAACGGCGCCCAATTGGCTCACGAAACACTCAGCTCGCGAAAGAGCTATATGAACGGCTTGCTTCAGTGATGGAATTAGGTGATATTCTCGACGAGGAATCTGCAGAGGCTGACCAAGTACGAATGACGCTAAAAGCGGACTTGGTAGAACAAGAGAGCCTTATCGCTTCGTTCGGTGTTCTACTTGGCTACCGCTACACGAATTCACCTATCTGCATTGCTGATGGCACACCGGAACCTGAAGATCATCCTCAAATGTATGTGCCCACATCAAGGCCTGGTCACAGAGCACCTCATATTTGGCTTACAGAAGATGAAACTCTCTATGATCGTTTCTCTGTCGGTTTCAACTTAATCAGAACGAATCCATCGGTTGACGTTTCTGATCTCGTGGCTGAAGCGACTAAGCGAGAACTGCCCTTAGCTATCGTGGATATAGACACCCCAGAAACCCAAATCGTTTATCCATGTGCTTTGACTCTTGTACGGCCGGATCTTATGGTCGCATGGCGGGCTAACTTAGCTCCAACAACATCAGAAGATCTTTGGGATAAAGTAACCGGCCATTTCTCCATAAGTTGAGGCACCGACTTAGACATTCGATAAACCTCACAGGTAGCCATTTTCAGATCCAACGTCACCATAAAAAATTTTAAACATTTCGATGTATCTTCTATTTTGACCCAACGCCACACTCACACATAAGGTATTTAGCTTTAGATAGAGGCACCTAATATGAAACCATCTGAGATATCTGAAGCTCTCAATCGTTATTTGCATCCTGTCACAAAACCGGTTGCAATCACATTCCATAGCAGCGTGCCATCTAGTCCTCCGGCTCACGGCAGGGGAAAGCCAGAGCCAACTGAAGATGGCCGGACAGGCACCGTCTCTGCTGGCTGTGTTTTTTGGGTGGATGGCGCTGTCAACTCTTTTACAACAACGCCCGCTGATCACAGAAATTGCTCTGTGGGTTCTTACACCCACGGAATGATAAGTGCTGAAGCTGCTGCAACCTCAGCTGATATTGCAACGGTGCTTGAAGTTGGCTGGATAACCCCTCAACAATTTGGTGACGTACCTGCTATCGCCACATCTCCAGCAGCAGTGACTTACGGGCCTTTATCTGAACAGACTCAAATCCCCGATGTTGTACTCCTACGTCTCTCTCCACACGGAGTAATGTTGGTAGGTGATGCCTGTCCGGGCCTTCGGATAGAGGGAAAGCCCCAATGCCATATTGTTGCCATTGCTCACAATGACCAACGTCCTGCAGCTTCAGTTGGGTGCGCTCTATCAAGGGCCAGAACAGGAATGACAGTCAACGAGATGACAGTAGCGCTACCGGGTCCTCAGCTTGACTCCATAGTCGCTGCTCTCGATTGTGCTCACATGGCAGCTGACAGCGTAGCTAAATACGCCGCGTCCGATGCCCAACGTTTCCAATAGCGGAATGTAACTGAAACAGGTCTGAAGCAAACCCTGAGCTCACACCATCGCCAGAACCAATATTTTTTAACTGATCGAATTGGGTAAAATTTAAACGAGATCGACATGTGCAAGTTCCTATGATGCTTGCCTTAAGGATTTCAGGAATTGGAAATTATTTGAAGTCTTTCTATGAGCCTTATCGTTGATTTCAAAAACCACCGACTGTCTCGATGTGCGAAGATTGAATTATGCATATAACAGTTTTCCCTGCTGCTCAGATTCACACGATGGACCCGGGAAGACCTCATGCCTCCGCCGTTGCTGTTGCAGATGGCCGGATAGTCTCTACGGGAACAATTGAATCAATGCAACCCTGGCTGCGACGAAATACTTATGAAATCGATGACAGGTACTCGGACAAAATTATCTTTCCCGGATTTATTGACCCCCACACGCACCTTAGGTATAGCGGTGTCTACATGGGACTCAACTACGTCGGACCAATCGATTCAGCATCACCTACAGGCCTCCGGAAAGGGCTACCAAGCCGAGACGCTGTGTGTAACCAGTTAAGAAGCCTCGTCTCAGAACATAACGACCCTTCGAAACCGTTAACAGCATGGGGCTATGACCCTGCTTCTCAAGAAGGGCATTTAGATCGAGACATGCTCGATGCTATTAGTGACACAATCCCTCTTTGGGTCGTTGCTTACGCCCCACATATCATCTATGTAAATTCCCCGATGCTTAAATTAATTGGGGTAGATGAGGACAGTATCGGTCACGGTCTTGGTAGATACCCTGATGGTCGTTTAAATGGTTGGTTCGTTGAGACAGAGGCGATAGCGCGAGCAACACGTCCAGTAGCAGACAGCGTCTACTCTGACGGTTCCGGAAGCCGAGCTATTGAACGGATGGGCGCAGTAGCTCAACAAGCGGGATTGACGACGACCGCTGATCTTGGTTGGGGTTTTAGCGAAAGCTTCGAAAAAGAATGGACGGACCACCGATCGGCAATAGACAATAACAAGTTCCCTCTTCGAATACTGATGATTCCATTTGAGGCGAGGTTGACTCGCGATTTCGGTGATGAGGCAATCAACTATTTAGCAAGCAAACGTCTCGAAGGCGACGACCGGCTGACTACTCATGGAATTAAATACGTGAACGATGGCTCTTATCCATCAATGACTTTAGTAATGAACCAACCTGGCTACTTAGACGACGACACAGCACATACTGGGGAAATTCCTTGGGAAAATATGGTCGACCGGATGCGACCTTTTTGGAAAGCTGGTATCCAAATTCACTCTCATGCTAACGGCGACCGAACTGTGGACATGACTTTAGATACCCTTGCCGCACTGCAGTTAGAACATCCAAGATTCGATCACCGGTTTACGATCGAGCACTACTGCCTAAGTAATCCATCGCAAGCCAAACGATTGGCGGCGCTAGGTGGTTTAGCGAGCGTCAACATTTATTTCGTGCATTATCGTGCTCAACTTCACAGTGATCGTGGCTTTGGCCCCGACCGAAGCGAAGCGACTGCGCGTCTCGGCTCCCTGGAACGAGCAGGGGTTACGTTTGCGTTACATAGCGACTTCAATCTAGTGGTAACTCCCCTTTCGCCATTAACAGCTGCGTGGTGTGCCGTGAATCGGTTAGCGGCCGATGGTTCTACTGTGATGGCTCCCGGCGAAAGAATCTCTGTCGATAGAGCACTTCGCGCTATGACGATAGATGCAGCTCATGTACTCAACCGTGACGATCGGCTTGGTTCAATAGAAGTTGGAAAATACGCAGATTTCACTGTTCTAGATGATGATCCGTATGAAGTAAACGTTGAAAAGTTAAACCGCATTTCAGTGCATGACACGGTCCTCGAAGGTACCCCGGTCACAAAATGACAGAATTGGAATTTGCTTGGAATGCAACTGTAAATTCGATTTTATCTGCAAGGTCAGACTCACACGTGCCAGAGGCGACCGACCTGCCGGTTCTCATACTTACAGGTCTGCTAGGCAGCGGTAAGACAACAATCTTTCGCCAGCTTCTAAGTGGCGACCACAAACTCCGTATTGCGGTAATCGTAAATGATGTGGCGTCTATTAACATCGACGGATTATTTCTAGCTGAGAGCGGTGCTGAACAAATCGAGTTGACTAACGGATGCATGTGCTGCTCTCTTTCCGATGACTTAGAAGCAGAGCTAAATCAGATTGCTGAAGCCACGACCTTTGATGCCGTAGTTATCGAAGCAAGCGGAGCTTCAGATCCAGTATCAGTAGCAAACGCAATCAGAAACGTCAACGGCTGCCGAATAGACGGAATTATCGCTGTCGCTGATGCTGAACAAATTTGTGACCAGATTAATGACGAAAATATGGGACACTTAGCTAAGCGCCAGCTTGAAACTTCGCATCTGGTTCTTCTATCTAAAACAGACTATGTAGATGCAGATCAACTTGCGCAAGCAACAAAACAGATTGCAGAAGTCGCGCCCGGAAGAATGGTCCTTCCCTGTGAGTTTGGCCGCATAGATCCGCAAATTCTTTTGAGCGCTGCGATGCGAGGCGTTGCATTCGAACCTGAGCTCGAAACGCACACTTTTGGGTTAGCTACCGAAGTGATAGACCCTGCTGGGCCTTGGCAAGTAACCGATCTTCAAGACTGGCTGATGAGTGACAATTTGGATCTCCTCAGAATAAAAGGCTGGTTTTTGGGATGTGATAACGAAACCTATGAGCTCCAGCTAGTTGGTTCGCGTTGGACAATAACTGAGGTCGCTACCCAAACTTATGAACACGCGTTGGCAATTATCGGTCGCGATAGTAACGCCCTCAATGCTGCAGTTTCTGTTTTGCAGAAACTAACCCCAACTTAAATTGGTGGGCAAAGCAATGACGAATCAGCAAATCAACTTCATCTGAATCTAATGGCTATCTGAAAGTTTCTTAACCAGCGGCAGAAGCCTCATCAGACCGCTAAATAGAACATCGACTATGCTTCTTTCTATCGATCTATAGGGGGGGGCATGCTCGGACACATCACAGTTATTGACTTATGTAATGGAGTTAGCCAATTCGGTAGTCATGTTTTGTCCCGTCTCGGCGCAGACGTAATAGCTGTAGAGCCACCAGCCGGCGTAGCTACTCGACATACCGGGCCGTTCGTTGATGACATACGGGACCCAAATACAAGTCTCACTCACTGGGCTTATAACCGAGGAAAGAAATCTGTCATCCTAGATTTGAGCGTGGCCGGAGACCGCGACAGGTTTCTCGACCTTGTCTCTACAGCAGATATTTTATTTGAAGATCAGGCTCCGGGCAGCCTCGCTTCTATCGGCTTGGCATATCCAGATTTAGCGTTAGTGAATCCTCAGCTGATCCACTCTTCGATTACTCCATATGGCAGCACCGGGCCGCGATCTCATTGGCAAGGGTCAGATATTACCGCTGTAGCAGGAAGCTCTTTTATGCACATCAGTGGCGACGCCGACCGCGCTCCGCTTCGAGTTGGTCTGCCTCATAGTTTTCTCCAAGCCTCAGCAGATGCTGCTGCCGCAAGCCTTATTGCAATTCAAGAACGTCACAAGAGCGGACATGGTCAACATATCGACGTTTCAGCTCAAGAGTCTCTGACACACGCAAACCCTTCAGACCTCTCATGCTTGGTGAATGCAACATCTGTTCGTCGAATGGCTGGTGGTGTTAACACGGGCGGGATTAAGATACCGTTAGTTTTCCCTTGCAAAGACGGCTACACGATCTCAGTGATTTTACCCGGTGCAGCGTTCGGTCGATTCGCTGATCGCCTCACACGCTGGATTGACGAAGAAGGAATGGCGGATCAAAACGTTCTTACTCTTGACTGGGAGAATCTTGGTACGCACGTACTGAACGGTGAAATAAGCGGTGACGTCGTCGCTAACGCTTTTCAGACATTCAGCACGTTTCTGGCGACTAAGACTAAAGCTGAATTGTGGGCGGCGGCGCTCGACAAAAACCTACTTATTACTCCATCTATGACTATTGCTGACCTGGTCGAATACGAGCACCTGAAGGCGCGCCATTTTTGGGAGAGACAAGACGCAGGTAACGGAAAAGATGCTCTGTACCCCGGGCAGCTAGTTAAGTTCAGAAGCCCTCCAGACACCAGTTCTGATAAACCGCCAAAGCTCGGCGAGCACAATAAACTACTTGACACAATACGTCGCAAGCCAACCCAAAGCAGCAGACCAACGAGCACTTCTCTTCCGCTTGATGGCCTCAAAGTCTTAGAGTTCTCTTGGGTCATAGCGACCCCTTCCGCTGTCCGTATTCTCTGTGACTACGGAGCTACAGTTGTCAAAGTTGAGACAGCCAGCAGGCCCGACACGATGCGAACAGTGAATCCATTTGTAGATGATGAGCCTCACCCTGACAATAGTGTTGGGTACGGTGTGTACAACGCCGGGAAACGTAGCATTAGCCTCGACTTGGCTAATCCTAAATCGCGCGAGGTTGTGCTTGATCTAATTCGCTGGGCAGATGTAGTCACGGAGTCGTTTGCTCCTGGAACTATGAAGCGTTTGGGATACGGGTACGAAACGCTTTCAGAAATTAACCCTCAGCTAATCATGCTCTCAAGCTCTCTGCTCGGACAGACGGGGCCACATTCAACAATTGCCGGGTACGGATTCATGGCAGCAGCTATTGCCGGCTATTACGAATTAACCGGATGGGCGGATCGCCCTCCTGCTGGACCCTACGGACCTTATACCGACTATTTGGCACCAAGAGTTGTTGTGGCGACTTTGATCGCGGCGTTAGAAAATCGGAATAGAACTGGTGAAGGCGAATACATTGATTTATCTCAAACTGAAACCGCTTTGCATTATTTAGCGCCGGCGATTCTAGATCAGAGCATCAATGGCCGAACGATACAACGCCGGGGCAATGACGACCCTCACATGTATCCCCACGGGGTTTATCTATCTGCAGGTGAAGATTCGTGGATTGCGCTTGCTTGCACTGAATCAATGTGGCCAGCTCTTGCCAAAAAAATAGGACTCGATGGTATGGCCGGCCTCAATCAATCAGACAGACGGGCTCAACGCGACATCATCGAAACCGCTATCTCAGCGTGGACCACAACAATCACGAATACTGCGGCGGCTGAAGAACTTCAGGCATCTTTGATTGATGCTTACCCTGTTAACGATGCCAAAGAAGTAAGTACTGATCCGCAACTACTCTTCAGGAAACACCAAATTCAAGTTCCTCAAAGCCACTCCGGTGAAATGTGGACTCACTCTTGCCGAACGAAAATGTCTCGAACACCTGCAAAGCTAGAACGTGGGGGGCCATGTCTCGGTGAAGATAACTTCGAAATCCTTAGTGAATTCTTGGGTTACTCAGTAGATCAGATCGCTGAAATAGCGGCTTCTGAAGCTCTGGAATAGTGTTTCGCAAGTCATTTTTTAGCTAGCTAAGATTAAGATATGGCATCTTCGGCTGTTATCAGAGCCACTCGATTGGAAACATCTTGGGTCCTCGTTTAGTTTGCATCTCGATTTTGTTTCTGATCACTTCATGCGGCACAGATTCCAACGCTGTTAATGGCTCGGTCGCATCAGCGTCTACTAGCCCCATGACAACTTCAGCCCCAGAAGCTAACGACGCGTCGCAACCTTCACCGACTTCGGCCGAACCATCCACAACTACAATCGCCGAGAGAACCATCCCAGAAGCCTTCAGTCCAGTTTCTATTTTAATGGAAGCTCTAATTGAGGCACACGACCTCACCGGAGCTGGCCTAATTGTTGTGGATCAAGATCAAGGCGTTCTCTACCATGACCACTGGGGGAACTTCCATGAGGAACGTGTATCTCTTATCGCCTCAGCATCGAAGATAATTACTGCGGGTGTGCTCATGCATCTGAATGATGCCGGGGTATTGGATATAGATGCACCAATAAGCGATGTTATCGACTATGCCGGTGCTCTTGGAAATATCACGGCAGCGCAGCTCTTATCGAATAGTTCAGGTCTTGTCGGACTCGAAATTAACTACCTGTACCTCTGCTATTTTTTGTCATCAGGCACAATTCAGCAATGCGCTAAAAGTATTTTAGCTAACGCAGCGATTGACCCCCGCACTGTAGGACCTGACACCGAATTTCGCTATGGAGGTCCCCAGTGGCAGGTCGCAGGTGCTGTCGCTGAAGCCGCTTCAGGAAAATCTTGGCATGAGTTAGTCAATGATATTTACACCGAGCCATGCGGAATGAAACATTTTGGGTACTCCAACCCCTTCGATCAATTCGCCTTTTCAGATTTTGTATATCCCGATTGGGATGGAGATTTATCTGTTCTGAAGTACACCGATAATCCCAATCTTGGAGCCGGCGCCTACATCACCACGGGAGATTATGGAAAACTCCTCCAGATGCATCTGAATCGTGGAATGTGCGACACTACTCAGGTTTTATCCCCAGAAGCGGTAGTAACAATGCAGGAGAATCGGACGGGTCGAATATACAACTCATTTGTTAATTACGGAATGGGTTGGTGGATTGATACGGAACCCGCCGGGATCACTGAATCGACTAGACGCGTAAGTAGTCCCGGAGTTTTCGGGGCTATTTCATGGCTGCAGCCTGAAAAGGGATTCGGTGCGTATTTGGTCATCGAAGACAAGTCCTCTACCCGTCAGGCTTTCACTAAACCACTTTTTGACTTAATAGAAACAGCGGTGCTCTCGCAGCGAGAGAAATAGGAAACCTCATCAGACATCTTTGGAATCATCTTCTGCGCTGAGACGAAAGTACTTCAATCTTTCGTTCGATCACACAGACAGCCTGAGACTTACTCAAATTCAATTACGAATGAAGGTTTTGGACGGAATCCTGCGACAACAATCCATCATGAGATTTTCGACAATTTAAGAACCTGGGCTAGGGTTGAATTGTTCAGGAGGTGCACGTGATACAAGCAATTGACGCATCAATAGTTGCATCAGGCTGGGCTTCGTCGGTGATTCCTCCGCCATATGACTCCATGAGCGCTGAGGAACGGCACGAACACTTGAGTCAGAATCCACACTCATTCCTCCATGTCACCCGTTCAGCAGACGCTAGCCACGGGCACCCAACAGAGCATCAGCATCTTGCCAATAAGGGCGCCGCAGCCCTAAACCAATTAATTTCGCAACAGGCATATGCGTCACCATCTAAGCCGCATTTATTTGTTCAGAAAATTGAAACGATGGAGGGCACCACTCAGCGTTCGATTATCGGTGCTATCAACCTTCGAGACGAAACGCTTTACGCACACGAAGATGTGCACCCTGGCAGGGTTCGCGCAATAGCGGCCCATTTACGCAAAGTTCGATCTATGTCAAGCCCGGTAGTGGTCACTTCACGCGATGAGAATCTGGACCTGCGCGTCTTTGAGGAACCTGGCCGGCCGAACCCCATCAGAGATTTCACAGCGATTGACGGAACCCGAATTACTTTATGGGAAGCAGACACCTCGATCGAGCTTCCCGGTTCCTCGCTATACATCATTGACGGCCATCACCGAGTTGCCGCCGCAATCCAAGCCCGATTGACGCGAGTGCTCGTCGCATATGTTCCACATTCAGAATTACACCTAGGTAGCTTTGATCGTGACATTGATGAACTTTCAACATTACCTCGATGGGTACTGGACAAACTTTCTCAATGGTGTGACGTTCGAGAAGTTGGTTCACGCGAATTAGCAGAGTCAACGCAGCGAGGTGAACTAGGTTTGAGACTTGGTGACCAATGGTTCGTTGCTCAACGCAGAGACTCCACCGGGCTCGATGCAGAATTCGTTCATACGACCCTTCTGCCAGAGGTTTTTGACATTCACACTGCAGATGACCAACGGCTCTCATACCGGCCGGCAGGAGTTGACCGAAGGGTAGGACCAGTGACGTTATGCTTGCCGCCACCTGAGCTTAATGAAATATTTCGTTCAGCTGACCTCGGCCAAGTGATGCCCCCCAAATCAACGTATTTCCTTCCCAAAGCACGCTCGGGTGTGCTTATGATCTCCTGCTGACGTAGCTTCCTTCTTGAATTTGGTTCATATACGAAGTGATGGTCAGCAGCATGTACTTGCCATACATTCCACGTAGTTCGCCTATGCCTTGCTACTTCACACGACTAGATAATTTCATGCCATAACTATTGCTAGGCGTCCCTTAGCGCTGGCGTCTGAAATACAATTGCCAAGAGGACTTAATCGTGCAACAGCAACTCCCAAGGGAAGACAGCGAACCAGCAACATCTACCTCGTCACTAAACGGGTCCAAAGCCAATAAGTCAGCACTGCTCTATCTGCTTGTTTATCCTAAATTTTCTGCTTTAAAAATTGGGGTCACAGCCCAAAGCTCGCCGCCAAATCAAATTACAGAAGAGCAACAAAATGGTTGGACAGTGCTTAAGACTTGGAAATTTGAGATTAGAAGCGCCGCAGAAGAACTTGAAAGTCACGTTCTTACTCGCTGGAGAACTGAGCTATATACAAAAATTGAAACGAGCGCAGAAGAGATACTCTCAGGCGACGAATCAAGAACAGTATCGATGCATCAAGTAAGCGTTAAAGAAACACTTGATTTTGTCGATGAGTCAATCGAGTTTTATTTCACTCATCACGTGCCCAAATAGCTCTGCCAAAGAGTGTTTCGTTCCAATCTCTTAGACGGTTAGTAATGGTCGAATAACAGTTTGTGGATACAAACCCAACCGTTCCCATATTCAAAGCTTGCCGGTACCTCGGTCCACCTTGTTGAATATTTTTACAAAGAGAGCGCTAAAAATTAACGTAATTACCTACAACCTAATTTCGCTGTAAGAGACCTGGAAATTCTAAGAACAGCTATCGGCGTCCTCGGACCAGCCGCCCCGGCCTCGCACCAGTGAATTCACCGTTTTCTCGGACAATTTCTCCTGCAACGATCGTTGCTTTATAACCGAAAGACTCTTGCATGAGGCGCGGAGCTCCAGTGGGAAGATCATAAACCATTTCCGGCGCAGAAATTCCCAGTGCATCGTAATCAAGGACGTTCAGATCAGCACGTTTCCCAATCTCTAGGGTTCCCCTATCTCCTAAAAGTCCGTAGATCTCAGCGGTGTCATGCGTCATCAACTTCACTGCTTTTTCGATTGTCATTTTTGGACCGTTGCTTCGATCGCGTGTCCAATGACTTAGCATGTATGTAGGTGTCGAAGCATCGCAAATCAATCGACAGTGTGCCCCACCATCTGAGAGACTCCAAAAAGCACCGTGGTGGTTCAGTCGCTCATAAGTTGGATTGAGTGTGTGTTCTGAAAAATCGGTTAGCGGGAAGAACATCAAACCTTTTCCACTATTGCTCATCAGCACGTCATACGCGTACTCATATGGATCGCAACCTGCTTGTTTAGCCAGAGCTTCAACCGAGTCTTCAGGTGTGGGCTCATAGTTAGGTTGTTCTGATAATGGGTACATCTTATGGAATCCATGAGCAATGTCATGGTTGAACCGTCCCGTGTATCCAGTGCTTTCTGAAAGAATTTTTTGCTTTACCGACTCTTTTGACATTTCAGTTACGAGCTCAGTGCGTGACAGTGATTTCGCTAGTTGCACATATGTGGGGTGCATTTTGAAAGGGTGGAGAGAGGTCTCTAATCCGAACAGCAGTCCTGCTGGTCGCCCAGCTATTTGAGCCATAACTCTTCCCGGACCATCAAGAGGCGCAGATGACATTTCCAGCAGCTCCCTCCATTGTTGAGGATCTCGGTCTGCTTGTGTTAGGGCATAGGTAACTGTCAGCCCATAGCTGCCGGCAAGTTCGCGCATCCATTCAATATCAGTGCCGAAATCACCTTCAAGGCCACCAAGACCAATGTCAGAAGCTACTTCGACAACACCGCCGCCGGCTTCAGCTACCGCTCGCCCGAGAGCAATCATTTCTTCTGCTCCGGCAAACGTCCCCGGAACTGGCTCTCCATCAAGCGCTCGGTGGAGCATGGTCCGTGAAGAAGTAAACCCGAGGGCTCCTGCTTCGATTCCTTCTTGGACGATTTGCGCCATTGCGATCAAATCGTCTGCCGTCGGTTCTTCATTGCGGGCTCCGCGTTCTCCCATCACATAAGCACGAACAGAACCGTGGGGTACTTGGGTAGCTATATCCATTACACGTGGCATCTTCTCGAGAGCTTCTAGGTATTCAGGAAAAGTTTCCCAATTCCATTCAATGCCTTCAGCTAGCGCAGCACCCGGTATGTCTTCCACTCCTTCCATGAGTTGAATCAACCAGTCGTGGCTATCTGGTTTAGCTGGCGCAAAACCCACGCCACAGTTACCGAAGACGGTGGTAGTCACACCGTGAAACGAAGACGGACTCATCTCTGGGTCCCATGTCGCTTGGCCATCGTAATGAGTATGGACGTCCACAAACCCTGGCGTCACCAGGCAGCCATCTGCATCAACTTCTCGAAGCCCCGGTCCAACATTTGTCCCGAGTTCCGAAATGCATCCATCGTCGATAGCTATATCAATTTTTTGTACTTTAGTTCCGGTCCCGTCAACCACATTGCCTGATCGAATCACCATGTCGTGCATTGTGTCTCCCCTGTTCTCAGTACCAGTCTATTGAATTTGGCAAATCCGTGTCGTCCTAAAACCTCATTTGGTGTTCTATATGAGTGCTTATATAGAACAGCAGCGATCACTGAATAGTATTTACAAGGCGCCCGTAGGTGTATTGTCCGATGAGACAAGACAAAGCAGTCAGAGCAGACTAAATCCCAGGAGTCAGATTATGGCCAGTCCGGAATACCATCGAATACGAGACATTATTGCTTCCAGGCTGGTTCAAAGTGATCGTCCTGTGAACGTTGAGAAGTTCCGAGCAAATCAAGAAGCAACGGCTCGCGATCTACCAAGTCAGGTTGTCGGCACCAACGTCGACGCCGCCGGAGTTCCAGCGGAGATGCAGACACCATCCGGAGCGGTTGATAACACCTTGATTGTTTACTTCCATGGTGGTGGTTACGTCGGAGGCTCCATTGCTAGTCACCGGAATTTAACTGGTCACTTAGCCATGCAGTCTAAATGTCGAGTCCTTTCGGTCGAGTATCGTCTTGCGCCTGAGCATCCTCACCCTGCTCCGGTTAACGATGCCGTGACGTCTTACAAGTGGGCACTAGACGCGGGGTATGATCCAAGCAGAATTGCCCTAGCTGGCGATTCTGCTGGAGGTGGGCTAGTCGCAGCATGCCTCGTCGCACTTCGCGACCAACAAATAGAACTCCCTGCAGCAGCAATAATGATTTCTCCGTGGCTCGACATGAGTTCCACGGGTGAAAGCATGGTGACCAACGAAGAGCGAGATTCCTCAATTTCGGCGAGAAGCATGCCAAGGATGCGAGAGTTGTTCCTTGGTGACGCTTCGATTGATGATCCGCTTGCTTCGCCGCTCGAAGCTAATCTAGAAGGGCTACCTCCTTTACTCATTCAAGTCGGTGACGAAGAAGTGCTTCTTTCTGACAGCGAACGCTTCGCAGAGAAAGCCATTGCTGCGGGCGTAGATGTTGACTTACGAGTATGGCCAGAGATGTTTCATGTATGGCCCGCATGCGTAGGTTTATTCCAAGAGGCTGCAGACGCTATCGATGAGATGACTGAATTCGTGGGGCCTCGAATCGGACTTTGAGTTGGCCTGTTCCCCCAGTTTTCCTGACAAGCTTTTTGCTCTGAACTCTGGAGAGTTTCGGAGCGTGCGCCTGTCACGAAAGCACATGCCCTAGGCCCAAATAAGCACCAAGACGACAAGGATGATATCCACACCAACATTTTTAGCACTCTTCGGTGCGCATCTATTTGCGCAAGAGAACACGGTACAAAGGTAGACCTTCGACACATCAGGCTGCGACCGGCAGCACCAATCTGAAAGCCTCAGCCTTAAAAAAAACGGCACAAGTTTAAGTTGTTTGTCAAACATTTGTGCTTGGATATTTCCTACAACAATCGAAAGTTAAACACATGTCCTATATGAGTGTTCTTCAATGCCGCATAGCCGATCTACCCAACTGGACTGAAACTTGGAATGAATGGGGAAAAGATTTCAGTCTCAGTACAGGAGCGACAGGAGCTCGAATGTCACAAACGATGCTCGGGGGCGAACAAGCGGGAATCGTTATGATCAGTTTTGATTGGGACTCAATCGACGCTGCTATGAGCGGATTGACAGCTATGAACAACGAAGGACGAGTCGTCGCTGCATTTAAAGAAGCAGGCGTTGTTTCTCAGGGGCGAAGCTTGATGCAGATAGACCAAGAGCGGGGCGTTCCAGAAGGAACTTACTTCTCAGCGATCATGATGACTGGCAGTCCAATACCACCTGCGGACCAGGCAAAAGACATGGACCGCAACTATGGAATTCTTTCAAACTACTCAGTCACTGGGATGAGATTGATGCAGGCCGTCGCCGCTGGCGAAATGACCGGATCCTACTTGAATGTCACTTACACCAATTCGCTAGACCAATTGATGGTGGGCAGTAAAGAAGTATTCTCTAATCCTGAGATGTTGGCACAGATGCAAAAACACAACATCCAAGTTCACCGCAGGTCTATCTCAAGAATGCTCTAACGAATCTAGAACGCTTTGATCAAACCCACATACGGCTGTTAGACAAATGAGCAAAAACTCGATTGCGGGGGCCCCTGGAAGGCCCCCGCAACTCTGTCTTACACCGCAACTCTGTCTTAGCTAAGGCCAGGAGTTAGGGCAGAAGTACTTTGTCTATTACATGAATAACTCCGTTTGATGCTTCGATGTCTGCGGTCACTACGGTCGCTTCATCGATAGTCACTGAACCCATGTACTCGGTAACAGAAACCTCTCCACCTTGCACAGTTGTCACCATCAGTTCTGAAGCTCCAGCAAGATCGGCACTCATAACCTTTCCGGGCACAACATGGTGCAAAAGTACTGAGGTAAGCAACTCAGTATTAGCAAGCAGCTCACCTGCGGTTACTCCCAGAGCTTCGAGAAGCTCAACAAACGCTCCCTCTGTTGGAGCAAACACGGTGAAAGGACCATCGCCCTTTAGGGTGTCAACTAAATCAGCTGCCCCAAGTGCGGCAACTAAGGTTGGAAACGCACCAGAAGCAACAGCAAGATCGACTATGTCGCTAGCAACCGGCTCCTCAACAACGGGCAGGAGTACTTTGTCTATTACATGAATAACTCCGTTTGATGCTTCGATGTCTGCGGTCACTACGGTCGCTTCATCGATAGTCACTGAACCCATGTACTCGGTAACAGAAACCTCTCCACCTTGCACAGTTG
>Ga0308016_10000015_pt1 | contig 91610 bp, 107 predicted proteins | sample Neamet233_FD_203129 | JGI IMG/M metagenome (GOLD analysis project Ga0308016, IMG submission 203129) | Marine microbial communities from water near the shore, Antarctic Ocean - #233 | ecosystem: Environmental > Aquatic > Marine > Unclassified | place: Southern Ocean | collected 2014-07-28
AACTCCTTGTGACTGTCGTGGTAAGTTACATGTAATGTACATTGTAGTATACATTGTAATGTACATTGTAGTATACATTGTAATGTACATTGTAATGTACATGAAACAAAAGGAATGGTAGAGATGCCCTTCCTTTTTTTAATTTAGTACTCCTGATTAAATCACCTAAATACTTTTAAGGAGATTTATAAATGGCGACAACTGACAACACATTCTTCGCTGGCCGTGACGGGTTCGTCTGGTGGTTTGGTGTAATAGAAGATAGAAATGATCCACTAGCATTGGGTCGTGTACGAGCTCGTGTATATGGTTATCACACAGCAGATAAAACTAAACTTCCCACAGTAGATTTACCTTGGGCAGTTTGCGTACAACCAACTACATCGGCATCTGCTGGCGGTATCGGTATGTCTCCCACAGGGCCTATTGAAGGTTCATGGGTATTTGGTTTCTGGCGTGACCCAGACTTTATGCAAGAACCTATGGTGATAGGAACAATTCCTGGCATCAACTCTCCTGAGTCTGCACCCACAGGTCAATCTCCACACGACTACTCCCCCAATCAAGAACTACCTATTCCAGAAGTAGCTGCTTCTACAACACTGGGCGATGGTACTACAACAGAATTTTCTACACCAGCAGATACGACAGACTCTACAGTACTCGTTAAGATTAATGGAGTTGTGCAAGCAGCAGAAAACAATCCCCCCGAATCTCAAAACAATATAGAGATACCACCTGACTCTTATTATGGTGATGGTGTTACAGTGGAAGCAAGTGCATTTGAAAGGTCAAGACATAAGACTAGACTTGCTGCTCGTATTAATGAGATCGCACCAGAACTGCGTCCCAAGTTTGTTAAGGGTGTTCAAACCTTCCTTGCTAAGAATGAAGATTATGATTGTATTATATCCTATGCATACATCTCTTCTGCACAGCAACAAGAACTACATCGAACATATAAATCTGGTGGGAAAAATGCAGCAAGGCCAGGCAGTTCATGGCACAACTTCGGTGCAGCGATTGACTTTATTATTACAGATGTTTACGGCAATGCGCTTTGGGATAAGACTCTGTATGAAGGTATTGCTCGTACTGCATTCTCCACTGCAGGCTTGAAGAATGATATTGAAAATGATAGCGGACACTTCTACCCTAATGAATTTCCTAATAAGGTTGATGATAGATTGAAATCAAAAGAGATTACTTTGGCAGAATATTCCACAGAGAGGGGAGTTTCCTAATGTCGTATAGAATTGAAGCAGGCAAGGTAGTCTTCCAAGATGCACCAAGAGAAGGTTCTGAAGTTGAGATAGTTGTATCCACAGTAAACACTCTTAAAGGATTTACTGACCCAAGAGGGTTCTATCCTCGTAGAGTTAATGAGGCAGACACTAATCGACTTGCGGTTAACGATGCACGAAACCAACACCCTGTCAACAAGTTTAAGAAAGATAATCTAGATGACTTAACGGGTGAACCAGCTCCGTCTTACAATGCACAATACCCTTTCAACCATGTACGGGAAACCGAAAGTGGTCATATTCAAGAGATGGATGATACGCCAGGCCACGAGCGTATTCACGAATACCATCGTTCTGGTACGTTCTACGAAATACATCCAGACGGAACTAAGGTAACAAAGATTGTTGGTGACGGGTTTGAAATCGTTCATCAAAACAAACATGTTCGTGTTCGTGGTAACATGAAAGTCTTTGTTGATGGTGATGCGTCTTTGTATGTCCGTGGCAGTATGGATGCTCAGGTTGATGAGAACTTAAATTTCAATGTCGGTAAGAACATAGACTTCCATGCAGGCAAGAACATTCGTATGTTTGCAAATGAATCTATTGAGATGACAGCACAGACAACTATGGCACAACAGTCTGTTGGAAAGTTCTTACAACAATCTGTAGGGGATATGCAAATAGTTACTAGTGGTAACTTTACAAATTCTGTTCATGGTAACTATGACATGGTGTTGGATGGTAATTCCCTCACAGATATTAAAGGTACACTTACTACCAACATCACGGGTGCAGTTGCATTGAACACAGAAGTAACTTACACTGTCGCATCAACTGGTGCAATGGTACTTGACACTGCTGGAGCATTGAACATAGGTTCTGCTGGTGCAATGAATCTTTCTGGTGCGACAATCGACTTGAACTCTGTTACAAGAAGTGCGGTAACGATCACTCCTATTGTACCTCGCACAACTCCATCCCCTGCTATTGGTGAAGACATTACACCAGAAGTTACATTCATGGACACTGGAGATATTGCAACAGGCATTCTACCTTGGAGTATTAATATTGGTGAGTACGAGCTTGATACATTCTCTACAAAGATTGCTGCAATGAAACTTGCAGACATCAAGGCGGATAAAGCATTCATCCCTCTAACTGAATCAGATAGCTTCTTTGCAGGTGATGATGAAGAGAAGACTGATAGTGATATCAAAACTGCAATTGAATCGGGTGAGGTATTGCCCTCGACTTTCTCTGACTACTCTTATAATTCACTAACAGGAAAAATTAATACCAGTGGCGCAACTAGAAAGGCTGTATCTTTACCTCGCATACCAGATGAAGGTGAAGAACATGGTACGTTAGGTTCTGACTTTATAGCGACTCCAGTTGCAACTTCCATAACATCTTCAGCTGAGATTGCACAAGCAAATTCTAAGTATGATACTTCTGGTAATGTTATTGGTGGGGTAAACTATTCTCTTCCTCTATCTACACACTTCACACTTGGACAACTATCCAAGAACTCTGTTGTCGCATCTTCGACAATCGCCAATGGTGGCAATGAAGGTAAGACACAGAAACAAATTATTGACAAACTTAAAACTCTTGCGGTGCATGTTCTCGACCCAATCAAAGAACAGTATCCTGATATGATAGTCACTAATGCTTACAGAGGTAGGGCTGGTACAAGTCAACATAACATTGGTGAAGCTGCGGATATTCAATTCCCTGGCCTCGCAAAATCTGGATACTTTGCAAGAGCTCAATGGATGAGAGAAAACATTCCCCATGATAAATTGATTCTTGAATTTAAGAATACAGGTTCGGGACTTCCTTGGATACATATATCTTGTAAGGAAACTGGAAACGCTGCTCTCATTTTAACAATGTATAACCATAGAAACTATAAGGAAACTGGTAAGTTTTACCAGTTGGCATAGGAGATGCCAGCAATTTGCAGAGTGGGTGACGCACTAAATACAGGACACAGTTGTAGTACTACGTCAACTATTGACACAGCTAATACTGACGGAACTGTTAAAGCAAACGGAATAAATATAATAGTTGTTGGTGCTCCAACAGTTTCACATACCCACACAGGTGACAGCTGTCAGACATCTCATGTAGTTACCTTGTCTGCTGGTTCTGGTACTGTTAGTATTAATGGCAAGAAGGTGGGTAGAGTGACAGACGCAATTGATGCTGGTGCAATGACAGCAGGCAGTGGAAATGTTTCCACTGGTTAAGGAGAAGTAAATGTACGAGTACACATGTAAGATAGTTAAAGTGATTGATGGTGATACCACAGATGTTGATATTGACTTAGGGTTTGGTGTTTGGTTACACAAACAACGAGTTAGGTTCTTTGGTATCGACACACCAGAATCTAGAACAAGAGACTTAGAAGAAAAGAAGTACGGACTCGCATCAAAGGAATATGTGTTGAATGCCATGCCTGTAGGTTCTACTCAAACCTTAGTCACTGTTAAAGATGGTAAGGGTAAGTATGGAAGAATACTTGGAAAGTTCAGATTGGAAGATGGTAGTATTCTTAATGACAATATGATTAAAGAACATCATGCAGTAGCATACTTCGGACAATGTAAAGAAGATATTGAAGATGAACATATTGCAAACCGATCTTTCATTAATCTCTAGTTTTCGTTATAAATAGAAGTAAGGAGATTTACAAATGGCGTTGACACCGAATTCTTTTACTGATGCATCAGCATCAAAGTCTAGAAGCACCAGAGTTTATAAGGATATCAGTCTGTCTTTCAGTAGACATCCTATCACTGGAGACATTGCTAAACTGTCTGATGCTGATGCCGTAAAGAGAAGTGTAAGGAATCTTATAAGTACAGATTTCTATGAACGCCCTTTCCATCCAGAGATTGGTTCTAACATTCGAAAGACTTTGTTCGAGCCTGTGGATACGTCAACTGCTGAAAACTTAGCTACATACATTGAAGAGTGTATTTCAAACTTTGAACCTAGAGCAGAGTTATCTTCTGTACAAGTTAATGTAGCTGGGATAAACGGATACCATGTAACCATAGAATTTTATCTTATAAACTCTGCAACTGGTCTTGAGACTCTAGAGATAGGTATGGAGAGATTACGATAATGTTAAAACAATTAGAAGAGAAGAGTAACTAATATGGCAACCAAACTACAAGTCACAGAGTTAGACTTTGATCTAATCAAAAGCAACCTCAAGACATACATGAAAAATCAGACTGAGTTTTCGGACTATAATTTTGAAGGTTCTGGTATGACTCAAATTATTGACCTTCTCGCATACAATACTCACTACCTCGCAATGAACGCCAACTTTGCAATGAACGAAGCATTCTTAGATAGTGCAACTCTTCGTTCTTCTGTTGTCTCTCACGCAAAGGGACTTGGATACACTCCTCGTTCTGCTCGAGCTCCTGTTGCATATGTTGATGTTACTTTAAATTCTTCAACGGCTGCAAGTGCAACTCTTGCAAAGGGCACACGATTTACTACAAAGATGAATGGTAGTACATTTGGATTTGTCGCAAACGAAGCAATATCTACTACTGCAACAAATGGTGTTATGAGATTCATCAACGTGCCGATTTATGAAGGCACTCTTATCACATCCAGATACACAGTAGATTTAAATAACATTGATCAGAAGTTTTTGGTTTCTGATGATCGCGGTGACACTACCACATTAAAGGTATCAGTACAAACTTCTGCAAGTGATGTTTCGACTACAACCTACACCCTTGCAACTGACATTACACAAGTGACTTCTGGTGCTAAAGTGTATTTCCTTCAAGAATCCTCAGACGGAAAATTTGAAGTATACTTCGGAGATGGTGTTATCGGAAGTTCAATCTCCAATGGTAACATAGTTCAACTTGAATATATTGTCACAAACAAAGACAAGGCGAATGGTGCAAAGTTATTTTCTACAACATCTGTTGCTGGCGAAACTGATATAACTGTTGCGTCATTGGTTATTGCAACAGGTGGTGCAGAAGCAGAAACCATTGCATCTATTAAGTTTAATGCTCCTCTTGATTATGCATCACAGGGTAGAGCAGTAACTACACAAGATTATAAAACAATACTTCCAAAAGTATATGCAGGCACTAAGGCAGTTCAAGTATGGGGTGGTGAAGATAATGACCCACCTATCTACGGACAAGTATTCCTTTCTGTAAGAACTAAGTCTGGTGTTAATTTAACACAGGCTCAAAAGAATAGCATTGCATTAGATTTAAAGAAATACAATATTGCATCTATTCGTCCAATATTAGTAAACCCAGTAGCTACGAAGATTAAACTGAAGGTTGACTTTAAGTTTGATAGTAAGACTACCACAAAGACTGCTATTGATTTAGAAACTCTTATTAGAAAAACAATATCAACTTACAATTCAAGTGACTTGACAAACTTCGATGTTGTGTTTAGACACTCCAAACTTTCTAGATTGATTGATGGTACAGACCCTTCGTTACTTTCTAACAGTACAAGACTGTCCCTCAATCAGATTATTACTCCAACGCTAAGTGAGTTGACTCAATACGTCATTAGTTTTAACAATGCATTGTATCATCCACACACTGGACATAATGCTGCGTTGGGTGGTATTACTACTTCTACTGGATTTACTATTTCGGGAAATACCAATACGATTTATTTTGACGATGATGGTGCTGGTAAAATCAGAACTTATTATCTAGTTGGTGGTACTACCAGAACATATGTTGACACAGCAGCTGGGACGATTGATTACACTAGTGGAAAGATAGTAATTACATCTGTAAATATTACTTCTGCAACTAACACAGATGGGACAATATCAGTTGATATTCTTCCTGCTTCTAACGATGTTGTTTCTGTTAGGAACCAGTTGTTAGAAATTGATTTATCAAATACAACTGTAAATGGTACAGTGGATATTGTTGCTGCAGGCGGTTCTTCTGCTGGTACAGGTTACAGTACTACACAAAACACATACAGCTCATACTAGCAAGGTACAAGGTTTTAGATGACTAGTTCGACTTTAAAAAATAAAGTATCACCACATATAAACGAGCAACTGCCTGGCTTTATTAAGTCAGACCATCCCCTGTTCTCATCATTCTTAAAACACTACTATGAGTTTTTGGAGTCTGGTGAACTTGTCGTATCTGGTTCTAATGATTATGTAATAGAAGAGACTATCACAGAGAATTTCATTCTTAGTGAAGATGGGTTGAAGGTTGTTCTTGAAGCATCTATCGGAAAGTTTAGTGCTGGCGAAATCATTACTGGTACTAAATCTAAAGCTACTGCCACAATACTTGTAGATGACTTTGATGCTGCCAACAGATTATTCATAACATCTCAACAAAGATTTGAAACTGGCGAAATCATAACGGGTGCTACATCTGGTGCGACAACAACTGTTGTGTCGTATCGTGCTAACCCTGTTCAGAATATTCAGCAACTATTAGAATACGCAGATGTTGATAATACTGTTTATAGTTTTCTTGATAATTTTAGAAACTCTCTTATGGAGTCTATTCCCAATACCTTGGCAGAAGGTACTGAGAAAAGAAAACTCATCAAGAGTATTAAAGACTTGTACGCAGCAAAGGGTACTGCTGATGCACACAAGCTATTCTTTAGAATTCTTTTCAACGAAGAGCCTGAGGTAATTTATCCTAGAGATAATTTATTACGAGCCTCTGATGGTGAATGGTCAACAGACAAAGTAATTCGAATTACTGAAACTGGAAACTCTGATTTCACAAATGCAATTGGTGAATTTGTAACTGGTTCGACTTCTGGTGCAAAGGCAATTCTCATAACTGTCATTAAGTTTAGAGAGGGCGAGGTTGACATTGCTGAACTTAGTCTAGACGAAAACTCTATAGTTGGAGCCTTCACAACTGGTGAGGTTATTCTTTCAACTGACACTAACCAAGATTTAGAAATTGGTGGTATAGTGAAGGGGATTGTTACAGGGCTATCTCTTTCTGATAGAGGTTCTTATTATGAAGTTAATGACACTGTTAATATTGCTTCTGGTGGCAATAATGCTGCCACTGGTAGAATAGAATCTATTCAGCCTGGCGATGTAGATGATATTTTAATTGAGAGTGGTGGTACTGGATATGCAATAGGGGACGCGCTTGTATTCAATAATTCTGATACATCTGGACAAGGAGTTGTTGCGAAGGTTGCTGTAGTTGGTGGTGGAATAAACTTAGAGTCTGATACTTCGCCAGATCAAATTGTTACTGAAGACAATAAGAATATACTAGTAATTCAGAGTGACAATTTCGAAATAGAAGATGCCACATTAGGTAATGCATACTTAGTGATGGAAGATGGAAACAATCTTTTCCTAGAACAGAGCGGATCAGTACTCACGGAAAAAACTTCTTTAGATTATGCATTAGAGGAAGGAACTTCCCAAGACCTCACTGGTGATATCATCATGGAAGATGGGTTGCAGCTTCTTAGAGAAGATGCAGATATTTTCTTCACCTCATTAGAACAAACTATAGGCGAAGCAGACCATCTAGTACTAGAAGATGGTACACAAATTGTTTTAGAACCTCAGACATTTATTGACTTGAGTGTTTCTGCTGAAGTTGGTCAAATTACTAAGTTAGAGATAATTAACACTGGTAATGGTTTCCTAAAAACTCCAACTGTCACTGTATCAACTTCTGGTGGTACAGGTGCAGAATTATATGCTGTCTCAACTCAATCTCCAAGAATTGGTTCGATAGGTGATGTTTCAATAACAAACTTTGGTTTGGATTATATCACGCCACCAACTGTATCTTTTAACAGAAACTTTATCATAGAAAACTACTCTGGCACATTTGTAAAGGGAGATACTTTAACAAGTCATTCTGCAACAGTTATAAACTTTGACAGTTCAAGAAATTTACTAAAACTACAAACTGATATAACATTAGACGATGGAGATGTGATAAGCACAATCACAGGCGCAACTGCTACAATTGTGCAATCTAATTTTGCTATTGGTACTGTTGACATTGGTACTATCGGTGCTACTGTTGGAAACTTCGCAACGGATAGAGGTAAACTTTCAACTGAAAGTATGAAGGTTCAAGATAGTTATTACTATCAAGACTACTCATATGTTATTCGTGTTGGCGAGTCTATTAACCAGTGGAGAGATTCAATTAGACGTTCTGTTCACCCAGCTGGTTGGAACGTATTCGGTGAAGTGTCTTTTGCAACTCAAGTGGGTGCAACTATTCAAGTTCCTGCTGCTGGTACAGTCAGTGGATTCACAGGGGATGAGACATTCTCTCCAGAACTCGCATCTACGTTCACTAACCTATTCACTACAATATTTGGTAGACGTTTGGGTACTTCCACTAACACGACTCAAAGAGTTAATGCTGGAGTAGGAGTCGTTTCTCCAAGTGGACTAACTGATAGCACAAGAGATGTTTCGTTAACAAGTGACATCAGTGTGAAAATGGATGGCCCAAGGGGTTCACAACTTACAGGCCCAACACTAGAGAATGTTGCACACTATGCGTTCTCGGTGCATCCTCAAACTATTGCTGCGGTGATACCAAATCATCGTGACCCTAGTGGAAGGAAAGTGACTGATTCAAACAACCAATCACGCGACCAATATACACTAGCACAAATTGGATTCATTGGAATTAGAGAGATAGTAAATGCAGATGGAACTATTCCAGAAAGTGCATTTGCAAAAAGAATTAACATCATGCCTCCAAGTGAGATTATAGTTACTACTAGCTCGAAACGATTTAGTTCTACTACTGTAAAATTTGATGCTAACGTAGAAACTTTTGACAAAAACTAACATATAAGTCTTATAAATAAAAGAAAGAAATAAGGGAAACTAACATGGCGTATCAAGCACTAGGATTAGGTACAAATGCAAATGACGGAACAGGTGATACTTTACGCATAGGCGGCGATAAGGTTAATGACAACTTTGTAGAATTGTACACTAAGTTTGGTGATGGTAGTACGTTATCAAGTAACGTATCAGTAGGAGGCAACGCTGCAACAGCAACTATTCTTGCAGCTTCAAGAACTATTGCTGGAGTAGCATTCAATGGTAGTGCTGCAATTACACTTGCAAGTACAAACTTGAGTAACACAGCAGCCATCTGTTTAGCCACCAATACATTAACACTCACAAACAAAACATTGACTTCACCAGTTATTGGTGGTACTGCCACTACTGCATCTGGAAACTTAGTCGTTGACCCTGCATCACAGATATTAGAAATTAAAGGTAATGGTTCAAACTTAGAGGGAATGCTTAAACTTAACTGCCATGCAAACACTCATGGTCAAACACTCAAAGCACAACCACACAGTGCGGGCATAACAAACATAAGTTTGCTTCCTCAAGGCACAGGCACTTCTACATTGGTAAGTAAAGTTTCTACTGATATCCTTACTAACAAAACTCTTGCAGACTTGAAGACAAGTGTACAGGCTATTACTGGTGCTGGTGCTATTAATTTAACAACTGGTGTAACAGAAATTACAACAGATTCTGCTGATGCATTTTCACTTGCTAACGGAACTGTAGGTCAAATAAAAATTATTACATTAAAGGTTGATGCTGGAGATGCTACTATTACTCCATCTACATTTGCTGGTGGTTCAACTATTACTATGGGTGATGCTGGCGACAGTATTATGCTCACTTACGCAACCACAATTGGTTGGGTAATTCTTTCAAATAATGGCTGTGCAATTGGATAACAAAGGAATATAACACATGGCAATTGATACAATTAAATCTATAGCAGTACTGGACGGGGCAATCGCTACGGCAGATATTGCTAATGATGCAGTAACGGCAGACAAGCTTGCTAACTCAATCAATACAACTATAGCAGCCAACACAACTACAGCTGGTGCCGCCCTACCAAAAGCTGGCGGTACGATGACGGGCGCATTAACTTTAAGTGGTGCTCCATCAGCTACTGGGCATGCAACAACTAAAGCGTATGTTGATTCACTAACTTCACCCAGTTTTGCAGTCGGTGGAACTGTGTCAGAATATGTATCTGGTGGAACTACATACAGAGTTCACCTTTTCCTTGCAACATCAAGAATTTCATTTACTGGAAGTCTGACTTGTGATTATATGATTGTGGGTGGAGGCGGTGGTGCTGCACAGGCTGAGGGTAATGCTGGTTCTACTGGTGGTGGTGGTGCTGGTGGTATGGTTGTCGCAACCTCACAAGCAGTCACATCTGGAAACTATGCAGTTGTAGTTGGTGCTGGTGGTGCTGCAGGAGCTAACGTGGCCGCATCTGCTGGAAATGGTGGTAATAGTTCCTTTAACGCACATACAGGAACAGGGGGTGGCGGTGCCCCAGACTACGGCACAGATGGTAATGCTGGTGGTTCTGGTTCTGGTGGTTCAGAGAATAATACGCCAGCAGGCGCAGCTAACCAAGCATCTTACGCTGGAGTTACAAACGTAGCAGGATTTGGTAACGCTGGTGGTGCTGGTGGCGCATATGGCTCCGATGGTGGTTCGGGTGGTGGTGGTGGTGCTAGTGCTGCTGGTACTGCTTCAAATGGTAGTACTGCTGCTGGTGGTGCTGGTAAGACGAATGCATTTAGAACAGGGTCTAACGTAACATATGCGGCTGGTGGTGCTGGTGTCGCAGGCCAAACGAATGGTGTTGCTGGTGCTGCAAACACAGGCAATGGTGCTTCGGGCGTTTCATCTACATCAGGTTCTAACACTAATGCTGCTGCAGGCGGTTCTGGTATTGTTGTTGTTAGATATGCCATATCATAATAGGACGTATTAAATAACCGCATCAAGCCCAGACTAATTATCAAGTTTTGAAAGATGCATAAATAAAAGTATAGGAAACAGGAAACCATTATGGCAGCAATTATAACAGAACATTTCAGACAGCACAATGCAGAACAATTTTTTGAATCGTTCTCGGAATCTGCTAAGACAACTTATTATCTATTCATTGGTAAGAGTACTCCATTTACAACATCGACTACTGGTGGTGACGATACCTCTCCTCCTGTACCTATTGATGATGTAACAACGGAACATTACAAATGGGATTCTATGCTTGCCGCAAAACTTATTTCATCATCTGATGTTTCATTTGCTCTACCTAGAAGGAACTGGGCAAACAGTACAACTTATGATATGTACGAACATGATATCAGTGGTTCAAATACCACAACCAGCAGTGCAACAAATCTTTATGCTGGTACATACTTCTTTATGACTTCTGCTTACAGAGTTTACAAAGTACTTGACAATAATGCTGGGGTTGCATATAGTGGTGCTGAACCTACATCTGAAACTTCAACTCCTTTTGAGTTGGGTGGTTACAGGTTGCAATACATGTACAAGATTACAACTGCTGAAGTTACAAAATTCTTGACATCAGATTTCATGCCAGTAAGTACAGACGCAACTATTTCTGGTGACGCAGTAGATGGAGCATTGGATGTTGTTCGTACTGTTGCTGGCACTGGTTACACAAACGGAACTTACTATTCTCCAGTTGATGGAGATGGTACAGGTGGTATTGTAAAGATTGTAGTAGCAGGTGGTGCAATTGTAAAACAAGGTTCTTCTGGTACAAACATGTACACAATCGGTAGTGGTTATAGGTTTGCAAATGTTAACTTGGCTGACGTATATTCTGACACATCTGTAAGTTCTGCCGCAAACATTGGTAGTGGTTCTGGTGGTTCGGTACAACCAATCATTTCACCAAAGGGTGGACATGGTAAGGATGCGGTACATGAACTTGGTGGCCACTTCGTAATAACTAACGTAAAGTTAGAACAGAATGAAGGTACAGACTTTACAGTTGCAAACGATTTCAGAGAAGTTGGACTTGTGAAAGACCCATTCAACTTCGGCACAACAACTATTTCTACATCATCGACTGCAAGACAGACCTTAAAAGTTACCTTGGGTGCTGCTCCCTCTGCTGCATATGAGATTGATGAGGTTATCACTCAATCGGTTACTGGTGCAGTAGGTAGGGTTGTTGAGTTTGATTCAACTAACAATATTATATACTACCATCAAGAAAAATATGCAACTTATGGACTTCATGCAAATGGTAATTTAGTTGCATTTAGTGGTACTAATGTTATTACTGGCGGTACTAGTGGTGGTGTTGCTACAGCTGCAACTTATGCAACTCCAGAACTACAACCCGATAGTGGTAAGATTATCTATATAGAGAACAGGCGACCAATTAGTCGTGCCTCAGACCAAACAGAAGATATTAAAATCGTAGTGGAATTCTAAACAATGGAAAATACAAATCTTAATGTAGCCCCGTATTATGATGATTTTGCAGAAGACAAAAACTTTCATAGGGTACTCTTTCGGCCTGGCTTTTCAGTCCAAGCGAGAGAGTTAACTGCACTTCAAACTATCCTTCAGAACCAAGTCGAAAGACATGGTAGACATATGTTCAAAGAAGGAACTGTAGTAATTCCAGGCTCAACTGGATTTACAACCGAATACTATGCAGTTAAATTAGAAGGACTTTTAGAGTCAACAGAAGTATCAGGTTACATTCAAGATTTTGTTGGTAAGAGAATCACTGGTGCTGCCAGTGGCGTTGTTGCAGAAGTTATTCAAGCAACCGCAGCAACATCAGCTGACCCTATCACTCTATTTGTAAAGTATGTTGCAACAGGTACAAACAATGTAACAACTGTTTTCAACGATGGCGAAAAGATATCTGCTAATGGTACTGTTGGTTCATTTGGTAGTGGTGTTGCCTCTGCACAACTTCAAGCACTTTCAGCAACAGCAACTGGTTCATCTGCAAACATTCAAGAAGGTGTTTACTTTGTTCGTGGACATTTTGTTAAGGTTGCAACACAAAGAATTATTCTAGACAAGTATACAAACACCCCAAACTATCGTATTGGTTTGACTGTTACAGAAACCCTAGAGACACCAGAAGAAGATGTATCTCTTTTGGACAATGCACAAGGCTCTTCAAACGTAAACGCTAAAGGCGCGCACCGATTAAAGATTACACTTACCCTTGCAAAACTTGCTTTAGATTCAGTTCTAGATGGAGACTTCATTGAACTTCTTAGAACAAATACTGGTATCGTACAACAAAAAGCAAGAAACACAGAATACTCTGTTCTCGGCGAAACACTTGCCCGTAGAACTTTTGACGAATCTGGTGATTATTCAGTAAGTCCTTTCCAAATTGATATTCGTGAGACATCGAATGATGGATTGAATAATGGTATCTATGACCCATTAGCAACTACTGACGATCAAAACTCTGCATCTGATGACTTCTTGACAATTCAAGTTGCGCCAGGCAAAGCATATGTTCGTGGTTATGAAGTAGAAACTATTTCTCCAAGATACATTGATGTTCCTAAACCAAGAAGTTTTGAAAACTACAATGCCGCAGTTACCCCTGTAGAGGTTGGTAACTTTGTTCGTGTAACAAACGCATTCAGTTCTCCAGAAATATCTCCATTCATCTCTGGCGACCTTTCAGAACCCTATAGACAGATTGGACTATTTGATACTAAAACATCATCTGCCGGATCATCGTCTGGTGCTCAAATTGGTATTGCTCGTGCAAGATCATTTGAACACTTCTCTGGTACTGCCAACAGTCAAAGTGAATTTGGTACAGACGCAGTATATAACCTATACCTTTTCGATATCAGAATGTTTACCAAAATTACATTAAGTGGTACTCCTTCTGCAATTCCTGTTGCTGGTGATAAAATCACTGGTGTAAGTACAGGTGCATATGGTTTCGTAGTTGCCCATGAGGTTGATGGTACGACTGACGTAACAGCAGCTGCTGTTGTCACAATTGCTAGTGTTACTGGTATCTTCACTGTTGGTGAAAAGGTGACATGTTCTAGTTCTGCTGAAACTGATGAGATATTAGAAAATAGTTCAAATGCAGACTTAACACTTTCGGCTGTTAGTTCTTTTGACTTTAGTAGAGTTAAACAAGCATACATGCCCTCAACAGATAGTGGAACAGACCCACACTTTACATCTGATATTGTTCTTGAAGCAAGTACAACTATAGCAGGACTTAACACAATTCTTACTGGTGATAAAGATGCGGTTACTGGTTTCCAGACAGACTATGGTACAGAACTAGAAGTTGGAGATATTATTTCTATACCTTCTGGTACAAGTGGTGCTTTGGAAGAAAGAAGAGTGGATGCAATTTCTGGCCAGACACTTGATTTAAGTGCTGATGTTTCTGGCGCTATTTCTTCAGTTGCCTTTGTTCGTAAGAGGGCATCTCTTCGTGACCAGAATAAAAACATTCTTCTCCGTAAACTTCAGAAGAATTCAATTAAAACATTAAAGACGACATTAAATAACGGAGTCTCAGATACTTCAGTTGTTATTCGTAGGACTTTCGTAGGACAGTCTAACTCAGGCGGTGATCTTTCTTTCTCTGCTGGTGCAAATGAAACATTCAATGCTGTATCTAATACCGATTATGTTTTGACTGTGTTAGTTGCTGGTACTGGTGGTACTGCTGTTGCTGGAGATAAGATTGATTTAACAAATGCACACATAACCTTTACTGGTGCTGGTACTGGCTCTATTGTGATTGGAGATAGTACTGATTCCCCATTTGGTAACGGCGCAACAGTAAGACTTATTACTACAATTACAAGAACTACAGTACAAGAAAAATCTAAAACAAGAACTAGAATGTATCAAGTACTTGTTCATAATGCTGGTATTGGTGGTACTGCAAAATATGGTGTTTCTGCACATCAACCTGATATTTCATTAGGTGTATCAGACATCCATAAACTATGGGCAGTGTTTGATTCTGAGGGTGCTTCAACAGACCCCGTACTTCCTCAGTGGACAGTAACAGGTTCAACAGGTAACTTCACACAAGGTGAATTGATTACTGGTACTACGTCTGGCGCAAAGGCAAGAGTTGTAAATACAATTTCTCCTGTGACATTCATTCCAATCAACAACACTGATTTTGAAACTGGCGAAACTATTACTGGTGCAGAGAGTGCTGAAACTGGAAGTCTAGATACCTTTACTGCTGGTTCTAGAATTATAACAAACGACTTTGTGTTAGATAATGGACAAAGAGATAACTTCTACGATATTGGTAGGATTGTTCGTAAACCAAATACAGTCGCCCCTGTTGGACGATTGATGATTGTTGCAGACTACTTTACTCATGGTACAGGAGACTTCTTTAATGTTGACTCATACAGTGCCATTAGTTACAAAGATATTCCAACATATTCAGCAACTCGCGTTGACCCAGAGGTTGCAGACCCTACTGGTGAATATGACTTGCGTGATACAGTGGACTTTAGGCCCCGTGTTGCCGATGCAACTACAACAACTCAGACTATCCAAACTCAAACTGTTTATAGAGTAACTTCGTATTCCTTTAATATGGAATCACGCTCTTTTGCTGGGTCTGGTTCATCCACAGTATCAATACCAAAAGACAATTCAAACTTCATCTATGACTTAGACTTCCATGTTGGAAGAAAGGATTCTTTATTCATTGCTGCTGATGGTAAATTCAAAGTGGTTCGTGGTGCAGATTCAGAAGTTCCACAAACACCTAAGCCAATTGATGACGCAATGAAACTTGCAGATTTAGATTTGCCTCCATTTGTTATTGATGTTAATGACGTAACTTATACCTCAGTTAATAATCGTAGATACACAATGCGTGACATTGGTAAACTAGAAGCTCGTATTGAGAACATAGAATACTACACTGCATTGAACCTTCTAGAGAAGGATGCAAATACATTACAGATTCAAGATGCTGATGGATTTGATAGATTCAAATCTGGTTTCTTGGTTGACAACTTTAAAGGACATGCAACTGGTGATGTTCAACACGCAGACTATAGAAACTCTATAGATATGCAACATGGAGAATTGCGTCCGAAGTACTTTATGAAGGGTGTAACTCTTTCAGAAGAAAATACAACTGCCTCTGATAGAAGTAATGACCAGTATGCAAAAACTGGTGACATTATAACTCTTCCTTATACACACAAGGTTGCAGTAGAACAACCATATGCAACTCGCATTGAAAACCTAAACCCCGTGTTATCATTTGCTTGGGCTGGTATTTGTAGATTATCTCCATCAGGTGATGAGTGGTTTGAAACTGCTAGAATCCCAGATTTGATTGTCAATCGTGAAGGAAACTTCGATACAGTTTTAGCACAAAATGCAAATGCATTAGGAACGATATGGAATGCATGGCAAACTCAGTGGAGTGGAGTAACAACTTCAACTAGTAATGAGTGGAGGTCTTCGGGACGCCGTGTATTGCGTAGAACAGTAACTAATGAACGTGGAACATTGTCTAGAAGAGGTGTTACTACTACTGTAGTTGCTCAAATAGATACAGAGTCACAAGGTGATAGAGTAGTATCTCGCGCTTTAATTCCATTCATTCGTGCAAGAAACATTACGTTTACTGTTACTGGATTGAAGCCTCTTACTAAAGTATATCCATTCTTTGACAAATCGAATGTCGCTGCCTTGGTAACACCATCTGGTGGAAGTGCTGGTGGAAACCTTGTCTCATCTGCCTCAGGAAAAGTAGAAGGTACGTTTGCAATCCCTAACCCCAATGTTCAAGGAAACTCACGTTTCAGAACTGGTGATAGGTTATTCAGATTGACCTCTTCTACTGTAAATGCACTTTCTCCAGAACCAGAAACTTTCGCACAAGCAATTTATTCTGCAACTGGTATCCTAAGTACAATTCAAGAAACTATTGTTGCTACTCGTAATGCAAGAGTTGAGGTTCGTAATCCATCTCAACAAGAAACAACTAGCAGACAAATTTCTGACAGAACAGCACAAGTTGGCTGGTACGACCCACTTGCACAATCATTTATGCCTGTGGCATCAGGTGGTGAGTATATTACTAAGATTGATACTTTCTTTCAAGGTAAAGATTCTACACTTCCAGTTACTATTCAAATTCGTGAAATGTCTAACGGGTATCCTACAAACAAGGTTCTCCCATTTGCTACTAAGTCACTTGAACCTTCAGAAGTTTCTATCTCTGAAGATGCATCTGTGGCCACTACAGTTACATTTGATGAACCTGTCTATGTAAAGGATGGTGTTGAATATTGTATAGTGATGTTCACTGACTCACAAAACTACTTAACATGGATTTCTCGAATGGGAGAAACTGATGTGGGTGGTTCTCGTTTAGTTTCTGACCAACCATATCTTGGAGTTTTATTTAAATCACAAAACAATTCTACATGGACTGCATATGATTTAGAAGACTTGAAGTTTACTATATATCGTGCAACCTTTGATATATCTAAGACTGCTGCTGTAACATTAGTTAATGATGTGCTTCCAGTTAAGACACTTAAAGAAAACCCAATTAGAACATTTGCTAGTACAAGTAAAATTAAAGTTTCTCACAACGATCATCACATGTACACTACAACTAATAATGTGACAATTGCTGGTGTTAGTTCTGGAGTGAATACAACATTAAATAGTTCTCTAGCGGCCGGTGCAACTAGTTTATCTCTTGCATCAGATACAGGATTCCCAAATAGTGGAACTGTCTTTGTTAAGATTGGTAGTGAAATTACATCTGGAACTATTTCTGGAACAACTATTTCCTCACTAACTCGCGCAGTAGAAGGAACAGACGTTCTACATGCAGATGCTTCAGTAGTAGAGTTATACGAACTAAGTGGTATTCCTCTAACACAAATTAACAAGACGCATGTCGCATTAGGTGACATTCAGATGGATTCGTATACTTTATCAACAACTGCTAGTGCTGATGGAAGCATTACTGGTGGTGGTAAAACTGTTACTGCAACAGAGAATGCATTGATTGATACTATGCAAACTCTTGTTCCAGTTATTGAACATCCAAATACAACCATTTCTGCTAAGTCAAGAACAACAACTGGTACTTCTCCAAGTGGTGCTCAACAGTCTTTCGTAAAACAAACTCTGTCTCAGGCAGATCAAATTCCGATTACTGATAACTATTACTTCGAAGTACCTAAGATTATTTGTTCACAAATTAATGAGACTTCCGAGCTATCGGGTAACAAATCATTTGAACTTATCTTTACGATGACTTCATCTGCTGAAAACCTTTCGCCTATCATAGATTTGGATAGAAAGACTTTAGTTACAGTTGCAAATAGATTAGACAACATAGATACATCAGCCGATGTATTCCCAGTTGCAGAATTTAATTCTCCGACTGAACCAGAAGGAGATTCGGGTGAGGTTGTTTATATTACTCGTAAGGCACAATTAAAAACTCCTGCTACATCTCTGAAGTGTTTCGTTGATGCAGTTAAGTTTGATAGTGCAGAAATTCAACTAATGTACAAAGTACTACGTTCAGATGATTCATCAGATTTCAATGAAATCGGTTGGACATATTTCAATACTACTGGTGTGCCAGATTCGAATGTTAACTCTTCAGTTGATTTTGATGACTTTATTGAAAGAGAATATAGTGTAAATAATTTACCACAATTTATTTCTTTTGCGATTAAGATTAGAATGCAAGGAACAAACTGTGCAGAACCACCTCGTATAAAAGACTTACGAGCAATTGCATTGGCGACTTAATATGGCAGATTATTTAAAAGTACAAGAACATCCAGACCTTGCCCGTGATATAGTTTCGGGGGCAATCGTCAACACAAATATGCAAGCATATGAAGCTGCTGTAAATCGCTCTAGGAATGTTAAACAACAAAAAGACAGTATTAGGGATGCAGTAAGGGACATAAATAACTTAAAGTGTGAGATGCACGAAATAAAATCTTTACTTTTAAAACTAGTGGATAAAGAATAATGGCAGATCGTAATACACCAACATCATTTACCCTTGAACAATGGAGAGTTGAGTTCAATGAACTCGCTGTGGATATCGGTGACATAGCTTCTCTTCCTAGCACAGTGGGTGGACAGTCCGTAACAGATGTTATTGAAGCAGTTGTTCAACTTAACAGTGGGTTGATAACCTCTACTTCAGTCTTAGACCTTGCAGACTCCACAGGCGCTGGTGTTGCACGAATAAAACTAGGCACATCAGACGACCTACAAATGTACCATGATGGTAATAATTCTATTATTGCACATTCTGGTACGGGTTCATTAACTTTGGCCTCAGACTCAACAACTTTAACATTCCCAGCAGTTGGTGGGGCAATTTCAACAGAAGGTTTTAGTATTGCTCTTGCGGTTGCGCTTGGTTAAGACCTATAAATAATAGAGATTAAGGAAAACAATAATGGCCAATAATTTTAAAAACGCATTTGCAACGAGTGTATCCACTAATGCTGGTTCTCCAACAGATGTTTATACAGCAAACAATGGAAGTGCATGTAATTCGATTCTTATCGAACTTGACATTTCAAACACAGGTACTTCAGCAGTACAGGTTACAGTTTTAATTTTGGATAGTAGTGCAAGTGCATCATTCCATATTATTAAAAATGCTCCTCTACCAGTTGGTTCCTCGTTGAAAGTGGTGTCTGGACAGAAGGTCGTTTTAAACGGCAATGATAAGGTTCGAGTTTACGCCTCTGCAAACACTGTAGATGTAGTTGCATCCATCCTAGAAGATGTATCATAAGGGAGTTTATTAATGTCGTATATAGGTACTCCATTCCACAATCAAGTCTCACCTGCTTTTCATCAGGAAGATTTCACTGACTCTAGTTTTGGAAATATTACAGTAGGTTCTATTACTCACGCCAATGCAGTCGCTCTAACTGAGTCTGTGCCAGGCAGTAACGCAGAAAACTTACAGGTTGTGATTAATAACGTAATCCAACAAGGTACAAGTGCATACACTATTCACCAGAACGCAGCTGGCGAACCTAAGATTTTAAAACTTTCTGAGGCCGCAGCAAGTAGTTCAACTATTTACGTTATGCATAGAGGGATTGGTTCTTTCCAAATTAAACCGCCCACTGGTTCTGTTGGTGCAACTGAACTTGCCGCAAATTTAAAGTCATTTACAACTGACTTATTCACTGGTAATGGTTCTGCTACCGCATTCACTCTGTCAGAGAATCCTCCAAACGCAAACTCCGTGTTAGTGTTTGTTGATGGTATCCTACAGAAGTCCAGCACTAACTATTCAATCAATGGCACTACACTTACATTCACTGGTGCTCCAGACGCAAGTGCAGAGATTGAAGCAAAACACTTTGGTATTCGTGGAGTGGTTCGTAGAAGTACAGATTATCAGTTAGATGTATTCGCTGGTAATGGTAGTGCAACTGCATTCACATTATCAAGTGGAACTTCAACAACAAACAGTGCATTCATTTTCTATAATGGTATCGCTATGAAACCTACTACAGACTATTCAATCAGCGGTTCAACATTAACATTCACATTTGCGCCTGTTAATACATCCGAAATCATGGCGAGGTATCAAAGCTAATGCCCAGTAACTCAAAAAATATTGCAGAACTTTTAAATGGTGACACTACCATTGGTACAACAGATATTGCAAATGATGCAATCACAGCAGAGAAGATTGCTGATGCTGTTGCACTCGGTGGTCCAAGCCTTGGGACATTATCTATAATACGAACCAATGCTGCCATCATAAATGAAAATATAACTATAAATACTAATGGAATGACCGCTGGGCCTATCACAATTGCTGATAACAAGACAGTCACTATTGGTAACTCAGGAAATTGGAGTATTGTTTAATGTCTACTATAGTAGTTAAAGAAATATCTGCCCCAGCTGGGCAAGTGATAAAGGTTGCAGCTGGTAAGACACTTGATTTGAAGTCACAGGGTACTACTACTTTACCCACAGGCTCAGTGTTGCAAATTGTAAGTGCAACTTTAAAATCAGCAGTGGCAATTTCATCAAATGAAACAAACACTTATGTAGCATCAGGTCTTTCTGCTGCAATTACTCCATCTTCTACGAGTAGTAAAATACTTGTTAGCGTAAATATATTTTATGGATATGGGCTAGGAACCATGCACTTTCGTTTAGCAAGAGGAAGTGACTCAACTATTTGTATCGGTGATGCGGGGACAAGCCTCCAGCTTAGAGATACTGCGGCAGTACGAACTAACGGAACTCCTTACGCAATTGAGATGGGATCGATGCCAATGCAGCACTTAGACAGCCCCTCAACCACAAGCGCAACAACATACTCAGTAATGGTAACGCTAGGGAATAGTTACAACTCAAATATGTACATTAATAGACCTAACAATCAGGATAATGGCAGCTACTCTCCCCGTGGGACAAGCACAATAACTTTGACGGAGATACAAGGATAATGGCTTCTAAAATAAAAGTAGACTCTATAGAGACAACTAGTGGTAGTGGAACGATAGCTTTATCTAATCAGTTGTCAGGTATGACACACGCTAGTGTACCCAGTGGTTCAGTGATTCAAGTAACAAATAACACTAGAGTACACTCTGATAACTTAACTACCACTTCTACAACTATGGTTGACTCTGGTTTAGTTACAGGAGCTATTACACCTGCAAGTGCTGGGTCTAAAATAGCCGTAGATATATCAGGATTTATTATGCATGTTAACGCTAGCAACGGAAACTATGGTGTGCAGTTTCAGATGTTTAAAAGTGTAAATGGTGGAACATATGTAAAAGTAAACGCAGGTAATATGGATGGAGGTTGCTATGACGAAACAGGAACGCATGGATGGTCTGAGGAAAATGGTTCTTGCTCAGTATTGGACACCCCCTCATATAATCTTGGGCAAGCCATAAATTACAAACTCTACTTTAGAGAAGACCACGGAAATAGTAATGGTGCCTATATAAACCATAATGGAGGAATACTCCAAGGTGGTGCGATTAGTATAACTTCTAGAATTAGAATGACCGAGATCAAAGGATAATATCACATGACAACTACTATAACGGGTACAACAGGTGTCAATAACATCAAGGCAGCTACAGGTGCTGTGTTGCAGGTTGTTAGTGGGACATTAACAACCACAATTACGAGTACGTCCTCTACGTTAGGAAACACGGGCTTGACGGCAACAATAACTCCATCTAGCACTTCCAGTAAGATTCTTGTTAGCGTTCATCAAAGTGGGTTGGGAAAAGATAGTGCTAATACTCGGATTGGTATTGCAGTCTTGCGAGGCTCAACAAACATCGGTTGGGTTTCAAAGCAGGCTGGATATACTGGCTCTACTGCGACTAATTTTGTAGCGACAGCAAGTGGCGAGTTTCTTGACAGTCCCTCGTCTACAAGTGCTGTTAGTTATAAAACGCAAATAAACTCCTATGCTAATAATGCAAATGTATACTGCAATTTAGGTGGAACTACGTCAACTATAACACTAATGGAGATTGCAGGATGATTAGAGACATTAGCATGACAAAGTTAATAGATGTGTTAGAAGACAGTTATTTAACTGTATAAATATATGAAACATATGGGAAACAATTAAATGCCATTTATAGGAAAACAACCACAAGTTGGTGCATACTCTAAGTTAGACGCTATTACAGCGTCTGCTACTGCAACGTACAACTTGGCTTTGAATAGTGGTGCATACTATCCTTCAAGTGCAAATCATCTAATGGTTTCTCTGAATGGTGTTATTCAGGCTCCACAAGATTCATTCACCATTAGTGGTAGAACAATTATATTTGATTCTGCATTAACAAGTAACGATTCTATTGACTTCATCATGGCACTTGGTGACGTTCTAGATATTGGAACTCCAAGTGATGGAACAGTAGTAACTACAAAGATACAAAATGCTGCCGTGACAACTGCAAAACTCGCGTCTAGTTTAGACTTGAGTGGTAAGACAGTCACTATGCCCACAGGTGCGGTAATTCAGGTGGTTCAAACTACATTTGGGCAACAGTCCACTACTACTACCAGTACTTCATTTGCTGCAACTGGGCATAGCGTGTCCATTACGCCATCGTCAACATCTTCCAAAATCCTTTTATATGTTATAGGAGGAGGGCAGTACCTACCATCGGGCAATACTATGGCTTCACAAACGATATTTAGAAATTCAACAAATATTGGGGACAGTACTACGGGATTGCAGAACGCTTATACAGTAGGTACAACTGGATTCACTATCACGGGCCACTCAATGATGGTTTTAGACTCACCCTCAACAACCTCTGCTATAACGTACCAAACGTACATGAAAACTGCTGGCGGTACATATCAGTACCAAGGAAGTGATAGAGGCGATATAAACTTTATAGCAATGGAGATTGCAGGATAATCAGAGCATTAAGTATAAAAGATAACATAAATTGAGCATTACAATAAACTTAACCAAAGAAGGAAAATAACCATGACAGATAAAGTAGCAGCATTACAAGCATTAACGCCCGGCGCAGAATGGGTTTTGAGAGGAGATGCTTTAGAGTGGCTTGATTCAAGTCAAACAGAACCAACAGCAGTGGCAATTGCAGCTAAGATTGTAGAATTGCAAACAGCATATGACGCTGCAGCATATCAAAGAACAAGGGCAGCAGCTTATGCAGCACTTGGTGATCAATTAGATCAACTGTATCACGATATGACTGCTGGTAAGTTAGACGCAACAGGTACTTGGCATATTGCAGTTAAAGCTGTAAAAGACGCAGCACCTAAACCTTAGTAACTTGCTGCGACAACAATGGCAACATACTAGTAACTTAGGAAGAGAAAATGGCGTTAATTAAAATACCTTCACGGGGAAGAGAATCACTGGTAGATGCAGATTTACCTGCTGGCTCAGTGTTGCAAGTTAATAATGTAGTTATTGATACAGTTTCAACTACATCTAACACAACATTTGTAGCAGCAGGGGGTAGTAATATAGCATTCTCTTCTTTGCGTTCTACTTCATCTAAAGTCCTTGTTAAATATAACATGTATGCCTGTAGTACAAAAGGTTCTAATGTAATAATGAGACTTTATCGCTCTATTGATGGAGCATCATTTGCCCATGTAACAGGGCCAACATCAGCAAGGGGCAGTGGTAACATTAATACTTGGTTGAGCAATGGTTATAACCCTATAAGTACTCACCAAGATTATGATCTGGGTATGTTTTCTGGTGAGTATTTAGATTCCCCCAACACAACATCTTCTGTGACATACAAAATCTATTTTGCATCTAGGGATACTAATGCTTGCTACATAAATAGATCAACTACATGGAGTTCTAATGATAGCGCATCTCCTTTGGTGACTTCTTCAGCAACAATTATGGAGATACAAGGATAATGGCTTCTAAACACTACCTAAACGATCGCACAATAGGATAATAAGATATGGCACTAAGTAAAGTAAATCCCAATTTAGTAAGTAATGGTGGGAGTCGGAGTAACATTATTATTAATGGTGCAATGAACGTGGCTCAGAGGGCTACGTCAGTGACAGGTCTTGGGGCTAATGGAGGCACTTATTCTACTGTTGATCGTTATAGGTTTGATTTTGGTTCAACTGCTGGTCGTTTAACAGCAACTCAAACTGGCATTACAGATTTAGCAGGGTTTGCTAACTGTACAAAACTTGATTGCACAACTGCTGATACAAGTATTGCTGCTGGCGAGTATTTTCAATTCGTCCAAAGGATAGAAGGACAGGATCTACAAAGGTTGGCTTATGGAACTTCCTCAGCAAAAACAACTACTGTTTCTTTTTATGTAAAAGGTACTGCTAAAACATACATGTGCGAACTACATGACGCTGAAAACACTAGACTTGTTCAACAGCAGTTTAATGTTACAACATCTTGGACACGGGTTAGTTTAACATTTGCTGGTAATACAAGCGGTACAATCGCAGATTCTTCTGCATTGGGGTTGTATTTGAATTTCTGGTTACACGCAGGGTCTACTTACACAAGCGGAACTTATAATGCCAACGCATGGAAATCGCAGGTTAATGCTGACAGAGCAGTAGGAATTGGTTCATTTTTCTCAAGTACCTCTAATGAATTATTTATAACAGGCATTCAATTTGAAACAGGCTCAGTAGCCACAGACTTTGAACACCGCAGATATGGTGAAGAATTACTTACTTGCCAACGCTATTATGAAATCATTGCTGATGGTGGTTATGATGTTGACCACATGTTTGGAATAGGACACGGAGTTAAGTCTGACCAAATAAATTGGTTCTATGATTTTAAAGCAGTAAAACGTGCAGCGTTCACATTGATAGTTGCCAGTGTGTCAGGTGGATACCACGCCAAAAATCACAGCGTCTATAAGCATCCCTCAAACACCTCCTTGGGGATGACTGCCACTGTGCAAAGTTTACACAGTATAAGTGCCTATATGACAAGCATTACGGGTGTAACTGAGCAGTCTGCATGGACTATGCAATTAAATGGAGCAGCATGCCACATTGCTGTTAGTGCGGAGCTTTAAATATGAATATAGAAACAGTAAAAATGGAAAGCGATTGCTTTAGAGTTAATGGAACTATGATTGTCCCTCCCTCTACAGACAATGCCGATTACGTTTTTGTACAAGAATGGATTGCAGCAGGTAACACTCCTACTCCTCAGTACACAGACGAAGAGATAGCATTTAATACTCAAGCAGAAACTAACTATGCAAGTCGGGCATATCTTGCAAGTACTGATTGGTACATTAGTCGTAAGGCAGAAACAGCAGAAGCAGTGCCATCAGATGTGACTACAGCTAGAGCAGCTGCTAGAGCAGCAATTGTTGAATAACCACTACACAATCAGACTAAATAGTATTATGAAAAATAAAGGTAGACAACTATGAGTTATATAGGTAACGAACCCTCGTATGGTGTGTTCGACAGACAGGTTCTTGCGGGCAATGGGTCAACTACACAATACAGCTTAGATTTTTTGGTTTCACAACCTACTTCTTTACTTGTCTCTATTGATGGTGTAGTACAAGAACCAGAACATTCTTATACTATAGGACAATCTGGTGGTGTGGGGCATATCAACTTCTCTGAAGCACCAGACAACGCGGCAAGAATATTTCTCATTTACATGGGAAGACAACTTCTTACTGCACAAGCATCGACTGCCATATCACAAACACGTTTAGATGAATTTAACGGAAATGCTTCTACGACTGCATTTGTATTATCAACCACACCAGTATCAAGTGCTGCTGTAAATTTTATGATTTATGTAGACAATGTATATCAAAGAGGTGGGAATGGACTTGCTTTTACAGTATCAGGTTCCACAGTAAACTTTACATCTGCACCAGCATCAGGCACAAAGAACATTCAAGTATATCAATTGAATGGTGTGAACACACTAAATACTGTCGCTGATGGTGCAATAACAACAGCGAAACTTGGCAACGGATCGGTAACTGTAGGCAAGTTGAATTTCAGCCCAGAAGATGACGCAACTGCTCTTGCGATTGCTTTAGGATAACAAGGAAAATAAAATGGCGAACACATTTAAAAATGCAGCATTAGCAAACGTAAACCACAGTGCATATGCTACACTGTATACTGCTCCTTCTGCAACACAGGTGGTAATTCTAGGACTTGCAATTGCGAACAAAGCAACAACATCAGTCACAGTTAAAGTACAATTTACAGACAGTTCTGCTTCTACAACTCACCAGTTGTTGGAAGACGTAACTATCCCTGCAAAGACTACATTAGAAACTTTGGCTGGACAAAAATATATCTTAGAGGCAACAGATATACTCAAAGTACAAGCAGGAACTGCCACATCTTTGGATGTCGTTCTTGGATTGATGGAAAAGACATAGGGGATTGATACATGCCATTTTTAGGTAACACGCCAGCACAGGGGTTTGCAGAATCCATAACTAAGGATAGTTTCACTCCAAATGGTTCTACGACTGCATTCACACTAAGTAAAACTGCAGCCACAAATAGTATATCAGTCTTTGTAGGTAATGTTCGACAAGAACCTACGTCTTCTTATTCTGTTTCGGGAACAACTCTTAATATGACAGAAGCTCCCTCGACAGGGACTAGCTTCTATGTACTGCATTCACAGGGAACTATTGAGAGCACTACTGTTCTTCCAGCTGGAAGTGTGGTTACTAACTCTTTAGCCAGTTCTATAGACTTGAGTGGTAAGACAGTTACTTATGGATTGGTAAATACGGATATGCCCACAGGGGCAGTGTTGCAAGTGGTTCAAGGGGTTAATGCAACTCAACTAGCACTAACCACAACAAGTTACACAGACTCAGGTTTAAGTGCCTCTATTACCCCTTCATCTACATCAAACAAAATATTAGTTATGTGGAATACTCAGGGCGCGTTAACAAATGCTTCAACTAGAGGATGGGGTTCCCGTATATTACGAAACTCTGCTATAGCATTTACAGACACAACAAATTATAGGACTTATGGGGATGGAAATACGGGAGACATAAGACTAACAATATCTCAGTCACATTTAGACTCTCCTTCTACAACTTCTGCTATTACATATAAAGTTCAAGTATCTCCACACAATACTTCTAGTACTACATTTAACCAAGGTAATGTCCAGACGCAAATAACATTAATGGAGATCAAAGGCTAATGGCTATATCAAAAATTAATACATCAAGTCTAACAGACAATTCTGTAACAGCAGGGAAGATTGTTGCTGGTGCGGTTGATGCAGACATTGCAGCAGGTTCAATTGACACGGCACAACTTGCTAATGATGCAGTAACGGCAGACAAACTCGCCAACGCAATCAATACAACTATTGCTGCCAAGGCTACTAACACTGCCGTTGCTCTCAAGGCTCCCATTGCTAGCCCTAGTTTTACTGCAAAAGCTACAATAAGCATTGCATCAGCGAATGGAGATATTCTTGATTTTAGATCAAATGGCTCTGACGTAGGTACGATTGGTACGTTAGGTGGCGCAACTTATTTCGGCAGTGAAGACAGCGGAATAATGTTTAATGGTGTCAATCAAAACCCAACTAGCGGTGGCTCAACGAGAGTTGATAATACCAACGATCTAGGCGCTGCAAGCTATCGGTATAAGAACATTTATCTAGGTGGTGGTGCTTTTATAGGTGGCACTGGTACAGCTAATAAGCTGGATGATTATGAAACTGGTTCGTGGACACCCGTCTATCAAGGTGCTGGCGGTACATCTGGTGGTGCATATGGCACTCGAAGTGGGACATATACAAAAATTGGTCAGCTTGTACACCTACAAGCATATGTACAAGCTACGAACAAAGGAACTTTAGCAGGTTCGTTAAAAATAGGAGGGTTTCCGTTTACTGTTAACCCAACTAACCAATCAGCAGGGGCTATAGGATACCAAATTGGTTATAACTTAGGGTCTAGTCATAATTTAGCATTATGGGCATACTCTGGTGATTTTGCATATTTGTATCAAGCGGGTGGATCAAGTAACTCTGCTGGATTAACAACAGGCGATTGCGATACTGCAATTATTACGGCATTTTCAATCACATATCATACAAACCAATAAGCAATATCTAGCGTGGATGCGCTAGTGGAGAAATAACATGGCACTAACCAAAGTAATTACACAAGACAAGATTGAAATCGTAGGCGAGTTTAAGCACGTTCAAGTTCGCACTTGCACTAAAGTATTAGAGGATGGTGTTGAACTATCTTCTGGCTTCTTCAGACACGTTATAAATGCAGGTGATGACTACTCAGCAGAGAGCGCAGAAGTACAAGCAATCTGTTCAGCAGTTCATACCTCTGCTGTAGTAACAGCTTGGGCAGCAGAACACGCAGAACAAGCAGCAGCAAGTCCAGAATAGGAGAGTGCGTAAATTATTTAATTATGACGTATTAAATAACCGCATACCGCATAAATAAAAACTCTATTTATTGGCAGAACATCTAACTCACATTCATTATAAATAGAACAAGAAGGAGAGTGTGTTAGATGACAATAATTTCAAATATATATATTAACCAAGGTGCTGACTTCAGCAATACGGTCACTGTTTTAGATAGTGCAGGGGCAGCACTTGACCTTACAGGTTATACTGCTTTGGCTCAAATTCGTAAAACTTACGAGTCAACAACTGCTGTTGCATTTGCAACTGCCTTTAATGCATCTCGCACAACAGGTAAAATCACAATCTCACTTACTGATACTCAGACTCAAGCTCTTGAATCTGGAAGGTATGTCTATGATCTTCTCATAACAGCTTCTGGTGGACTCAAGTCAAGGCCTGTCGAGGGTATTGCAGCAGTTAATCCAAGCGTATCTAGGAGTTAGATAGAATATGGCATTACCAACTACAAGGGCTACATTTAAAGAATACTGTCTAAGATCATTAGGTAAACCTGTGATCGAAATAAATGTTGACCCAGATCAAGTAGAAGACAGAATCGACCAAGCATTACAATACTTCTCGCAATATCATTATGATGGTATTGAAAGGGTGTATCTGAAGTATCAGGTTTCTGCCGCAGATATCACTAGGGCAAGGTCAGATAATTCATTATCATCCGTCACAGATGTTGATGGTAGTACTTCAGCAGTCTGGAAAGAACAGAAGAATTACATTCCTGTTCCTTCTTCAATCATGTCTATAGTAAAGGTGTTCCCCTTGAACCAAGGAAGGACTACCATGTTTGATGTTAAGTATCAAATGAGATTGAACGATTTGCATAATTTCAGTTCTACATCAATGATTAACTATGAAATGAGTATGCAACACCTAGATTTTCTAGATCATATACTTACAGGCGACACTGCTATTCGTCACAACCAACATCAAAATAGATTGTACTTGGATATGGATTGGCAGTCAGATGTTGTTGCTGATGACTATATTGTTATTGAGTGTTATCGTAAATTAGACCCAGAAAGCTTTGGTGATGTGTATAATGACATATTCTTAAAGAAGTATGCAGCACAATTAATTAAACTTCAGTGGGGCGCAAACCTTTCTAAGTTTCAAGGTATTCAGATGTTGGGTGGAGTTGCACTAAATGGTGAACAGATATACACTCAAGCACAAGAAGAGATTAATAAACTAGAAGAACAGATACAACTTGCGTATGAGTTGCCACCAATGCATATGATAGGGTAACACAATGCCAACTAATGTTTATTTTGATACAGGAACAAGACCAGAACAACATCTCTATGAAGATTTAATCATAGAGCAGTTGCGTATCTATGGTCAGGATGTTCATTACATTCCTCGAAACTTGGTATCAGAAGATACTTTATTTGGCGAAGACAGTCTTTCTAAATTTGAAGATGCATATCTTATTGAGATGTATGTTGATAATGTAGACGGATATGAAGGTGAAAAAGAACTTATGTCTAAGTTTGGTTTAGACATACAGGACGATGCAACATTCACAGTAGCTAGAAGACGATGGGAACAGTTCGTATCAGTTGATAATAATGTTATTGTTAATCTACGTCCGAATGAAGGAGACTTAATATACTGGCCCAAGGGTAACAAGTTATTTGAGATTACCTTTGTTGACCATGATGATCCATTTTATCAAGTTAACAATCTACCTACATATAAGTTGAAGTGTAAAACATTCGAATATGGTTCTGAACAGATTGACACTGGTATTGCTGCGATAGATTCTATTGAAGCTGATAATAGTTTAGATCAACTTGCACACCAGATGACTCTTGAACAATCAGGAATATTCAATGAGAATGTCAGTCTAGAAGACGGCACTCTATTAATGCAAGAAGATGGTTCCACAGGTGCTGGACTAGGTGATAACATACTTGGCGAAGATGACACACACAGTGGTTCTATACAGATTGAAAATACAGTACAGGGTGCAGCTGCATCATATATAATACAAGAAACTTATAAAGTTGACACTATTGACGAAAACGCTATGAACGATTTCTTCGATACCGCTGAAGACTCAATATTGGACTTCTCCGAATCTAATCCATTCGGAGATGCAGGGAAATAAATTATGATTGGAAATTACTTTTATAACAATTCAACACGAAATGTCGTAGTTGGATTTGGTTCGATTTTTAACGACATCCAACTCGCTAAGAAAGATAATGCCGGCAACATTGCACAAACAATGAAAGTGCCTCTTGCATATGGGCCCAAGGCGAAATGGTTGGCACGATTAAGGGAAGACCCTGCTCTCAATAAAAAGGTTGCAGTAACACTACCTCGTATTGGTTTTGAGATCAGTGGATTAACTTATGATTCCTCAAGGAAACTAAACAAGTCTATTAAAGTTAAGAAGGCTTCTAATGGTACAGATGACAAACAGCTTAAGTCTGGATTCATGCCTGTACCTTACAACGTAGACTTTGAACTTTTCATTATGAGTAAGAACTCAGATGATGCACTACAAATTGTAGAACAGATTTTACCATATTTTCAACCAGAGTATACAGTTACATTAAAGGAATCTGTTGAACTAGACATAATCAGAGATATTCCTGTTGTACTAAACTCTATTGACTATGAAGATGATTACGAGGGTGACTTTGGAACTCGTAGGGCAATTATCTATACACTGAATTTTACTGCAAAGTATTACTTGTATGGGCCTGTCACTTCAGCTGGAATTATTCGTTCTGTTCAAGTCGATCAGTATACGGATGTTCAGATTAATGCACCAAAGAGAGAACAGAGATATTCTGCTACACCAAAACCATCTGACGTTTCTCCTTCTAATTGGGACGCAGATGATGGTGATTTTGGATTTAACGAAACCTCATCTTTCTTCGAAGATGCGAAAACCTATAACCCGACCACTGGTCAGGACGAATAAATAGTCCAAAGAATTTAAGGAACAACCCATGGCAGTAAGAAAAATAATATCAAGAAGTATTGCAGATGATGCTGTATTAGTAGACGATCTTGCTAACTCAATCAATACATCTATTGCAGCTAAGGCAAACTTAGTCACAGCTAGTTCAGCACCCTCAAGTCCTGCTGCTGGAGATCAGTGGTTTGATACTACTTCTGGCGTTACTGCTATGAAGGTTTATACTGGATCTGTTTGGGATTTTATGAGTACAGGGTTTTCTGCAACTGGAGGAACAATCACTACTTCGGGAATTTACACCATTCACACCTTTACTGGCAGTGGCACATTTACACCAAACAAAAGTGGCAGTGTTGATTATCTTGTTATTGGTGGCGGCGCAGGCGGCGGTGGTTCAAGGGGTGCTGGTGGAGGCGCCGGCGGTTTTAGAGAAGGTTCATCTTTTCCTGTCCTTGCAACTGGACTAACTGTGACCATAGGCGCTGGTGGTGCTGGTGGTGCTGCCTCTGGTGCGCGAGGTGTCAATGGCGTTAATAGTGTATTTAGTAGTATTATTGCTACAGGTGGTGGTAATGGTGGTGCTGCTGGTGCTGATACAGGTGGAACAGGTGGTTCTGGTGGCGGTACTGCTAATGGCAACACCACAGGTGTTAGGACAGACAGCCCTGTTCAAGGACAGAATGGCGGTAATTCCTCTTCAACTGGTTTTCGTACAGGTGGTGGAGGTGGTGCTGGTGCTGTAGGTGGCAGTGCCACTGGAAGTGCTGCTGGTGCTGGTGGTGCTGGTTTAGCATCATCAATTACTGGTTCGTCTGTTGTTAGAGCAGGTGGTGGCGGTGGTGGATCTAACAGTAGTTCTCATGCGCCAGGCGCTGGTGGTAATGGTGGTGGTGGAGCAGGTGGTGCGACAGCCGTTGCTGGAACAGCTAATACAGGTGGCGGCGGCGGTGGTGGTCAAAATGTTGGCGGTGCTAAGGCTGGTGCTGCTGGTGGTTCTGGCATAGTAATTATTCGATACTTAACATAGGAAATTGGCATGGCACATTTTGCAAAGATTGATAGTAATAACATAGTCACAGAAATCATTGTTTCAGAGCAAGACTTTATTAACTCGGGCGTAGTCGGTGATTCATTCCTATGGGTTCAAACTTCATACAATGGTTCATTTAGAAAGAACTATGCTTCTGTAGGTGGAACATACGATAAATCAAAAGATGCTTTCATAGCACTAAAACCTTACCCCTCATGGACATTAGTAGAAGACACTTGTCAATGGGCTCCAGCAACGGCTATGCCAATTGATGGTAAGGGATACGAGTGGGATGAATCAACAACATCTTGGGTAGAAGTAGAATGAGATATGTAAATTAAATGTCAACTCAAACTGAAATCTTAGATAATGTACTCGGTGTAACCGATGTTATTGGAACAACTACTAGAGAGGTAACAATACCTCGACCCGTTCTTGTTCCAAAAACAGATGAACAGGACGTTGACAATGATTATAAATATCAGAGAGAAAACTTCTATCAATTGGTAGAAAGAGGACAGGATGCTATTGAAGGTATCTTAGACCTCGCAAAAGAAGGTGAACACCCTCGCGCATACGAAGTCGCTGGTAACTTGATTAAACAAATTGCTGATGTCACTGAGAAACTTGGGGACTTGCAGATAAAAATGAAGAAGACAAAAGAAGTACCTAATCAGGGCCCCAAGAGTGTAACGAATGCATTGTTTGTTGGTTCAACCGCTGAATTACAAAAGATGTTAAAAGGAAAAGATTAATATGCCATTAACGAGAATAACAGTAAAATCGTCAACTATTTTAGACGCCTCTATTGCAACTGCTGATATCGCTAACGATGCAGTGACAGCAGACAAGCTTGCTAACTCAATCAATACAGCAATAGCAGCCAACACAACTACAGCTGGTGCCGCTCTACCGAAAGCTGGCGGTGCTATGACAGGAGCAATAACCACTAACTCAACATTCGATGGAGTGGATATTGCAACAAGAGATGGAACATCAGCACATAAGAACGCAGCACAAACATTTACGGCAGGACAACGTGGTGAAATCACTGCATTGACTGATGCGTCAAGTATTGCTACAAACTTAGCACTATCAAATAACTTCTCAGTAACCTTGGGAGGCAGTAGAACTCTCGCTAACCCCACTAACATTGTGGCTGGACAGAGTGGTTCATTTTTTATTACACAAGACGGCACAGGTTCACGCACATTAGCGTATGGTGGATACTTCAAGTTTGTGGGTGGAACTGCACCTACATTATCAACTGGCGCAGCTTCTGTCGATAGGATAGATTATATTGCCAAGAGTACGACTATAATTCACGCAGTGGCTTCATTGGATGTAAAGTAACATGAGCGTACTTAACGAGAATCAATTACTAGGAGCCAGTGCTGGCGGTGACTATGAGATTGAGCAGAGTCTAAGGTTTAATGGTGTTGATTCCCCCCTTGCTCGCACATTTCCTTCAGCGGGAAATTTAAAAACTTGGACTTGGAGTGCTTGGGTTAAACGAGGAAAGTTAGGTGGACAACAGATGCTATTTGCACCCACTACTAATAGTAATGGCATCTATTTTGAAAGTAGTGGTATTTTGACATTTGAATTTAATAGCCCTAACAATTACAAACAGACAACAGCAGTATTTCGTGACCTATCTGCTTGGTATCATATAGTTGCGGTGTGGAATACTGCCTCTGGAACTGCTGAAGATAGAATTCAAATCTACATTAATGGTGAGAGAGTTACATCATTTTCTGGTTCATCTCTTCCTTCTCAAAATAGAGATAGTATCATCAACTCAGCACAGACCCACAATATAGGCGACAGAGCATCAGACCAAGGTACAGGTTTTGACGGGTACATAGGCGAAGTAAATTTCATTGACGGGCAAGCTTTAACCGCAGATTCATTCGGGACGACAGGAAAATACGGAGAGTGGATTCCCACTAAATTCGCTGGAACGTATGGAACCAATGGCTTCTATTTGCCGTTCAAGCAAGACTATTCGGTAGAAGGTTTTTCTACAGTTGTATATGAGGGTGCTTCTACAGATTTATATGTAGGTGGAACAGGCTTTCAGCCAGATTTTGTGTGGATTAAAAAAAGAAATGCAACTACTGGGCATACTTTAACCGATGCCGTTAGAGGTATATCAAAGTCTTTGTTTTCAGATGGAACAGATGCGGAAGATGGTGGTGGCAACTTAAATTCTTTTGCTCCAGACGGATTTGTTGTTGATGCTGGAAGTTCAAGAGCAGGTAACAATGGCGATTCTTATGTAGCATGGAACTGGGACATGGGCAGCACGACAGCCTCTAATACGTCTGGTAGTATAAACTCTAGCGTAAGAGCTAGTCAAACCTATGGGCAATCTATAGTCAGCTATACGGGAAATGGTACGTCTGGCGCTACAGTAGGTCATGGTTTGGCATCTGCGCCTACAATGGTAATTGCCAAGGTACGAAATAATGGAGACTATAACTGGAACGTGTATCACTCAAGTTTAGGAAATGTACAAAAAGTATTACACCTAGATTTAGATGAGGAAGCGACTGTAGAAGTTAACAAATTTAACGGCACTGCTCCCTCAAGTACTTTACTCACACTCGGAAATCACGGAACAAATGTCAACACCAAAGGACATATAGCGTATTGTTTTCACGATGTCGCAGGCTACAGCAAGTTTTCTACCTATGAAGGAACAGGCGGCACACACGCAATAACGCTTGGTTTTTCTCCAGCTTTTGTGATGATTAAAAATGCTGATGCAGATGCAAACTGGACGATGTGGGATAACACCCGTAATCCTAATAATCCTGTTACGCAAATGTTGAGAGCAAACACAAGCGGTGCAGAGGAAACTAAGACAGATCGAGAGCCGTCATTCACAGCAACAGGATTCACAATCGGTGATAATGATGCCGACACTAATAACTCTGGTAAAACTTACGTTTACATGGCGTTTGCAGACACACGCGAATACGCCTACTGGTTAGATCAATCGGGTAACAACAATGATTGGACTAGCACAGGTAGCCTGACTGAATCAGACATAATGCCTGATACCCCGACTAACAATTTTTGTACTTGGAATCCAATTGACAGTTTTGGTACACCTGTATTATCAGAGGGTAATTTAAAAATTCAGTTAAACACCGCACGATGCAGAGGCACGCAAGCTTCTCAAGCTGATGGTAAAATTTACTTTGAAATATACAACCCCACTTTAGTATCAAATACTAATGTACATCACATGGGTTTAGCATCCATAGGATTAGACATCCACACCGCAAGTAATATGGAAACTGCGGCTGGCGGTGGTGCAGTAGTGTGGACGTATGCTAATGCTAATGGGCGCAGTATTACAGCAAGACAGAATGGTAGCACTATAGCTACTGTGACTCTGCCAAACCAATTTGCGGCTGGCGACATAATTGCTTTTGCTTCTGATTCTTCTACTGGCAAGGTTTGGATGTCGCAAAATAATTCATGGTTAAAGGCTAATGGCTCGTTTGACGGGTCTAACGCGTTATCTTCCTCAAACTATTTATTTCAACTTGCAACGGGACATGAATTAACTCCACTGACTATGCCTTTAGGTTCAACACCATCTACTATTGGGGTGTTAAACTGCGGCCAAGATTCAAGTTTTGCTGGAGCAAAAGCCCCACAAGGAAACCAAGATAGCAACGGCATTGGGGACTTTTTTTATCAGCCCCCTTCTGGCTTCTTAGCGTTATGTACGGCTAACTTACCATTGGCTGATGTGATTCCTAGTGAAAACTTTAATACTGTTCTTTATACAGGAACAGGTTCGCCTGCTACCCACACTTTAGGATTTAGACCTAATTTAGTTTGGGGTAAGAGGCGAAGCGCAGATCAAAATCATTGGTTAATTAATGATGTTGGAAATATAAATAAAAGATTAGCGTCAGATACTGATGAGTCAGAACAACCAGAAGCAAATGGAACGACTTTTAACGCAACGTCTTTTACCACCGCTAACAACGATTTATTTATTAACAACAACAGCACTTACGTTGTCTGGAGCTGGAAAGGTAATGGTACAGGAACGGCAGTATCCAACACCAACGGAGCTATCACTTCCAGTGTGTCTGCAAACCCTAGTGCTGGCTTTAGTATTGTTACCTATTCTGGTGCATCAAATGCTACCTCAGACTCATCTAATAATAGTGGTGCTTATTGGACTATCGGGCATGGTCTGTCAAAAGCACCAGAAGTAGTGTTAGTTAAAACAAGAAGTTCACAGGCTGCTTGGTATATGGGGCATCAAGGTCTTAGTGCAACACCTTGGGCTAGTGGCTCTCATGTTAAGATAAACACTTCTGAAGCAAGTGCAAATGAGTCTAATATTCTTTGGGGTAATGCAGCGCCCACTTCTACAGTGTTTAAAGTCGGTGGTTGGAATGTCGTGAATAGAGCGAACAGTACATACCTAGCATATTGTTTTCATTCAGTTGACGGCTACTCCAAGGTCGGTAAATATGTTGGTAACGCGGGCGCATTTAAATTTGTATACTGTGGATTTGCTCCTGCCGTTATAATTACCAAAAGCATAGGCGGTACTGGATGGCGAATTATTGACAATAAAAGAACTACATTTAACCCATCAAAAGCTTCTTTATATCCAGATAGTAATAGCCAAGAATATAACGGCTCTGGGCATGAAACTGATTTCCTATCAAATGGGTTTAGGATGATGAACTCAAATAGTCGATTAAACACAAACAATCAGACTTACATCTTTATAGCATTTGCAGAAAATCCATTTAAACACACAAACGCTCGCTAACAGGGCAATCACAATTTAGGAGAAACACTATGTGGTTCGTTGGAAATACAGAAATAGGTTTTATAGTAAACAGGGCCAGAGGGTTAACTATTGCAGGGATTCAATATCCTCGCAACATTTTTACGATATGGTCAAAAGAAGAACTTGCTGCAATTGGCGTAAAACCATACAGTGAGGTTCGTCTAGATTCACGCTACTACTCTGATGGTGCATTGACTCGCGCCGAAGTTGATGGAACTATAGTTGGTACTTACGCTGGAGTAGCAAAGGATGTTGCTCAGTTAAAATCAGAAATGATGGATTCAGTTAAATCTCAAGTCTCTTCACTACAGGGTGATGTTGATTGGTATTGGAGTAGAGCTTCAAAGGGTGGAACTGCTGTTCCAGATAGAATTCGTTATCACGCTGCAGCAATCTACACAGAGATGGAATCAAAAGAATCTGCTATTAGTGCATTGACAACTTTAGATGGAATCATTGCATATCAGAATCATCCAATGATTGAAACTAGTAAAGTGAAACACACATCAGCTGAAGGTGTTGTGACTTATGGCCCGCAAACAACTACATCTAATGTGGAAATTAACAAAGTTACTCATGGATGGTCATCTTTAAACCCAGTAGACCCATCTTTTGTTAGTTTGGTAGATGCATAAATAGTTTAAAGATTGAATAGATAAAACTGTTCTTTCTAAGGTACATACCTATTATAACAAGGATGTTTTGTTCTGTCAAGACATTTTAGGAACTTATTACATTATGACTGACTTCGAACACTACCTCGGAAACCCCTTACTCAAGAAATCAAATGTTCCTGTTAATTGGGAGAAGGGGCAGATTCTTGAGTATCAGAAGTGTATGGAAGACCCCATATACTTTATCAAGAATTACATTAAGATTGTATCACTTGATTTAGGCCTTGTTCCTTTTGAACTGTACGACTTCCAAGAAGACATTGTAAACACAATACACGAAAACCGATTTACTATCTGTAAGTTGCCAAGACAGTCTGGTAAATCTACCACACTTGTCTCTTATGTACTCCACTACATTCTATTTAATTCAAACATGAATGTTGCAATCCTTGCTAACAAAGCTGCAACCGCGAGAGATATTCTTGGTAGACTTCAACTTGCATACGAGAACCTACCTAAGTGGTTACAACAAGGAGTTGTCTCTTGGAACAAGGGTTCTGTGGACTTAGAGAACGGCTCTAGAGTTGTTGCTTCGTCTACATCATCCAGTGCAGTTCGTGGTGGTTCATACAACATGCTATTCTTAGATGAGTTTGCATTCGTTCCACAGAACGTAGCAGAAGACTTCTTTAGTTCTGTATACCCTACAATATCATCTGGTACTTCTACTAAAGTTGTTATCGTATCAACTCCCAATGGCATGAACATGTTCTATAAGTTGTGGACTGACGCAGAGAACAAAAGAAACTCCTATAATATCATAGATGTTCACTGGAGTCAAATACCCAACAGGGACGCAAAGTGGCGTGACGAAACAATTGCAAACACATCCCTAGAACAATTTCAACGAGAGTTTGAGTGTGAGTTCTTAGGTTCTGCAAACACTCTTATCCACCCTGCCAAGATTAAGACAATGGCATTCCACAATCCTATTACATCAAATGCTGGGTTGGATATGCATGAACGTCCAGTACCCAATGGAACCTACGTTCTTATTGCTGACGTGGCTCGAGGAACAAAGAATGATTACTCTGCATTTATTGTCTTTGATGTTTCAACAGTCCCCTATAAGATTGTTGCTAAGTATCGTAACAATGAGATTAAACCATTACTATATCCAAACATTATTAGTGATGTTGCACTCGCATATAACAATGCATACGTCTTAGTTGAAGTAAATGACATTGGCGAACAAGTTGCGACTGCTCTACAGTTTGACTTGGAGTACGAGAACCTTATCATGGCAAGTATGCGTGGTCGTGCAGGTCAGGTGCTTGGTGGAGGGTTTTCGGGGGGCAAAGCGCAGTTGGGTGTACGAACAACCAAAGCAGTTAAAAAGATGGGTTGTTCCAATATTAAACAAGTTATTGAATCAGACAAGTTAATTATCAATGACTATGAACTAATTAAAGAGTTATCTACCTTTATCCTTAAAGGCTCTTCTTATGAAGCAGAAGAGGGACATTCAGATGACTTGGCAATGTGTTGTGTATTGTTCGGGTGGATGATACAACAAACATATTTCAAAGAGTTAACAGACGATGACATTCGTGCTAGAATGTATTCAGACCAACAGAATCAACTAGAGCAAGATATGGCCCCATTTGGATTCTTGGACGATGGTGTACAGTCTCCTTATGAGGATAACATTGTTGATGAATACGGACAAAGATGGAGTCCAGTAGTACGAAGTTATGAATCTGATTGGTAGAGTTTTATAGAACCCTACATACTACATAATATCAATAATATCGTTTACTAGTTTTAAATGACAGTTTGAACACACGACTTTACAAACACTGATTAGTTGATTAACTTCAGTTCTTGATTCTTCGTTCAACCCTTTTCTTTTAGTTAGTTTTCGAATATCCTTTTCGTGAGGATAGAACTGGAGACAGGCGGTTTCAGATTCACCACAGTAATGACAGGACTTTTCGCCAAGATATTCATTAACCCATATCTTGCGAGCCCTGTAATTTCTCTGTGATACCCTCTTAATGGTATCTTTATATTTCTGATAGTGTTCCGACATAGTATTATTTATGTGCCGTAAAACCTATAAAAAATAAAAGTGTAGACTTAGTTTTTTATAAATATCAATGTAAGTTTGAAAATAACTAAATTATTGAACAATCCACAAAGGAGAATAACCAATGGCATTTCAAGTATCACCAGGCGTCCTCACAAAAGAGGTTGATCTAACTAATGTGGTTCCTGCTCTTGCTACTTCAATTGGCGGTTTGGCAGGGGTCTTCTCAAGAGGCCCAATGGACCAAATCATACCAATTGGTAATGAGAAGGAATTAGTACAGACCTTCGGCAAACCCGATTCAAGTAACTTTGAAACTTGGTTTACTGCCGCTAACTTTTTAGAATATGGCAATGCACTTCGTGTAGTTCGTGCGAACAACGGAGCTCGTAACGCTGTAGCAAACGGCGGGGCAACAATCGGAACCTTTACTGGTAACGCATCTACAACAGTATTCACAATGTCTACCGCTGTATCAGATGCATCCCTATTAGAAGTGACTATTGCAGGCACCAAAACAACAGCATTCACAGTTAATGGAACAACTAGTATTACATTTACTGATGCTCCAGCATCTGGTTCTAATAATACTATTGTTAAATTAGGAATCAGAATAACTAACGACCAGTTTTATGAAGACAACTTCGCAGATGGTTCTGGTAGTGTAGGTTCTTTTTCATCTAAGTACCCAGGCTTATGGGGTAACTCAATCGGTGTCGCCACTTGTGGTTCTGCTGAAGCATATGAATTCACCTTGCCAGCTGACAACAAAGTAAACATGGCAGGTAATGCGGCTGTTGGTGTAACTGCTATCACAGTAGATGATGGTGCAGAGTTTTCTGTTGGAGATATCGTATTCTTCCAAGAAGCTTCTGGACAACAGTACTCAGTAGTATCTATCTCAACACACGTTCTTACTATCCGTCAATTGGATAATCCGAATGGTGGTGGACTAACAAGTATCGTTCTTAACGACACTGTAATTCGCAGACGTTGGAGATTTTACGACTTATTTGATTCAGCGCCAGGCACATCTGCTTGGGCCAAGGGTCAAGGTTTACCAATTGCTGAAGACGAATTGCATATTGTAGTATATGACCAAGATGGTGGCCTTACTGGTTACGATGTTGATGTTGCTGGTAATCGTGGTAGTGGTGTTATCGAAACTCACGCTCACCTTTCCAAGCATCCAAATGCAAAAACACCTCAAGGTGGAACTGCATACTATCCAACTGTTTTAAATAGATCATCTACTCATGTTTGGTGGATGGATCATCCTGCCTCTGGTGCTGCTGATTGGGGTACTAACCTTACATCTGCTGGTACTGATAAGGTATTTGATGCTGCACATCTTCCTTTAGTTGACCTTTTAACTATCGGACAAGATGACACAACTGCTACTGTAGCTGAATTAACTGCTGCATATAATTATTTCTCTGACGCTGATACAGTTGATGTTAACTTAATTATGGCTGGTACTTCACCTGCTTCAACAGATGGTACTGCACACGCAGCAGCAATGATTGCCCTTGCAGAAGCAAGAAGAGACATGGTTGTGTTTATATCTCCTCGTAGAGCAGATGTAGTGGGTGTCACTTCTAGTGCTACTCAAACCACTAACGTAAAGACGTTCTTTGATGGACTTGCAAGTTCTTCGTATGCAGTATTCGATTCTGGATACAAGTATATGTACGACAAGTATTCAGACGTATTCCGTTATGTTCCTTTGAATGGTGATATTGCTGGTTTATGTGCTAACACTGACAATGTTTCAGACCCTTGGTTCTCGCCAGGCGGTTACAACAGAGGACAGATTCGTGGTTCAGTTAAACTTGCGTTTAACCCAACTAAGACACAACGAGACATCCTATATCCTGCTCGTGTAAACCCAGTTGTTACATTCCCAGGCCAAGGTACAGTTCTATTCGGTGACAAGACTGCTTTAACTCGTCCAAGTTCATTCGATAGAATTAACGTCCGTAGATTGTTCCTTACATTGGAAAAAGCAATCGCTACTGCTGCAAGGTTTCAGTTGTTTGAATACAACGATACTTTCACTCAGGCTCAGTTCAAAAATATGGTTGAACCATTCTTGAGAGATGTGCAAGGAAGACGAGGCATTACAGACTTTAAAGTAGTTTGTGATGGAACCAATAACACAGGTGAAATTATTGATAGAAATGAGTTTGTTGCAGATATCTACATCAAACCTGCTCGTTCAATTAACTTCATTACACTAAGTTTTGTCGCTGTTAGAACAGGCGTAGCATTTAGTGAGGTAGGAGGCTAATATGAGTACTGCAAATATTAATGCGTTTAAAGCCAATATCGCTGGTGGTGGTGCAAGAGCAAACCAATTCAAAGTAGTACTTGCCGCACCGGCAGGTATTGTTACTGGATTGGATGCTGCAAATGCCAGTTTTATGATTAAGGCAACAAGCTTGCCAGGCCAAACAATTACAGAAGTTCCTGTTCCTTTTAGGGGCAGAACACTGTATCTTGCTGGCGACCGTGAGTTTGAAACTTGGACAACCACATGTATCAACGAGACTACTTTTGCTCTCAGAGATGCAATGGAAAAGTGGATGTCTGGTATCAACGATTTAGAAACGAGTCAAGGTGTTACTAATCCAGCTGACTATTATGCACAAATGGAAGTGCATCAGCTAGATAGAAACAACAATGTTCTGAAGGCATATGTGCTCAAGAACTGTTGGCCTACTATTGTTGCTCCAATTGATTTGAACTTCGATACTGTAAGTGAAGTTGAAACTTTTGATGTAACTTGGAGATATACTGACTTTACTAGTGTCGGTGTATAATCCTGCTTTTTATACTTACTAAATAGTAAGGTAAAATTAGGAGAGTTATAGTATGGCGGAACTATTCGGTTTCAAAATAACAAAATCAGGTAAGGAAGGGGGGAATGATGGATTCACTCCCCCTGCTTCTGATGATGGAACCCTTGATGTAGTATCAGGCGGTGGACATTATGCATCTGTTCTAGATATGGACGGACAAGAAAAAACTGAGATTGCGTTAATAAAAAGGTATCGTGACATTGCACAACAACCAGAGTGTGATAGTGCGATAGAAGATATTACAAATGAAGCAATCGTTTCTGATGAAAGGGATATGTCAGTATCTATTTTGTTGGATCGTTTGCCTGTCTCCCCAAAAATTAAAACTAAAATTCGTGAGGAATTCCATGAGGTTCTTCACTTATTAGATTTTAATGCTAAAGGACACGACATTTTCAGACGATGGTATGTTGATGGTAGACTTTACTATCATAAAATTATCGACCCTAAAAACCCTCGCAAGGGTATTAAGGAAGTTCGATATGTTGACCCTCGTAAGATTAAAAAAGTACGAGAAACTAATAAAGAAAGAGACCAAGCAACTGGTATGGATGTGGTAACTAAAGTTACTCCATATTATCTATACAATCCAGCTGGTTGGAGTGAAGCTGGTGGAGCAACACAAGGTGTAAAGATTACTGATGATTCTATTACCTATGCACCATCTGGACTTGTTGATATGTCTAAGGGTGCTGTTCTTTCACATTTAAACAAGGCAATCAAACCTGTCAATCAGTTGCGTATGATTGAGGACTCGTTAGTTATCTATCGTATCTCTCGCGCACCAGAAAGACGTATATTTTATATTGATGTGGGTAATCTACCAAAGATGAAAGCAGAATCATATCTAAAAGATGTGATGAATCGTTATCGAAACAAGATGGTTTACGATGCGAAAACTGGTGAAATTAGAGATGATAGAAACCACATGTCAATGCTGGAAGACTTCTGGCTACCTCGTAGAGAAGGTGGTAGGGGTACTGAGATTACAACTTTGCCAGGCGGTTCAAACCTTGGTGAGATTGATGATATCACATACTTCCAAAAGAAACTGTATCGTTCACTAAATGTTCCAGTGTCTAGACTTGCAGAAGAGTCTGGATTCCAGATTGGACGTTCTGATAACATTACAAGGGATGAACTTAAATTTACCAAGTTTGTCGGAAGACTTCGCAAGAAGTTCTCAGTTGTTTTTTCAGATATGCTTAGGACACAACTACTACTCAAAGGTGTTATTGCACTTGATGAGTGGGATAAGTTAAAAGAACATATCCAGTTTGACTTTTTGCAAGATGGACACTTTACAGAACTCAAGAATGCTGAGATTCTTAGAGAAAGGCTAGATATGCTTGGTCAAATCGAATCGTATGTTGGTACATACTTCTCACAGGAATATGTTAAGAAGAAAATTCTTCGAATGACTGATGAAGAAATTAGTGAAATTGATTCTCAGAATAAGTCTGAGATGGATTCAGATGATACTGAATTAGAAGATGATGAATAATAGAGGATATAAATAGATGGATAATGTACAAGATTTCGTGAATTCTATTGCAACAGGTGACAACCTTGCAGCAGAAACACATTTTAACACAGCACTTGCTTCTAAAGTTGGTGATGCATTAGAAAAAAGAAGAGTAGATGTTGCACAAACTTTTGTGACACATCACATTCCAGAGGTAGAAGATAGTGAGTAAAACTCTCTCCCAGTTCATACAGAACTTACCAGAGAATGACGAGCACAAAGCATCTAAGGAGTATAAGAAATTATCTCCGCAGATGAAGAAGGCTGTTGACGCTATTTTCAAGGAAATGGATTCTAAACCTACAGATTTCCTAAATACCTTTGAGAAAACAATAAATAGTGTTTCTAAGAATTTCAAAGTACCTACCAAGGCACTTATGGACTATTTCGAAAAAGAAATGCTTACAATTTAGGAAATACTGATATGATTTTAAAAGGAGCCGCCGCTGCCATAACAGGCGCGTCTACAATAGGTAGAGCAACAAGAGTTAGAGTCAATGCGACTAACGCTGGAACAGTTACTGTTGCCGCGCCACTTGGTACATTTAACGCAGCTTCTGCTGTTGCTGGTGCTGCAATTACAATTTCAAGTCATGGTTTTATTACAGGAGATGAAGTTCAGTATTCTGCTGGTAGTGGAACTGTTATTGCTGAGTTAGCAGGTGTTGGATTGTTTTTTGTTAGGAAGGTAGATGCAAATACAGTTAGTCTTGCAACTACATTTGAAAATGCACAAAATAACGTAGTATTAAGTTTGACTGATGGTAGTTCACAGAACCATACGATTACTTGTACAAAGACATATGCTGGAACAGTGGTATTGGTCGCAAACCAAGTAATTTTTATAGACAAAAGATCAAGCGATACTATTGCATGTTCTGCTGCAATGAGTTGTACAGCCGTTGGTAGTCAGCCTTAAAGGGGAATTGAAATGAAACTCATTGCAGAAACTATACAAGACGTAGAATACATCACCGAAGAAAAGGAAGGTGGTGGTAAAGATATGAAGATTCGTGGAATCTTTATGCAGGCAGACATGAAAAACCGAAATGGTCGTGTCTACCCAATGGATGTGCTATCTAAAGAAGTAGCACGTTATAACAAAGAATTTGTTGCTGAAGGTCGTGCGTTTGGAGAACTGGGTCATCCAGAAGGCCCTACTGTCAATCTTGACAGAGTATCGCACATGATCACAAAACTGGAAGCGGATGGAAAGAACTTTGTCGGTGAAGCAAAATTGCTCTCAACTCCGATGGGGGAAATTGCGAAAGCACTAATCAAAGATGGTGGTAAACTTGGTGTCTCTTCAAGAGGTATGGGGTCTATCGAATCTAAGGGCGGTGCATCTTATGTGAAAAATGATTTTTATCTTGCCACTGCGGCAGATATTGTTGCAGACCCTTCTGCCCCACAAGCCTTCGTTGAAGGTATTATGGAAGGTAAGGAGTGGATTTGGAACAACGGCATTCTACGAGAAGTAGATGTTAATGAAATCAAACAGGACATAAATGAAGGTGTACGAAAGGGACTGTCAAATGTTTCCGCACTCGCCTTCGCTAAATTTATGTCGAAACTTTAATTATTATAAATATGATTATGATAAGACAAAACAACTCAAGGAGATCCGAATGTCAGAACTAGACAAGACAATCGCAGAACTGGAAGCACAGGTAAGTTTGGAGCTTGAAGAAGCAAAAAAAGTTACCGATGGTGCTGGTAAAGGGGATTCGATGGAAAAGCCAGAGGGTGAAGTAGAAGATTTGGGTAAAGCTGTAGTTGAACCAGATTCAACAGACAGTATAGGTAAGAAGGCATCTGCAAAGTCTAAAAAGGCAGCGGCCCCTAAGCAAACCAAAGAAGACTCTGAACTCAATCACGAAGGTGATGAACTGGATGAAGGCAAGAATATGACTAAAGCAGAAATGTTGAAAGCAATGTATTCCAAGATGGAAGGCATGAAAGCAGCTGAACTGAAAGCGTCATACGAAGCAATGAACAACGATGAAGATGAAGACGAAGATGACACAGAAGAGGTAGATGAAGCTACTTTGGAAGATCGTTTATCAACTGTAGATGTTTCTGAAGATGTAACTGCACTTGTACAAGGTGAAGACCTTTCTGAAGAATTTAAAGAAAAAGCATCAACAATCTTTGAAGCTGCTGTAAAATCAAAACTTCGTTCCGAAATAGTTAGAATTGAACAAGCTAAGACGCAAGAGATTGCTGAAGAAGTTGAATCTATTCAAACTGAATTGACTGAAAAAGTCGATGCATACATGAACTACGTTGTAGAAGAGTGGATGAAAGAGAATGAAATTGCTATTGAACGTGGACTGAAGGGTGAAATCGCAGAAGACTTTATTTCTGGTTTGAAATCACTATTTGAAGAACACTATATAGATGTACCAGACGAGAAGTATGACATTTTAGGTCAACAGTCTACACAGATTGGTGAGCTAGAAGATAAATTGAATGAACAAATCGCTAAGTCCGCTTCATTGAAAAGTGAAAAAGACGTATTGGTTCGTGAATCTGTCTTTTCGCAAATTTCATCTGACCTCGCTGACACTGAAGCTGAAAAGTTTAAGTCCCTCGCAGAAGATGTAGATTTTACAACGGAAGAAAGTTTCGCTGCAAAATTAGAAACGCTAAAGGAAAGTTATTTTCCTAAGGCAACAACTGTCGCTGAATCAGTAGATGATGTTGAAGAGCATCTAGAATCTTTTGATACCACTGGTGCTATGAGTGCTTATATGAGTGCGATTACCAAAAATGTAAAGCGAGTTAACGACTAAACGATGAAAGATTCGTTTTTTATAAATAATATTACAATCTCAAACAAGGAGAACTAAAAATGTTCCAGACAGAACATCTACAGGAAAAGTGGCAGCCAGTCCTAGAACACACAGATTTACCAAAAATCGGTGATGCTTACAAAAGGGCAGTAACCACTGTTATCTTAGAAAACCAAGAAAAATCAATGCGTGAAGACGGAGCCTTCTTATCAGAAGCTGCGCCTGCAAACAACTCATCAGGTTCAGCTAACTGGGATCCAATTATGATCTCACTAGTTCGCCGCGCCATGCCAAACCTTATCGCTTATGATATTGCTGGTGTGCAACCAATGACAGGACCAACTGGTCTTATCTTTGCAATGCGTTCACGCTTCAAGAGCAAAACTGGCGCAGAGTCAATGTACGCTGAACCAGAATCTGCTTTCTCTGCAAACGATGCTGATAGCAACATTCCAGGCAGTGCAGGTACTTCATCTAACAGTGAAACTAACCCTGCTGTATTAAACGATGGTTCGCCAGGCGCTTATACTGCTGATGCTGGTGCTAGTCTTGCTTTCGGTGAAGCATTAGGTGATGCAGCTAACAATGCATTCGCTGAGATGTCTTTCTCAATCGAAAAGCAGACTGTAACTGCTACAACCCGAGCTCTTAAAGCTGAATACACAATGGAACTTGCACAAGACCTTAAAGCGATTCATGGTTTGGACGCTGAGACAGAACTTGCAAACATCCTTTCTACTGAACTTCTCGCAGAAATCAACCGCGAAGTTGTTCGTACAGTGTATGTAGTTGCAAAGCCTGGCGCACAAGTTGATACCGCAGCTGGTGGTATCTTCGATATGGACGTTGATTCTAACGGCCGTTGGAGTGTTGAGAAGTTTAAGGGACTAATGTTCCAAGTAGAACGTGAAGCTAACGTAATCGCACAACAGACTCGTAGAGGAAAGGGTAACATGATTATCTGTTCTTCTGATGTTGCATCTGCCTTGCAGATGGCTGGACAGTTGGACTATGCTCCTGCCCTAAGCAACAACTTGAATGTTGATGATTCTGGTAACACATTTGCTGGTGTTCTAAACGGACGCTTCAAAGTGTATATCGACCCCTACGCTGCTAACGGAGCTGCAAAACAGTTCTTCGTAGTTGGCTACAAAGGTACTTCACCTTACGATGCTGGTATGTTCTACTGCCCATACGTTCCTCTTCAGATGGTTCGTGCGGTTGGTGAGTCTAACTTCCAACCTAAGATTGGTTTCAAGACCCGTTATGGTATGACAGCAAATCCATTTGCTGGCGGTGCAACTGTTCGTAGTGGTGCAATGACTGCTAACGACAACGTATACTACAGACGAGTACAAGTAACCAACATCATGTAAACTTCGGTTTATTGATATAAAGGGAGAACTTTCGAGTTCTCCTTTTTTTTGTCTTATAAATAGTTGTATGAAAAATAAGGAAAATACCAATGGCAACTGTTAATAAAAATCCATTAAATAGACAACCCACTAACTATGATATGGCTCGTCCAACTCAGTTTAAGTTCTCTATTTTAAAGATACCTAATACAGAGTACTTCATCACTGAAGCAAACTTGCCAGGCATTGCATTTTCTGGTGACGCAGTATTAAACACTAGATTCACCTCTCTTCCTATGATGGGCGACACTATTAATTATGAACCCATTGAGTTGTCATTTAATGTACAAGAGGACTTATCCAATTGGCGTGAAATACATGATTGGATGGTAGGTATTGGTTTTCCAGAAAGTACTGAACAGTTTGATAATGCTATTACAGACGCATCATCTATAAGAACTTCTGTACCATCTGTCAATGCAAGCTTGGCGTCACTAGCAAGTGATGCAACCTTAACCATTATGTCTAACAAGAATAATCCTGTCATAAAAATTACCTTTAAGAATGCATATCCAACATCTCTTGCTGGTATGAATTTTGACACCAAGGACGTAGAAGCACAAAATTTAACTTCTACAATAACTATGAATTATGATACTTATTCAGTTGAGGTTCTTTAAATCCAAAGTATTAAATCATTATAAATAAGATAGTGAACAGGGGATTTTGACTTAGACACCCGTAGTTGCTTCTCTGAGAAGAGAATATTTAGAACAGTAAGTTCGATTGACCCTGTTCACACTCTATAACATGGAAATATTATGACACTAGATGATTTGCAGGCATCAGCCGCACACGACTTGAAGATGGACAACTTAGAACTCGGTGATGAGTCTATGAAGTCTGCATCACTTCACCAAAAATACCTAACCATATACAACAACTTCAGACAACTAGTTCTCTTAAAACAGGGCGAGTATCATGTGCTCTATAGAAATAAATGGGAGTACTATGGAGGTAAGTCTGACGCTTCAGTTTATCGTGACAACCCATTCGATCATAAAATACTTAAAGCAGACTTGCACATATATCTGGATTCTGATATTGACTTGATCAAAGCAAAACAAAAAGTAGAATACTTCAAGGTATGTCAAGATACTTGTGAACGTATTCTGAAACAAGTCGGCACTCGTAATTGGGAAATCAAAAACGCAATAGAGTGGCGTAAATTTGTAGATGGTGTTGTATAAGTGACAAAAGTTACAAAGAAGAATGAGGTGTACTTAGAAGTATCAGCTGAACCCTCTACTGCTCGTTCGTTATCAGACCATTTCACATTCGAAGTGCCTGGCGCTAAGTTTATGCCGGCATATCGCAATCGGATATGGGATGGAAAAATAAGACTATATTCTCCACAAACGGGAGAACTTTACCTTGGACTTCTAGGATACCTAGAGAAATGGTTAGAGGATTGGGAAGAACCATATGAAATTAGCAAGGAGTTAAAAGATGAAAAACAACTGGATAGAGAAATACTCAATGGGTTCATCACTGGACTTAAGCTTAAAGCTAGAGGAAACCCTATTGTGCCACGCGACTACCAAGTGGATGCCGTGGATTTTGCCATTAGAAAACATCGTGCTTTGTTGCTTAGTCCTACTGCTTCGGGTAAGTCACTCATAATCTATATTCTTGTCAGGTACTATAAGTTACTGATGAGAGAACAGCCACAGGACAGGACACTAATACTTGTTCCTACAACATCATTAGTCGAACAGATGTACTCAGACTTTGTTGATTATGGCTGGAGTGAAGGTAACATGCAGAAGGTGTATAGTGGACATGACAGAGAGGTTACACATCCTGTAGTTATATCCACATGGCAATCACTGTATAAAATGCCCAAGTCATACTTTGACTGTTTTGGATTGGTTATCGGTGATGAAGCTCATCTATTTAAAGCAAAGTCTTTGACTTCTATCTTGACTAACCTAGATCAGTGTAAGTATCGTTTTGGTTTGACAGGTACACTTGATGGTATGCAAACACATCGTTTAGTTTTAGAAGGACTGTTTGGTTCTCTGAAGAAAGTTATAACCACAAAGAAGTTGATTGATTCAAAGACACTTGCTTCATTTAAGATTAAAGCTTTGGTTATGACTTACTCTGATGAAGAGTGTAAGATTGTTAAGGGTATGAACTATCAAGATGAGATGGATTACATAGTAACACACGCAAAGAGAAATAAGTTCATAAAAGACTTGACACTTACTCTAAAAGGTAATACACTAGTATTGTTCCAATTCGTAGAGAAACATGGAAACATCTTACATGAGATGATTCGATCGGCTACCACTAGAAGGGTATTCTACGTTTATGGTGGGACAGACACTAAGACTAGGGAAGACATTCGTGCGATTACAGAGAACGAGAAGGATGCTATCATTGTTGCATCTTATGGTACTTTCTCTACTGGTATTAACATTCGTAATCTACACAATATTATCTTCTCTAGTCCTAGTAAATCTAGAGTTCGTACTCTACAAAGTATCGGTAGGGGATTGCGTAAGAGTGAGACTAAGGATAGTGCTACTCTTTTTGATATTGCAGATGACTTCTCACACAAGTCTAAACGCAACTTCACAATAAATCATTTTCAAGAACGTATAAATATATATGCAGAGGAAGAGTTTGACTACGAAATTACAAGGATAAAAGTAAAATGATTGCAGAGAATATAATTTTAAAGTTAAATAGTGGCGAAGAGATAGTGTGTAAGGTTACTAGTGCAGAAGAGTCTGTGATATACGAAATAGAGAATCCATTACTAGTTATTTCAGAGCCTGTGTACACACGACATGGTGTTGAAGAATCTATATCATTCAAGAGATGGATACACTTCTCTGAGGAATCAGTATTCCGTATTAATAAGAATAGTGTTATGTTAATGTGTGGTGCGTCTGAAGGACTATCTAAGTTCTACGAGTATTGTGTTACAAAGATGCAGAATGAGTTTGATGAGGATTCTATCTGGATGGAAGCAACTAATGATGATCTAGATGAGATTGCAATGGAAGAAGCATTGGAACAGTTTGATACTCCAATGTCTAAAACAGTACATTAGATTTAAACTACTTTCTCTCTAACACAGCTATTATAACAAGGATTCTAAACTCTGTCAATAGGTTTTGCAAAATAAAGTTAAATAAATTAATCTATTGACAAACCTGTGTAATTAAAGTATAATATATGAATAGTTGCAAAATACAAGCAACGGAATGTGGAGTTATAATGACTAAAAAGAAAAAGGGTGTTCACTACGTCAACAATGCAGACTTTCTTGCCGCAATGGCAGAGTGGAAAGACAAATGCAAAGACGCTGAAGAACTAGGCGACCCACAACCGCCAGTTACCAACTACATAGGTGAGTGTTTTTTAAAGATTGCAAATCATCTATCGTATCGGCCAAACTTCATCAACTATACCTATAGAGATGAAATGATTTCAGATGGAATAGAGAACTGTTTACAATACTGTAGTAACTTCAATCCAGAGAAATCCAAAAACCCTTTTGCATATTTTACTCAAATTATTTACTATGCATTTCTTAGAAGGATTGCAAAAGAGAAAAAGCAACAACATGTAAAACACCAAATCATTTCTAATATGAATATTGATGTGATGATGGATGGTGATTCAGCAGCTGCTGGATATGTAGAGTATCTACAGAAGAACTTCTTACCCGATGAAGCGGTATATAAACCAAAGAAGAAAGTGAAGAAAGAACCGAAAGGTCTTGAGAATTTTTATGATGATAAGGATGTACAAATAAATGAAGATAGCACTAATAACTGATACCCATTTTGGAGCTAGAAATGACAATCTCTTTTTTAATGACTACTTCTACAAATTTTGGGAAGAAACGTATTTCCCATACCTAGAAAAGTCTGGCATAGACACAGTTATTCATGGTGGTGATGTTATGGACAGACGTAAGTTTGTCTCCTATAAGATTGCCAAAGACTTTCGTGAAAGGTTCCTACAAAAACATGAGGACTTAGGTATTACCCTCCACATGTTGGTTGGTAATCACGATACCTTCTATAAGAACACCAATGAAGTTAACTCCCTAGAAGAGTTGATTAATGGTAAATTCACCAACATCCACACATATCCATCAGCTGCTACAGTAGAGTTTGATGGAACTCCCATATGTTTTATTCCTTGGATTTGTCCAGAGAATTATGCAGAAACAATGGAACATATCAAAAATACCCCAGCACAAGTTGCACTTGGACATTTAGAGATTAATGGTTTCGAGATGCATTCTGGTATCAAAGCAGAAGGTGGGTATGATAAAGGATTCCTAAAGAAATTCGATACAGTATTCAGTGGACACTTCCACAAGAAGTCTGATGATGGGCAAGTATTTTACTTAGGTAATACTTACCAAATGACTTGGGCCGACTATGGTTGCCCTAAAGGATTCCATGTATTTGATACTACCACTAGGGATTTAGAACGTATAATCAACCCTTACACAATCTTCGAAAAAGTATACTACGATGATACAATAACAGATTTTTCTGACTTCAATGTCTTGACATTACGGGATAAGTATGTTAGAATAGTAGTTGTTAATAAAAAAGACATCTATCAGTTCGATAGATTTGTCGATAGAGTGTTGTCGGATGCAGGCGCCCATGAGGTGAAGATTGTTGAAGACTTCTCTGAATTGGATGCATCTAATGTAGATGATGCTATTGTTGAAAATGCAGAAGACACTATGACAGTGTTGGAGCGATATATTGATGAGTTGGATGTGGACTTGAATAAAGTCAGATTGACTTCAATGATGAAATCGTTATACTTAGAAGCGAGTGACTTAGAACTTTGATTACTTTTAAATATGTACGCTGGAAGAATTTACTTTCGACTGGCAATAATATGACTGAAATACAGCTGGACAGAACTTCGTCCACTTTGATTATTGGAGAGAATGGTGCTGGAAAGTCTACCATTCTTGATGCTCTGTGTTTTGGACTCTTTAATAAACCCTTCAGAAATATATCCAAGAAACAACTTGTCAACACTGTGAATAATGGTGCTGCTGTTGTTGAGGTTGAATTCAATGTAGGTGGTAAAGAGGTTAAGGTTATTCGGGGTATTAAACCGAATATATTTGAGGTTTGGGTTAATGGTAAAATGATTAACCAAGACGCAAACGCCAGAGACTATCAGAAGTATCTAGAACAACAGATTATGGGATTGAACTATCGTTCTTTCACACAGGTTGTTATACTAGGTTCCTCTACCTTTGTACCATTCATGCAACTTACAACAAAGGCCCGCCGTGAGGTTGTAGAGGATATCCTAGACATTAAGATTTTCTCATTGATGAACTTCCTATTGAAGAGTCAAACAAAAGAACTTAACGAGGATATTCGGAACACTGAACAGACATATGAACTTACAAGAGAGAAGGCATCACTGCAAGAAAGATTCATTAAGGATGTTATAGAGAACAAATCTTCAATCATTGAAGAGAGTAAATCTAAGGTTTCCTCAAATGATTCTTCCATCCAAACCAAACAAGGACAAATTGTATCTTTGGATAATGCGAAAGAGGCGTTATCGTTTGATAGTGAACAGAAGATTAGGTTAGAAGAAAAGATTAGAAAACTCAGTAGAACAGAAGCTGCATTGTCTAATAAACGAGGCGAACATGAACGTCAAATTAACTTTTTCCAGAGTAATGCAGAGTGTCCAACATGCGAACAGGATATCACTGATGCAACAAAACAGACGCAGATTAATGCAAGGAACTCTAAAGTTGAAGAACTTGATAATGCGATTGCTGATGCTAATAGAATGGAGAATGACGAACAAGAACGACTGAATGTAATTAAGGACAATCTTACTACACTTCGCAGACATGATGTAGAGATTGCAAAGATACGTTCTTCTATCAGCGAGTTGGAGAAGTTCAATGTTAAGTTAGAGAAGGATATCGAAACCTATACACAAGGTTCTGTGTCTGATGATGATAAGAACAAGTTGGCTGAACTGAAGGGTAAGATTTCCCTTATTGAAGAACGGAAGTCTAAGTTAAACGAAGACAAGTTCTATGTAGATGTTGCTCGTAATCTACTACAGGATAGTGGTATCAAGACTAAGATAGTGAAACAGTACTTGCCAATTATGAACAAGTTAGTGAATACCTATCTCAGTTCGATGGACTTCTATGTACAGTTTAACCTAGATGAGAACTTCAACGAAACAATCAAGTCACGATTCCGTGATGAGTTTTCCTATGCATCATTCTCTGAAGGTGAGAAGATGCGTATTGACTTGGCTCTACTATTCACATGGCGTGCCATTGCCAAGATGAAGAACTCTACCAACACAAACCTACTAATCCTAGATGAAATCTTTGATTCTTCTTTGGATGGTTCTGGTACAGATGACTTCCTTAAAATCCTAGATACGTTCTCAGACCAGAACGTGTTTGTTATATCACATAAACAGGACATGCTGTTTGATAAGTTTAGAAGTGTTGTCCAGTTCAAGAAAGAAAAGAATTTCTCACATTTGGTGACATAAAGTTTAAACAATGAAAATTAAAATAGAAGTAGAAATAGACACAGAAAACGAAAAAGATTTAAGTACTGTCGAAGAAATTATATACAAGTTAAAAGACTTGCTAGAAACTCAAGGAGAAGATGAAGATGACTAGAGAAGTTAATACACCAGAAGAATTAATTCAAGAATTTCTTGATAAGGGTGGAGTGATTGAACAATGCGAACCAATGGTGCGTACTGATCCTTCAGATATTACACATTTAGTTCGTGTGCGTTCAGCTGATGTGGGGGCTCAATAACTAAAAAAGTTTTGAAAACATCTTGACTTGTTGTAAAAACAATGGTATAATGGTTACATAAGATGAAAAGAACGAAGTGGACAGTATATAAAAGTCTAATTTAGTTTTGAAAACATCTTGACAATTGTTGTCAAAACATGTATAATGGTTATACTAAAGTAAAAAACAAACGGGAAAATATTATGTCACACGAAATAGAAATGATTGCAGGACAAGCTCAAATGGCCTATGTTGGGGAACTTCCTTGGCATGGACTAGGAACTAAAGTAGAACAGGAGTTGACTCCTGACCAGTTTCAAAAGGTAGCAGGACTTGATTGGAGTGTTGAAAAGCAACCACTTGTCACTGCACAAGGTGTTCCAATTAAAAACAAACAGGCGTTAGTTCGCACTTCAGACAACTCAGTATTAGATGTTGTCGGTACAGGTTGGAATCCAGTACAAAACTCAGAAGCATTTGAATTCTTCCATGAGTATGTAATGGCAGGTGATATGGAAATGCACACTGCTGGTTCACTCAAAGATGGACAAATGGTTTGGGCACTTGCCAAGACTAAAGAGTCTTTTGAATTGTTTAAGGGTGATGTTACTGAAAACTACTTCTTATTTACAAACCCACATCAATTCGGTAAGGCACTTAACATTCGTATGACACCAATTCGTGTTGTATGTAATAACACTCTTACTCTTTCTCTATCACAAAATTCAGATAAGATGGTAACTGTAAACCACCGCAAGGCGTTTGATGCTTCTGAAGTTAAAGATCAGATGGGTATTGCTCGTGAGAAGATGCAACAATACAAGTCAATGGCTGCATTTCTTGGTGGAAAACGATACACCGCAGAGAATGTAACTCAGTACTTTAATGAAGTATTTGGTGCTCCTGCTAAGGTTGAGAATGGTAAGGTTCCTTTCACTTCTCGTAATGCAAAACTTGCCTTTGAAAACTTAGATGTTCAGCCTGGCGCAGAGTTCGCCCAAGGTTCTTGGTGGACTGCATTCAACTCAGTCACAAACATGACTGACCACCTACAAGGTCGTTCTAATGACGGACGTTTACAGTCTGCATGGTATGGACGTAACCGCAAGGTTAAGTTAACTGCTTTAGATAAAGCAATTGAGTATGCTGAGACTGCATAACAAATAAATTATGAAGAGGTTGAAAAACCTCTTTCTAGTTCTTATAAATAGTGTTGATATGCCGTTTTACGGGTATCGTAACAATAATCTTGCTTAATAGGAGAAATCAAATGCAAAAGCAAATAATGTCTGGTCTAGACCCTTCTAGAATCAACACTTACTCTATCGGTTTTGATAGAATGTTCGACAGTTTAACCGCACCATCACTTTTTGAACCACAACCAAAGTATCCACCATACAATGTTATTAAGGTATCTGATACCGAATACATTATTGAACTTGCTGTGGCTGGTTTTAAAAAGGACGATATTGAAATTCGAATGGTAGAAGATAAGTTATCAATCGAATCAATTGATCTCAAAACATCAGAAGTCTCTGAGAAAGAATATCTACACAAAGGTATCTCAGCACGACACTTCAGGCGTGGATTCACACTATCCGAAGATATGTTAGTTAAAGATGCATCTATGGCAGATGGTATGTTAACTATACATATGGAAAGAATTGTCCCAGAAGACAAGAAGCCTCGCACCATCAAAATTAAATAATGCAATAAAGTGATGAACGCCTCTTGACAGGGGCGTTCTTTTATGTTATAATATGTGTACCAATTGAATATAGGATGAATGATTTGAAAATATACCCAATTAAAACTACTGAATACAAATATTCAGAAGATAAAATACTTCTGGATATCGCAGAGTACATAGATAAAACTTACGACTCCCACTACTCCCACAACAAATTTCAAGCCACAGAATTTATAATAGATTCTGGACATGGTGAAGGATTTTGTATCGGTAACATACTCAAGTATGCACAACGATACGGAAAGAAAGAAGGCAAGAACAGAAATGACTTGCTAAAGGTGATCCATTATGGTATAATGGCACTACATAATCACGACACAACGGAGAATAAATTATGATGCAGTTAAGCAGTGAAACACGGGACGTTCTAAAGAACTTTTCAACCATTAACCAAAACCTTCTAGTGAAATCTGGTAACACGATTAACACTATGTCTGCAATGAGAAACATTGTGGCTAAGGCAACTATTCCAGATACTTTTTCAGATGAATTTGCAATCTATGACTTGAATGAATTCTTGTCTGCACTTTCATTATTCAAAAGTCCAACACTGGATTTCGCAGCACAGTCTGTAAAATTGAATGAAGAGGGTGGTGGTAGTTCATTGAATTACTTCTTCAGTGACCCATCTGTTGTAACAACACCAAAAACTGAAATCCAAATGCCATCTGTTGATGTGGAGTTTGTCTTTACACAAGATACCTTCAATCAAATCCAAAAGGCATCTGCTGTACTTGGTGTACCTGATGTAGTATTAAAGGGTGTTGCTGGTGGTGATATCAATCTAACTGTAACAGATCGTAAGAATGAAACTTCAAACGACTTTGCAATTAAGGTTGGTGAGAACTCACCTGCTGCTGATTTTACTCACTACTTTAAGGTAGAGAATCTTAAACTACTTTCTGGTGATTACAAAGTCGAAGTTTCTTCGAAAGGTATATCACGTTTCACTAACATGACAAAACCGATTGAATACTTTATTGCTCTAGAAGCTTCCTAAACTGAATAGGTATATTATATAATGAATGATGTGAATCTATGGGTGGAGAAATACCGCCCGAAAACAATCAGTGAGTGTGTTCTTACTGAAGACTTGAAGAAAACCTTCCAACAGTTTGTAGATAATAAACAGATTCCAAATCTACTACTGTCTGGTGGGGCTGGTGTCGGTAAGACAACTGTTGCAAAAGCAATGCTTGAAGAAATCGGTGCAACCTATATGTTGATTAATGGTTCTGAAGAATCAGGCATTGATGTATTGCGAAACAAGATTAAGAACTTTGCAAGTACTGTCTCTATGGATGGTAATCGTAAGTTTGTAATTCTTGATGAGGCAGACTATCTCAATCCACAATCCACACAACCAGCATTGCGTGGGTTTATTGAGGAGTTCCACAACAACTGTGGATTCATCCTTACTTGTAACTTCAAGAACCGAATTATCGAACCTTTGCATAGTCGGTGTTCTGGTGTGGTATTTAAGATACCCAAGTCAGACAAACCTAAACTTGCTGGAGAGTTCTACAAACGTGTGCAAAACATTCTTGCAGAACAGAACATTGAGTATCAGCCTAAGGTTGTACAACAACTGGTGATGACACATTTTCCAGATTGGCGTAGGGTTCTAAACGAATTGCAAAGATATTCAGCTTCTGGTATGATTGACAGTGGTATACTTGTTAACATCTTAGAATCGAATATGAAGGACTTGATTCCACTTCTCAAGGCGAAAGACTTTAAAGGTATTCGCACTTGGATTGCAAACAATCTAGACAACGACCCTGCCCAAATATTTCGTAAGATTTACGATACACTGTATGATGTTATCGCACCAAGTACCATTCCACACATGGTTATGGCAGTTGCAGACTATCAATACAAATCAGCATTTGTTGCAGACCAAGACATAAACATGCAAGCGTTTATGATTGAGGTTATGTCACAGGTGCAATTCAAATGAAAGAGTTATGGAAACCTTACCCATTAAAACCTAATTATCTTATTAGTAATTATGGGAGAGTATTTAATAGAGATAGACTTAATCAATTAAAATTATATCCAAGAAAAGAGTATCCATCATTTTCTTTTAATATTGATGGTGTAAGAAAAAATACTTATGTCCACAGAGCAGTTGCACTAACTCATTTAGATTTTCCGTGTCCATCATTTTTGAGAAAAGACATATGGGAACAATTTATGTATAAAGAAAGGTTTGATTTCTACTTTACTCATGGTGATATAGACCATATTGATAGGGATAGACAAAATGCAAAATCTTCTAATTTAAGATGGACTACTCCATCAGATAATTTTAAAAATACAAATACATACGAGTCGTACAATGTCATATGAACTAAAGCATTATCTCAACTCAATCAATCACACTAAGGAAAATCTGATGGATTCAGATGATCCTATGTGGGAAAAGAAGTATCCAGCCTATGTTGTCAATAGGTGTCTATCTCCTTTCCATGAAACCATTATGTTCGTTAATGAAATGAATATGCGTCACCACCTTGACGCAAAACTACAGTATGATTTTTTACTAAATACTATTAGATCAAAGAAACGATTCGCGCCTTGGGTTAAGGCAGAAAAGTTAGATGATTTGGATTGTATTAAAGAGTATTATGGTTATAGTAATGAGAAGGCGAAGGTTGCTCTATCGGTACTTAATAATGAACAAATACAAACTATTAAGGATAGTTTGATTAAAGGTGGAAAAAATGGAAGAAATTGAATGGCGACCTGACAGGATGCTAGAAGTAAAACTAAAAGAACCTGATGACTTCTTAAAGGTTCGTGAGACACTATCTCGTATAGGTGTCGCCTCTCGCAAAGAGAGAAAGTTGTACCAATCATGTCATATCCTACATAAACAAGGTAGGTATTACATTGTACATTTTAAAGAGTTGTTTGCCCTTGATGGTAAGGAAACAAACATCACTGAGAATGATGTGGCTCGAAGGAACTCAATATCAGTTCTTTTAAGTGATTGGGGACTAATCGAAATAATCGGTGAAGCAGAACCAAAAGCACCATTGTCACAAATCAAAGTTATTTCCTTTAAGGAAAAGAACGAGTGGGATTTGGAGACAAAATATAACATTGGAAAAAAACGGGAACTATAACCTATTTTTCTATTGACTTTTACCCCAAAATACTATATAATGATCTTAATTGATTGAGGTAATACATTTGAACTTTTACACACACGTTGCCCAATGGGGCAATCAACTGCTTGTTCGTGCCGTAGAGAATGGTGTTCGTACTAACTTTAAAGTGAAGTACGAGCCTACTCTCTACGTTCCTGTACAGAAAGAAACTGGTTGGAAAACCTTAGACGATAAAAACGTCAATCCAATGAAGTTCCTTTCTATTAAGGAGGCGAAATCATTTATTGAACAGTATCAGTCTCAACCACATCTTGTGTATGGAATGAACCAATTCCCTTACACATATCTATCTGAAAAGTATCCAAGACAAATTGAATTTGATTCAAAACAACTGAAGATTGTCACGATAGATATTGAGGTGGAATGTGAGAACGGATTCCCCCATGCAGACCAAGCAGCAGAACCAATGCTGTCTATCACTGTCAAAGACCACAGCACTGGCAAGTTTATCGTATGGGGTATGCATCCCTACAAAAACAGTAGGGATGATGTAGATTATATTCATTGTCCTACTGAACGTGACCTTCTTGCAAGGTTCCTTGGATGGTGGGATGCAGATCATCCTGATATTATTACTGGTTGGAACACAGAGTTCTTTGACCTTCCCTACATCTGCAACCGAATAACTTCCCAGTTAGGTGAAGAGGCTGTCAAACGTCTATCTCCTTGGGGTGTTGTTCAGTCACGCATGGTGAACAGTGGGTTTGGTAAGAAGACAGAAATGTTTGAAATCTTAGGTGTCAATAATCTTGACTACCTACAACTGTACAAGAAATTCACATACACAAACCAAGAGTCGTATCGTCTTGACCACATTGCTCATGTCGAACTTGGACAACGTAAGGATGAAAATCCCTACGATACATTCAGTGATTGGTATCAGAAAGACTATCAATCTTTTATTGACTACAACATTATGGACGTTGAATTGGTTGATAGACTCGACTCTAAAATGAAGTTGATTGACTTACTTCTTACTATGACGTATGAGGCTAAGGTTAATATGTCTGATGCATTCACTTCAGTTAAGTATTGGGATGTGTTGATTTACAACCATCTTCTACGAAAGAAGATTGTTATCCCAACAAAACCAAGAAGCGAATCTAAGGGTGAGAAATATGTTGGTGCATATGTCAAAGACCCACAGGTTGGACAGCATAAATGGGTAATGTCTTTTGACTTGAACTCACTGTATCCTCACCTGATTATGCAATACAATATTTCACCAGAGATGTTGATGCCTCAGTCTATGCCTTACAACGACAATACTATTGATGACATGTTGGAAAAAAAGATAGACTTGTCTATGTTACCAGCCGCACAAGTTACTCGGACACCAAATGGTGCATTGTTCAGAACAAAGAAACAAGGGTTCTTACCTGAGATAATGCAAGAGATGTACAATGATCGTACTATCTATAAAAAGAAGATGTTGGTTGCTCAACAACAATATGAAGATACTAAAGACTCTAAGTACCTAAACGATGTATCTCGTTTTAAGAACATCCAGATGGCACGAAAGATTTCCTTGAACTCTGCTTATGGTGCGATTGGTAATGAATGGTTTAGGTATTATGATTTAAAGATTGCAGAAGGTATTACAACTTCTGGCCAACTAGCTATTCGGTGGATTGAAAAGGCACTGAATGGTTACTTGAATAAACTGCTGAAAAGTGAAGGAGTGGATTATGTCATTGCATCAGATACAGATTCGGTGTACATTAGGTTTGATGAACTTGTTAGTAAGGTGCTTACGAAGAGAGATGCTGAGTCAGAGGATTCATATCGACTCAGGGTGGTTGACTTCCTTGATAAGATTGCTAAAGAGAAAATCGAACCTTTTATTGATTCATGTTATCAAGACCTTGCTACATATGTAAATGCCTATCGCCAGAAGATGGAAATGGGACGGGAGGCAATTGCCGACAAAGGTATCTGGACTGCAAAGAAGCGGTACATCTTAAATGTATGGGATATGGAAGGTGTACGTTACCAAGAACCTAAACTCAAAATAATGGGCGTGGAGGCGGTCAAAAGTAGTACACCAGCACCTTGTCGTAGTAAACTTAAAGAGTGTCTAAAGATTATCATGTCTGGTACAGAACAAGATGTGAACGATTTCATCATTGACTTCAGAGAAGAGTTTATGAAGTTACCAGTAGAAGACATTGCATTTCCTCGTTCTGTTAATGGACTTGATAAATGGAGTAGTAGTTCCAGTATTTTTCTGAAGGGTGTTCCCATGCACTGTCGTGGAAGTCTGCTATACAATCATTTTGCCAAGAAGAATAAACTGACACACAAGTATCCTCTTATCAAAGGCGGAGAAAAGATTAAGTTCATTCACTTGAGAACTCCTAATCCTATGTCATCAAATGTTATATCCTTTATAACTAAACTTCCACCAGAGTTTGATATTCATCGTTATATAGATTATGATACGCAGTATGCCAAGGCCTTCGTAGAACCTTTGACTTTTATTATGAATCAGATTGGATGGGATATAGATCGTTCTTATGGAACACAAACAACATTAGAAGACTTTTTTGGATAAACCTCTTGACAGGGGCGCTAAAAAGTAGTATAATAACTGTAATAATTGAATATTTCTTTTATTACCAAGAAGGTAGTATATTACTACCTTGTCATAACCAATAAGGAGGAAAATATGACTAAAATACAGTTTGACCTAGATAGGTCGCTTAGAGAATGTCCACCAGAAATGTACTATATGCAATTAGGAACTGATGGGAAACCATTGTTCCCCGGCATTACATTTAAGAAACGTCTTGTATTAAATCGTTCTAAAGTGTCATTCAAAATTTCAGAACAAATTCGTGAAGAAGATTCTGGTGAAGAACGTGTTGATGGAATAGAGAACTCTTATTCAAATGTAGGGTTTTTGTATACAAAACCACCACAAGCAATTATTGTAGATAAAGATGATCCTAAAATGTTTAAAGGAATAGTTGGTTATGGAAGAAATGCTGCTCAAGACAGGCTTAGTTGGGAAACTGCAATTTATGATATAGTTGAGTATGATACAGAAATGAAGCTTGAGGTTTTCAAATGTAATTCTAATGATGATGAAGAACACAATGCACCAGCGGTTGCAAATTCCAAAACTACTATCTTAAAGTCTGTAGTTAATGCTGTTGTTAGTAACCTCATTGTAGATACTGATGAGGCAATCCTCAAATACCTTGAACTAATATGTCGTAGCAAACCCAAATGGCACGAACCTATCTTAAAAACGCTTCGTAAAGAACACATCTCTCGTTGGTCTACTATGAAAGCATTGAGTACAAGTCGAGCAAAGAAAGAAGCCACAAGATTAAATCTACCATTTGAGGGTATGAAGAACGAAAAGACTACATCTTTTGGTTATGCTCGAAAGTTTACTGCATTGAAAAACTTTTTTTGGGATGGAATGACTTTAAGTGTAAAGAATAGTTTTCAAAAGGTATATCTCACGACTTGGGTTGATGAACCCAATCCTAAAACTCTTGATATTAAACGTAAAGAAATATGTGAAGAATTTGATCGTATGGAACCTATGTTTAATAAATGGGTTTCATATTATATTGATATGCCAATATCTGAAGTTGAAACAAGAAGTAAGGGAAGATTTCCTTTAACTTTTAATGGTTTCTTTGCTCAAGATGTAGAAAGAATTAATAATGATGAAGGTACTGCTAAAGAGATTGATCTTGTTGGTATTGATGGGAAGCCATGGGAACGTCTTGATATATGATTGACAAACTGTTAGAAAATGAAATTAGTAAAGTATCTGATTCTGACAAATGTGCAGTGCTGCTTTCTGGCGGTGCTGACTCAATTTCAGTAGCATTCGCTGCACAAAGATTAGGTAAAATAATTCACGCATATAGCTTTTGCTTAGATACGCATGAGTCATATGACTACATAAAGGCAAAAGAGATTGCTGAAATTTGTAAGTGGGAATTTACAGGCATCAAAGTTCCAACTAATAATCTGGTTGAAGATTTCCATAGACTAGTAAAATTGGGCTCTAGAAAGAAGACCCATTTTGAGTGTGTATATCCATTTCTATATGCGTATGGTCAAATAGAGGAAACGGAAGTTTTGTCAGGCTGGGCCGCTGATGGGTATTATGGTCTCAGTAAAAAAGCAATGATGCATTTTAAACACACACAAGAATTGTTTGACAAGTTTAGAGATAATTATTTTCTGCCTGAGAATTGTGCTGGCTATTTGCAGCATCGAAAAGTTTCAGACTCACATAACAAAAAGTTCATTACACCATACTTAACGGATAGTGTTAAGAAGTTTTTCTATAGTAAGAGTTGGGATGAATTGAATAAACCCTTTCAGAAGCACCATGTAAGGAATGCGTTTGATGAATTTAAATTGATAGGAAAAGTGAAAAACCACTTGAATTTACAGATAGATTCTGGTATAATAGAGTTATTCGAATCATTGATAGATGATCCGACAGTAAACTTTAAGAACAGGAGTAGAATAATGGACATATGTAGAGATTGGAACACGCTAAATAGTAAGGACACTTTAGAGGAGTTTTTTGTATGAAATATGTACCTTATAACCTACAAGACGTATATGATGCGTCTGCACAAAACAAATTTACTGTGATATCAACATTTTCTGGTGGGGGCGGTTCATCCTGTGGTTATAAACTTGCAGGGGGTAAAGTCCTTGTGGCAAATGAGTTCGTGCTGGAGGGGCGGAACACATATGCTGAGAACTATCCTGACACTGTAATATTACCAGACGATATCAAGGAACTGTCTGGTAAAGATTTCCTTGATGCAGCTGGTATTGGTGTTGGTGAGTTAGACATACTTGATGGGTCACCCCCATGTTCTGCATTTAGTGTCGCAGGGAAATTGTCACACAATATACATGAAGAAGAACGTATAGACTTGTTTGGTAATGTTACAATCGAAAAGGTAAGTGGTAAACATTCTGATGGTTGGAATCAAACTAAAAACTATTCTGACGGGAAGACAGTAGAAAACATTGAAGACTTGTTCTTTGAGTTCTTGCGTATTGCTGAAGAAATTAAACCTAAAGTAATTATTGCAGAGAATGTAAAAGGATTGACTATAGGTGAGGCCAAGACATATTTCAACAAAATTCTTAATACATTTGAAGAGATTGGATATGAGGTGTGCGCCCAAGTTTTAGATAGTCGATACTATGGTGTTTCACAAACTAGATCAAGGGTTATTTTTATTGCAGTTAGACAAGACGTTTTATCTTCTATTGGATTAAACTTTATGTCACTATCAACACTATTCCCAGACCCAAGTAATATAGTTATACCTGTCAAGGATGTGATGGTTGGTTTGGAATATGATGCAGAAGAGGTGAAGTATCTAACAGAGAAGTTTACTAATACTGCATACTGGAAACAGACAGGAAGTAAGATGCCAATTGACCCAGAGAAAGTTCTCACTGGTGGTGATTATCATCCTAAAGGACATCACTTCAATCTGAAACGTGTGTCACAATACGCACCAGCTCCAACTCTGACTGCAATGGGTAGTGCAGATACAACTGCTGGGGCATTCCATTGGATTGAACCAAGAAAGTTAACACTAGGTGAATTGAAAAGAATTATGTCTCTACCAGATGATTTCAAACTTACAGGTAAGTGGAATCAGAAGGCAGAACGAATTGGTAGGATGGTGCCGCCACTAATGATGAAGGCAATTGCAACATCCGTTTATGAAAAAGTATTGGAGAAGTATAATGGCTGATTTTACATTTGCACACAGAGAAGAAGGTTTTGATGAACACATCGAAAAGAGTATTCGTGGCTATGGTAATCTTCTAGAAGATGTAATTGCAATGTCCCGTTACTTTGTTGAAGACGGAACTAATGTATATGACATTGGGTGTTCAACTGGTAAACTAACACAACGTATGTTGGAGGCTAACCAAGATCACTGTTGTGATGCAAACTACATTGGAGTTGAAATTGCCGAAGGTTTTTTTGATGATTTAGAAGAACGCAAAGGTTTGTTAGCCGAATTACATCCTTGGTGTTCTGTAGATTTTCGATTGGAGGATATTCGTAACACAACTATTGAAAACGCATCTCTTGTAACGTCTATCTTTACTTTACAATTTATGCCAAAAAGAGATAGACTTACAGTTTTAAAAACCATATATGATGGGTTAAATGATGGTGGGGCCTTTATCTTTTCAGAAAAGACAATCTGTGAGAATGCAGTATTCCAAGATATGCTTACATTCAACTATTATGATTATAAGAGACAGTCTTTTGATACAGAAGATATTATGGACAAAGAAAGAACATTACGGCATATGATGAAACCAAACACTTGGAATGAATTAAGTAACATGTTGTATGCTGCTGGGTTTGTGGATGTCCAACCTTTTTGGAGAAATCATATGTTCGTAGGAGCAATGGCAGTAAAATGAATAAATCAATAACGCAAAACTTGTTGACAACACCCAGTTTATACTGTATACTGTTTATAACTAATGAGAAGTGTATTACTTCTCCAATCACATAGGAAAATATGATGGAAAATATGGAAAACAAAGTAGTGACTTTAGTGCTTATGAACGGAGCTGAAGTAATAGGCCGACTCATCTCAGTTGATGATACCAGTTACACTATAGAACGACCTCGTTTAGTGCAAGTTAATGAACAAGGTGTGGCACTAGTTGATGGTGTCTGTATGACGGGAGTGAAGGTTGATTCTCTTCTAGAGTTTAACAAGAGTGGTGTAACATTTGTTGTAGAGACAATGCCTGAAATAGCAACGGGGTGGTTGACACAGACTACTGGAATCCAGACTCCACAAAAGAGTATTATTCTCTCTTGACACAACGAGTATAACGTGGTATAATATACATTGAATTGAAATTTGAAGGAGATACGATATGACTGACACAAATTTATTACTGGACTATCAACATTTTGTTGATGAGGTTACTAGTGATGAGTCTAAAGACCCAGATGCGTTTGGTGATGCCTTAGATGTAATTGATGAGTTTGGTGTTCCACCAGAACGTCTAATCACAGCTGCAATGGGTTTGAGTGCAGAATCGGGTGAGTTTACTGAGATCGTTAAGAAGTGTTTATTCCAAGGGAAACCTATGGATGAACATACAGTATGGCACGCCAAACGGGAGTTAGGTGATATCATGTGGTATCTTGTTCAGGCATGTATTGCTCTTGATACCAATATTGAGGAAGTCATATATATGAACACAGAGAAACTTGAATCCCGTTATCCTGATGGGTTTGATTCGTTTCGTTCTGAAAACAGAAATGAAGGAGATTTATAATTGGATTTTTTGAAAGATATTGCCAAGACAGCGGGCAATGAATACGCTGCATTAGTAAGTGAAGGTGTTGAGGCAGGGGATGTAGATTCGTTTATTGACACTGGTTCTTACATATTCAATGCATTATTATCTGGTAGTATCTATGGTGGACTTGCTTCAAACAAGATCACGGCTATTGCAGGCGAGAGTGCCACAGGTAAGACGTTCTTTATTCTAGGCATGGTTAAGTCATTCCTTGATGCAAACCCAGAAGCTGGTGTGTTGTATTTTGAGTCTGAATCTGCTATTACTCAACAGATGATAATTGATAAGGGTATCGACACAAAGAGAATGGTTATTCTTCCAGTAACCACAGTACAGGAATTTAGAACACAGTCATTGAACTGTCTAAATAAGTACTTGGAAACACCAGAAGGACAACGTGCTCCTATGATGTTATGTCTTGATTCACTTGGTATGTTATCTACAACAAAAGAAGTAGAAGATACTGCTGAGGGTAAAGAAACCAAAGATATGACTCGGGCACAGATAGTCAAGGCTACCTTTCGTGTACTGACACTGAAACTAGGTAAAGCAAAAGTACCTATGCTTGTTACTAATCATACATACGATGTAGTTGGTTCTATGTTCCCCACTAAAGAAATGGGTGGTGGTTCTGGACTGAAGTATGCGGCATCATCTATCGTATATCTTTCTAAGAAGAAAGAAAAGGATGGAACTGCTGTTGTTGGTAACATTATTCACTGTAAGAATGCTAAATCTCGTTTGACCATAGAGCATAAGATGGTTGATGTACGTCTGATGTATGAACGTGGGTTAGACAGGTATTATGGACTGCTAGAACTGGCTTTAAAGTATGGTATCTTCACTGCTGTATCAACTAGAGTTGTTCTTCCTGATGGTACAAAAACTTTTGGTAAGACTATCAATAACAATCCAGAGAAATACTTTACAGATGAAGTAATGCAGCAACTTGATGTTGCCGCTGGTAAAGAGTTCAAGTATGGACAATTTGTACCAGAAGTTGAGGACATCCCAGAGGATGAACCACCTAGTACAGATGCATAACTGCACAACCAACAGAAACCTCTTGAAGAAAACTTCAAGGGGTTTTTTATTCTATATTCAACAAATCACTTGACAAGCATCAACAAAACAAGTATAATGGTATCTAGAAACTGGAGAATTAATTATGTCTAAAAAAGATATGAGTGAGTATTATACCTATGTAGAAAACAAGGGTTCAACTTGGACAGGTATAGGGCTTACAGATAAAGCAGGAAAATGGCAAGGTGTTGTATACGAGTATGGTAAAGTTACCATTAATGAAGATGAAGAAAACGATTCAGCCTCTTTACAATTTGAGTGGAATCTACTAGACTCTAATGGACTCGGACAGGAATTTTTCACTGAAGATTTTTTCAATCTGATTGGTGATATATTACATGAATTAATAGAACAGAATTTAGATAAAAGTGGGTTATTAAAAGATGCAAATGATGACAATAGAAAAGACAATATTTAGTAACTTAATCTTCAATGAGGATTATGCCCGCAGGGTGCTACCTTTCATTAGAGGTGAATACTTTCAAGACAAAACTGACCGCATTATCTTTGAAGAGATTTACAACTTCATGGATAAATACAAGTCGATGGCCACCAAAGAAACTCTGTCTATTGAACTTGATAACAGGAAAGATTTGAATGGCACTGAATTTCAGAAGGTTGTTGAGGTTATTGAATCTCTCAAAGAAGCTGAAGTTGATATGCAATGGTTAGTGAATACCACTGAAAAGTTCTGTAAGGACAAGGCGGTATACAATGCAATTCTTAATGGTATCAATATTATTGAGGGTAAAGACAAGGAACACACCCAAGAAGCAATTCCATCCATTCTATCTGAAGCACTTGCAGTAGGTTTTGATCAAAACATTGGACATGACTATATTGAAAATGCAGATGAACGCTTTGAGTTCTATCACAAGAAAGAAGAGAAACTAGAATTTGACTTGGAGTATTTCAACAAGATTACCAAAGGTGGACTTCCAAACAAAACCTTGAACATTGCCCTTGCTGGTACTGGTGTTGGTAAATCATTGTTCATGTGTCACATGGCTGCAGCAACACTGATGCAAGGTAAGAACGTATTATACATTACTATGGAGATGGCAGAAGAACGCATTGCAGAACGTATTGATGCTAACCTGATGAATATCTCTATGGATGATTTGCACAATCTACCCAAGAAAATGTTTGAGTCTAAGGTTGAGAAGATTAACTCTAAGACTAATGGTAGACTTGTTATCAAGGAATACCCAACTGCATCTGCTCACTCTGGACACTTTCGTAGTTTGATTAAAGAACTACAACTAAAGAAATCATTCATGCCAGATATTATCTTTATTGACTATCTGAATATTTGTAGTTCATCTCGTTTCAAGGGTAATGCAAGTGTGGGTTCATACTTCTATATTAAGGCAATCGCTGAAGAACTTCGTGGACTTGCTGTTGAAACAAACCTTCCCATCATGTCTGCAACTCAAACTACCCGTGGTGGTTTTGCAAACTCTGATGTTGGACTAGAAGATACTTCTGAGTCGTTTGGTTTGCCTGCAACTGCTGACTTGATGTTTGCACTAATCTCTACTGAAGAGTTAGAAGGACTAAATCAGTTAATGATTAAACAGTTAAAGAATCGTTATAATGATTTAGGTACAAACAAAAGATTCGTAGTAGGTATTGACAGAAGTAAAATGAAGTTGTATGATTGTGAACAAGAGGCACAATCTGACATTAATGATAGTGGCCAAGACGATACGCCGGGCTTTGACAAGGGACAACATGCGAGGTATGCAAAGTTCAATGATATGAAGTTCTAAGTACGTTTCGTTATAAATAGAATAGTAATATATATTTGTACACATGGAGAAATTGAAGAATGCCCGTATCGAAGTATTATCGACAGCTTAATCCTATGGTGACTGAAAAAGTTAACCATGTCTCAAAAGTTCATTACTACTTGGGCGAAGCATATACTTTTTTCCCAAAATCTGAAGAAGAAATATCTAAAACTCTTGCCGACTGGCCACATGAAAGTGTTGGTGATGTTATTAAATTATTCAATTATCTTAAAGGTAGGGGTGATGATACTCCTATCAATATAGATTTAAAAAAACCTAAAGATATTAATGTATCTAGAACCCTTAAATCGACTTATGATGTAAGTGGTATAAAGTCTGGAGCTGATCTTAAAACAATCCGTATAAAATTTGGTAATGGTTCTAAAGGTAATCGTGGTAGCAATAACAGAGGTAATGCATTTGAGAGTCAGTTTGCAACTGCTCTGAACAAATGGTTTGCAGAAGGAGTTGATGCTGTAGAAGATAAGGATACGTTAAATGCCATTTTAGATTTGGATAAAACCTACAAATTAAGTGAATCTAAATGGTTAAAAGTAAATGTAGTAGGTGGTGAGAATACTAAAAGACCTTTAGACTTTAGTGGTAAAATAAATCTTACAAATACTAAAGGTAGTGGTAAAGATATAGGTAATAGTGTTACTGATATTACTCTTGAAAAAGATGATGGTGAGAAAATATTTTTAAGTCTAAAGTTTGAAACTACCACTACATTCTTCAATGTCGGCATTAGAACTAAATTACGTCAATCAGAAATAGACAAGGGTGAAATTAAAAATAGCGATGGCAAAAAATTATTAGACTTATTTGGTATTGATAACAAAAGATTCTGTACCATTTTTAATGATGAAGTTAAAACTGATGGTGGCAAAGTAACTACCCGTCCTAATTCTTCAGCCATGAAAGAGTTACTAGAAAGCGGTATTGGATATGGTTATCATGTAATTCATAAAATGAAAGGACAAGTTTTATCTAAGAAAATGGATGAAGCAGCAATGAAAGCGGCCGCGAAAGTTGGAACATGTACTGTATACTATGGTGGTAAGACAGGTAAAGGAAAAAGAATTGATATGGAGATGAGTTCACCATACTATAAGTTTAAACTTAACATTAGAGACACGCAAGGAAAAGACGGATATCCCACCCGAATGATGTGTGATTTCACGACTTTAAAGGTATAAAATGATTAACTTCAATTCATTCATAACAGAAGACAAGGGTGGAAAGAACCTTCACCTAGAACATATCGAAGATGAGATTCTAAACTTTGGTGTGCCTGGCGGTAGGGCTGCAATTAACTTTGTTCGTTCTCTAAGAGACATGCTTGCAGGAGAAGCACGTTCATCTGTAAACATGACAGTAAAGTGGGATGGTGCTCCAGCAATCTTTGCTGGTATCGACCCATCTGATGGCAAGTTCTTTGTTGCAAAGAAATCAGTATTCAACGCAACTCCAAAACTATACAAGACTTCACAAGAGATTGATGACGATGGACTCTCTGGTGGATTGAATAGTAAGTTTAAGATTGCACTTGCAGAATTCTCCAAGTTAGGTATCAAAGATGTTTTACAGGGTGACTTAATGTACACTTCTGAAGATGTTGAGACAACAAGTATTGAAGGTAATAGTTACTATACATTCCAACCAAACACTATCGTCTATGCAGTTGATGTTAAATCGGATTTGGGTAAGAAAATCAAATCATCTAAGATTGGTGTCGTATGGCACACCACATATGCTGGTAGTGACTTGCAAGCAATGAAAGCAAACTTCGGTGCAAACATTAGTAAACTATCTACACCTTCATCTGTATGGATGGATGATGCAACTTATAAGGACGTATCTGGTAAGGCGACAATGACTGCAAGTGAAACTACGGCCGTTACTAAATCTCTATCATCTGCTGGTTCTACCTTTGCTAAAATAAACGCACCATTATTGAACAAGTTCTTAAAACTACAAGAAGTATTCTCAGGAACACTTGCTGGTGCTCAGTTAAAGACGTACAATAATAGTAAGGTTCGTCAAGGCGCAAAGATTACTGACCCTAGAGGACATGCAAAGGGATACGAGAAGTGGGTATTTGATGCAATCCAGAAACAAATAGACAAAGTAAAGAGTGATAAGGGTAAGGATAAATACACTAATCTTCAGACTGAGTATCTTCGTGAAGTAAAGAAGCACACCAAGAATTTAGAGAACATCATTGCATTCCAAGGACACTTGGTTGACGCAAAGATGGGAGTTGTAAGCAAACTAAATAGTGTTAAGGGATTGACTGATACCTTTATTAAAACTGCAAATGGATTCAAAGTTACTAATCCAGAAGGATATGTTGCAATTGATAGAGTATCTGGAGATGCAGTTAAACTAGTAGACAGAATGGAGTTTAGTTTTAACAACTTTACTGCAATCAAGGCATGGGATAAATGATAACATTTGATGACTTAATATTAAATCTGACTGAACGTAAGGCATTATCTGTTGCGGCAAGACGTAAGATGGGTCAAAGAATGAAGAAGATGGCTCAGTCTTCTGCCTTTAAGGCTAAGAAGGCAAGAAACGCATTAAAGAAAGCGCCTGAAGGTAAGATAAAACAACGTGCGAACAAAGCGGCAAAACAACTTATTATTAAAAAGTTTGCTGGTATGGATGCAAATGATTATGCGAATCTATCTCTAATGCAGAGACAGAATCTTGACAATCGGATTATGAAGACTAAGGGTGCAGCAGTTAAAAAGATTGCAAAGAAGCTTATGGTTTCCCTTAGACTGAAAGAATTAGAAAGACTGAAAAAGGTTAAAGAAGTGGGAACTGCAAAATGAGAAGTTTTAAGGATATTACGGAAGCTCGTGGCGATACTTGTGTTTTTACATTCGGTAGATTTAATCCGCCCACTATAGGACACGAAAAGTTATTGGACGCAGTTGCAAAACAGTCATCAAATAATGCTGGTGCTCCTTATTATGTCTTTGTATCTCATTCAGAGAATGCAAAGAAAGACCCTCTTCCCTATGTGAAGAAAGTCGCATACATGAAAAAGATGTTCCCAAAACATGCTAGAAATATCTTGGTTGATAAGTCAAGGCAGGTATTTGAGATTGCGGTGTCATTATACCACAAAGGACACACCTCAGTAATAATGGTTGTGGGTTCTGATCGTGTATCAGAGTTTGATGGATTGCTCAAGAAGTACAACAAAATGGAAGGTAGACACGGATACTACGAGTTTGAAAACATTCAAGTTATCTCTGCTGGTGAACGTGACCCAGATTCAGAAGGTGTGTCTGGTATGTCTGCATCTAAGATGAGAGCCGCAGCAATATCTGATGATTACGATTCTTTCAAGAATGGACTTCCCAAAGGGTTTGGACAAGGAATGTCTCTATTTAAAGATGTTCGTAAGTTCATGGGAGTTCGTGAGTCTTTTGTTCCCAGAACAGAAACATTCACTGAAGAAGATGTTGCTCGCGATATGTATATTCGTGGAGAGATACTGAATATCGGAGATAGTGTTACTGAATCATACAGTGGTGTGAGTGGTAAGATTATTCGCCGAGGTACTAATTATCTTGTCTTCTCAGAAGAAGATGGAACTACTCATAAGAAGTGGTTGTATGAACTGGATGAAATGTCTACAGGTGAACTTATTCGCCAAGTCATTTCAAAGACTACAAAGAAGAAAGGATATGAGAAGGCCGCAGAAGTCCTCAAGACAGTAATTGATAGAAAGAAAAAAGAGAACGACCTTTCCCATGACATTTTATACTATGCAACAAAGATTGCAAAAACATTCAGTGGTATTGATGGAAGGACTTTGGCAAGAACATATAGTCGGTTGTACGAAGGCGTAAAGCAAGACAAAGATATTAAAGATAGAAAAGGTACAGAACCAGCAAAGTATTATGCAAAGGATGCTGATGGTGATGAGATGTCTGTTTCGACTAAGAAGAAACGTGCAGCACATTTTGCAAAATCCAAAGATGGCCCAGCGCCAGGCGATAAGGATGCAGATACTAAACCATCTAAGCACACCAAGAAGTTCAAGCAGATGTTTGGTGAGGATGACCCTTGTTGGGACACTCACAAACAAGTTGGTACAAAGACTAAGAATGGCAAGACTGTTCCTAACTGTGTACCAAAAGAAGAGTTTCAATTAGATGAGAAGATTGAAGGACTTGTTACGAAAGCAGAAAAGTCTGGTATGCCATATGGTATTCTCAAGAAAGTATACGACAGGGGTATGGTTGCATGGAAGACGGGACACCGCCCAGGCACAACACCACAACAGTGGGCCTTTGCAAGAGTTAACTCTTTTGTTACCAAATCTTCTGGAACTTGGGGAAAGGCAGATGCCGACCTCGCAAAACAAGTTCGGGGAGAATCAGTCCAACTTCAGAATGCTTGGGGTGAAATGACTGAAAAGGATGATAAGAGTGGAAAAGAACTAAATAACCCAACAAAGGGTGATGTTAAGAAGTACAAAGTTTATGTAAGAAACGATAAAGGAAATGTCGTTAAAGTAGAATTTGGTGATCCGAATATGGAAATAAAACGTGATGACCCTGCAAGAAGAAAAGCATTTCGTGCTAGACACAATTGTGATCAAAAGAAGGATAAGACTACCGCTGGTTATTGGTCTTGTAAGTTTTGGTCTGGTAAGTCAGTAACAGACTTAATGAAAGGCTAAAATTAACCCATGAATATAGGAAAAGTAAAATGACAAGATATGGTATGAGCATGAATGAGGCTCTAGAGCAAGTCCGTGAAGGATTCTCTGCAAAGGAAATTAAGATGGCAATTGGTATCGCTTCAGATAAGCGATATGCTGGCAATAATATGTCGGGTGCAGTTGATGCTATCGAAAAGATTAAGAGTGGGTTGTCTGATAATCCTAAAGTTGCCGCAGTTCTGAAGAAACAGAACGAAGATGTTGATATGCAAGAAGGTAGGATGAAAGAACTTCATCACCACATTAAGATGGGTAAGTCTGCTAAAGAAATTGCAAAGATAATGAAACTTGATTTCAAAACAATCAATTCATTGGTAGACGGATTGACATATGAATCAGTTGAAGAGGGTACTGAATCATTAGATGAAGATGTTACTTTGTCTTTTCCGTGGAAGGATACTGACAAATCTTTAAATACACTAATGAAAGTTTTAAAGCCAGGCAGTGCTCTTAACAAAACTATTAACTTAACTGTTAAGGTTGACTCAGAGATGAAGAAGATGTCGGCACTTCTTAGTAAGGTAAATGATATTTGGGAACAGGTTGATAGAAAAGTAAGTGAAGGGCAAAAGAATGAATCATTTGAAGAAGGTACTGAATCATTAGATGAGAAGTATGACTTGTACCACAAAACATTCTCTGGTGCTATGCAACATTCATATGAATACGCAAAGAAGAAATTTGGAATCGAAATCGACCCAAATGAAATTGACGATAAGGTTGCAATGGGCCCAGCTAAACCAAAGAATGGTAAAACCAACTCATACCGATTAAAGGGTAAGAATGGTAAAGGCATTCAAGTACAGGTTTACAACACTGGTACTTCGTTTGAGTTAAACATGTACAAAGAGTCTGTGGATGATGTTAATGAAGACAAACGTGCAGATGATAAGAAACGCACTGCTAAAGAATTGTCAAAGAAAGATTTTATCAAAGCATATACTCATGGTATGGATGACAAAATTTCAAAGAAAGACTTCGTTAAAAGACATGGTACAGAACAGGATGTCGCCTCTTATTGGGATTCAATGAATGAATCATATGGTAAAATGAATTCTAAGAAAGATGAAGTACCAGCTGGACATCACAGAATGCCCGATGGTTCTATAATGAAAGATTCTGAGATGGATGAAGCATCTAAAGAAGGCACAATTCGTATCATTGATTTGGGTAATCGCAATCAAGACAAAATTCGTAAGAATTTAGGTGTTGATAAACTCGGTGACTCAGGTTTCCAAGTACAGGTTATGACTAAAGGTAAGTTTGTAAACGTAGGCAAACCTTACAAGACTATGAAGGATGCAGAGAAGGTTCGGAAATCTGGACAACACTCTCTGCCACTTGACGAAAAAGTTCTTGCTGGTAAGGGAGAATACAAGATAGTCAAAAAAGGTGATGATATCAAAATCATGCTCAAAGGTAAGGAAATAGGAACTGCTGACTTTGATGGTGGTTCAGATAGTTTCTTCGCATCTATTACAGGTGTAAAGGGACAAAAGTCTTTTAATACTGCACAAGCAATAGCAGACTATTTTGCTAAGAAAAAGATCGTAGAAGGATGGGGTTCTGAAGAATTTGAAGAATCTACTATTTCTCTGGGTATGTTTAACAACAAAGGTGCTAAACATGAAGACGCTGAACAAAATCAAGATGATCGTAAAATCACTCGTATTGCTCAGTTGCAGTTGCAAATTGCAAAAGCAAAACAAACACTTAATAAATTAAATAATAAGGAAGATTAAAATGGCTAAGTATCTCACAACAAAACCAGAAAGTCTTGAGAGTGCTGTAGCTAACGCACTTAGCATGGCTTCACTGGAAGAAACAAATAAAAACAATAAGTCTGACGATGGTGAAGGCTTGGACGCAGTTCAACCTAAAGCAGTTAAAAAGAAGTTTGATGACCGCAAAGACAAAGACATCGACAACGATGGTGACACTGATAGTTCTGATGAGTTCTTACACAAGAAGCGTAAGGCAATCTCTAAGTCAATCGCCAAAAAAGAAGGTAATGCATTCACTGGCGCACTTAATGCTGCAAAAGAAAAGGGTGAAAAGACCTTTGTAGTTTCTGGCAAGAAGTATAAGGTAGAAGATTATCAAGTAGATGAGTCTGCTGACACTGAAGGTACAGAGTCATTAGATGAAGGTAATGCTGACTACAGTAGTGATGACATGCAGAAGTCGATGATTATGCAAAGATATTCTAGTGCAATCAGTACCATGTGGGGCGAAGCTGCTGATAAGTCTGATGGAAAGAAAAAAGTCATGTGTGAAGATTGCGGTAAAGAAGCCCATGAAGGTGCATGTGTTGAAGATAAAGATGGAACAACGATGACAGGACAGCCAATGTCTAAAGTCGATGTAAATGTCAAAGAAAAGGATTAAACATGAAACGTCTTGTGGAACTCACACAAATTTCAGAAAAAGAGTTGCCAGACATTTACTGTGACATGGATATGGTTATTGTTGATTTACTAGGTGGGTATAAGAACCTTACTGGTAAACAATTTGATAAAGTTGAAAAAGAACAGCGCTGGGAAGACATACGAGGTATGAAAGATTTTTGGCATACCTTACCTTGGATGCCCGGCAGCGAAAAGATGTGGAAGTTTATTAACAAATATAAAGCAAACATTTTATCTGCATACTCTAGTAATGATGGGAACAGTAGGCCTGGCAAGAAGGCTTGGTTGTCCAAAAACGCCAAACCTACTGGTAGAGTTAATCTCGTAAAGAGAGCAGACAAGCAAAGATATGCCACAACTGGTAATCAACCTAACATATTGATTGATGATTATATCAAAAATATCAAAGAATGGGAGAACGCCGGCGGTATTGGGATTCATCATACATCCCCCAACAACACCATTTCTCAATTGAAGAGAATTGGATTTAGATAAATAGAAGAGTAAAATCTTAAAGGAGAACGATTATGGCCCTATGGGGAACAAGAGATGCAGATGAAGCAAAACCTAAATGGCTTACTGCTGTACAAAAAAGAAAAGTGTTTGCCACTGCTGGTGGTTGGACACAATTAAATGGTAAAGGACTTGAAGAAGTCATTTGTGCTATTGGTGGATTAAGTAGTAGACTAAATGCCCCCGATGTCACAGAAGTGTTTTTTATCACTTCTGCTTTAGTCAATGGATCAAGAACTATTACAGTTGATGCAGTATTCAACGAGAAAGTTATTGTTGCAGGCGTGCCACGATTGACAGTTGACAATGGCAACCAATCTACTGATGGTGATGGTGATTATACACTAGACTACTCAGCTGGTTCGGGAACAAACACGATACGCTTTACTAAAGCGTCACAAACTGTTTCTACAAATGATATACTGAAAATTGGTGGTGGTTCGCCATCTGCGACCGCACTTGCATTGAATAGTGGTAGTATTACTTCTGCTAACCTTGATAAGTTAGGTTCAATCACGATTGCAGCTGCAACTACTGGTTCTACAACCTTCCCAACTGCTACTGTGGATACTAATACCGCATTTTTAACTGCTGGTACAGTTAACACCTTGGTTGCAAAAGTATTCAGCGCAACAGTTGTTGCTGGTGGTACAGGATACTCTGCTGGACAAGAAATTACTATTGCAAACGGATTTGGTACGGGTACTACCGCAGTACTAACAATCCTAACTGTAGCTGGTGGTGCAGTATTAACAGTAGCACCTAAGGCTGCTGCTCCAGGCGTCTACTCTGCAATCGCTGGTGGTGTTACTGGTATTGGCCAACAATCAGTAAGTGCTGGTTCTGGTGCTAATGCAACATTCAACTTAACACTTGCAGTTGCGTCACTTGCTGTCAATGCCGCTGGTACTGGTTATGAAGCTGCTCCAGACATCTTATTGGCTGGTACAGGACTTGCTCAACAAGCAACTTCAACCTTAGTAGGTACTGCTGCAATATTGGCAACAACCGCTGTTGCACAGAAGTCGCTAACAGTAACCGCAGCGTAGTATAAATAAGTATGTAAGTAATTAAAGGTGATTATGAAAAAGAATGAAAAGACACTAAGTGTTAGTGAAATTGAAAGTAGGAAATCAGTTCTGAAAGACGATCTTGAGAAGATTCAAGATCGTCTGAATGAATTGGAGAAAATGAAGGTACAGGTAGTTTCACAGGGTAATGCCTTAAATGGTGCAATCCAACAATGTGATGCGTTCCTAAACCTATTAAGCGAGTCGAGTCCCGACAGTAGCATTCCCTCGCAAGACGATAATGTCGCAGTTAATGCGGTGTTGAGTTGAGGGTTTTAACAATTAAACAGGAGAATAAAAATGGCAGATAAGAAAATCACTGCTCTAGCTGATCTTGGTGCAGGCATTGCCGCAGAAGATTTATTACACGTTATTGATGATCCAAGTGGCAACCCAGTTAACAAGAAGTTAACAGTTGCAAACTTTTTCAATAACATTCCAACATATATTGCATTGGATGACACAGTTCATTTATGTGATGGAAGAACCGAAGTAATTTCAGTTGCGGAATCCATCACGCATATCAACACCACTGCTGGTACTCATGCTGGGTCAATGGCAAACGGAACCAATGGACAGATTAAAATTCTTACCATGATTACTGATGGTGGAAACTCTGTTGTTACCCCTGCTGCACTTACTGGTGCAACAACTATCACATTCCAAGATGTAGGTGATACAGTAACTTGTCTGTTTACAAACAGCAGTTGGTTAGTTATATCAAATGTTGGTTGTGCAGTAGCATAAAGGAGATTATTATGTCTGAACGTATGGGCGCAAATGGGATGCCGACAACGAAGAAAATTGTAACATGGGATGAGCATCAAAGCGAATCTAATGGAACACTTCAAGAAATTTTATCGGTTAATCCTAATGCAAATGTAGAGGACTTTGAAGTTGAAGAAACTACAAAAGTTTCTACGTCAAAAAGGAATAAACTTAAATGAAAAACTTTAGCAAGTTCAATGAGTCATATCAAGACCATCAAATGGCTGCTCACCTTAAATCTGGTGATGATGGAGTTAATGATATTGCTAACCCCAAGACAATTGATAGAATCAATTCATTCTTAGGTGCAATGGGTCAGATGGAATATCTGATGCCAGAACACGCTTTGAATATAGTAAGAGATCGACTAGAAAAGTTGGGACTTACTTTTGGTGATGTCACTTTGTCTGAGGCAGGTAAACAATCAATGCCAATGACGCAGTATGGTGGACGATTCGGTAAAGATGGAAATGGAGATGACATCAATGATGATGGTATTTCCCACAAAGTTGAAGGTGGTCTTTCTTTAGAGATTGAACACGTTATAACTAATGGAACACATTTCGTAAAAACCAAAATCGTTTAACTGGTTAACATATTATGTTTGAAAAGATTACTAACGATAATGTTAGAATGTTCGCTATGCGACATTACAACAATCCACAGTGTGAAGGTGAACCCGAATTCGAAGATGATATGAAACGATTCAAGTATCTAAAGCGTTTGTTTAGGAAGTATCACGAAGGTGGTGAACTAAAGGAACGCCTGATACTGAATCACATGATTGTCATTAGTAATATATTCGGTACTGATGCTGGTGCTACCTTACTAATATTTAAGATAGAACCTGTCTACTGGCCAACTCTGAAAACCTTTATGGCATTTCTAGGTATGTTGACTGAGACAGAACTAATGGACATCCATGAAGATGTTCACATCAAAGAAGTTCTAAGGAAACTATAATGGGTAGAGCAATAGACATGTTTGTCACTTATCGTTTTGTTAAACTGTTAACACAGCCATTTAACAAGACTGATGCCTTTAAGATGGGTATCATTGATGAGAAGGGTAACAGGACAGACAAAAAACTTTATAAAGCAAGTGAACAAAGTGCGTATACTATACTGCACAAACTCGTATTTAACATCAAGAAAATATTTCTGAAAGTGCCCGGCTTACGCTCCAGAGTAGGAACGTATGCGGCTGCACTATTTTTGTTGAAAGACACATTTAAGGAACACATTGAAGACCCTCAAGTATTTGAGAAAGAATTCATTAAATACTTATCAGAGAATAATATTGAACTTGATAACACTATTGTAGAAGAAGTTACTCTAGACAATGGTAAGTTGTCGAAAGGAATTTATACACTAACACAGGATGTTATTATAACAGATGAAGATCAGGAAGACTTTGACGCTCTTGAGGGAGATGAAGTTGAAGTATTTGAGGATACACCACCAGCCGACACTATCCTAGGCATAGATGTATTTGCTGTGATTCACAATAGAACAAAACAGAAGATTTTTATATCTTCTGAGGATATAAAGGAATTGGACATAGGAGATTTATAATGCCATTAGAATTCAATAAAATAATGAAGAAGTTTTATGATGACCCATTATTGGGTATCAAGAACGAAGATGCACCAGCTAACAATAGTGGTGGTGGTGGAGTTTCAATGCCACCAGATGTACGTTATCAGAAAGACTTAAAGAAAAAGAAGAAAGAAAAGTCACCATATGATGCTAGAACTAAAGGAGCAAGAGGGTTCTACAGTCGTATGAGTGAGTTGAAGGCAAAAAGAGAAGCAAGAGCTCAATCTAAACTTGCCGCAAAAGTACAAGAAAACACTCTTAACAGAGAACACGAATATCTTCTTGCTGAAGACAACGTGGATGTTTTAAAGAACATTGTAAAAAACAAACAGAACAAGTCTATTAAGTTTAAAGATGGTTCTATGAAAGTTGACTTATATACTGCATCTGCTGTAACACAGGTTTTTGATGCGGTAAGTAAATCTAACAAAGATAAAATAAGTAAACTTATAAACGGAAGCAAAGCCGACTTTATGAAGATTGCTAGTTTTGCAATGTCTAAGGTAAAGTAACATGAAAAGTTTCAACCAGTTTAAGTCGTTATCAGAACAACAGATTACTAAACAAGATTTAGATGGTGTTGAGAAGTATGCAGATAGACTATATAAGAGTGTGGGTATTGATGTTGAATTTACCAGACACTTCTTAGATAGGGTGAATGATGAAAGAAATAAGAAGCAGATCACTGTAGCAGAACTTATTCGTATGTTCAAACAGTCTCGTAAGACGCATGGTAAAAAGATTGCACAACTTGGCCCAGATGCTGAAGCAGTCCTAAATGATATGCAGACGGATGTTAACATGCCGTTTGTATTGAAATGGGATGGTAAAGAACTGGACTTAATTGCAAAGACTGTAATGCGAAAGAAAGACTTTAAAACCAGTGATCAGAAACTTAAATTTTAAGGAGGAAAATTATGAGAGCATGGATTTATAAACGACTGAAGGAAAGAACAACAATGGATGGAGGTGTATGTGTTGCACTTGGACTGTTGGTTCTTTTTGTTGCTCCACTTGCCAAACTAGTTGCTGGACTAACAGTAGCGTATGGTATTTGGACAATGTGGAAGGCTGAGTAATGTTTAAACTATATGCAATTCTTATTGTAGTTGGTTTATTGGGTGGTGCAGCATATGGTGCTAAGTACTATTATGACACCACCCAAAATACAATTGCAAGTTTGCGTGAGAACAACGCAAAACTAGAAGTTGCTAATGAAACAAACCAAGCGACTATCAAACAGATGGGTGAGGACACTGCAAGATTGAATCAATTAACGAATCAACTTGCTTTGGACTTGCAGACTTCAGAGAAGTATGGGGATCAACTTAGAACAACCCTTAACAAACACAATCTGACTCTGCTAGCTAATAAGAAGCCTGGCTTAATTGAAAAGAGGATGCAAAATGCGACAGACAAACTATGGGACGACCTTGTGTCTATTACTAGTTCTGACAGCAGCAGTACTGCTGACTAGCTGTTCATCACTAATCCCAGAACCCAAAATTGTAACTGTTACGAAGGTTGTTGAGAGACAGATTCCTATTGTAGCACATCCCAAGACAGTACAGTTGAATGATATAACTATCCATGTTGTATCACCAGACAAGAATTTAGAAGAATTCAAAAGAGAATTCGAAGCTAAGAACGGAATAGATTCATACATTGCTATATCTGTAAAGGACTACGAGAACTTATCAAAAAATATTGCAGAGTTAAGACGATATATAGAACAACAAAAACAGATTATTCTATACTATGAGAAGGCAGTAACAACTAAAGGAGAAAGTGATGATACATCTAATGTCGCAACTGGCAGCTAATGCATACCTAGATGGTAAACAGGCAAAAGTAAAGTGTAAAGAAATGGGGTACACTCATAAGTACTTCAGTAGAGATGGCGCACAATGTCATGCAGTATGGAATAAGAATGAGTATATTCTTTGTTTCAGAGGAACAGAACCAAATGAACTATCTGACCTTATAGCAGACTTGAATGCAATACCCCGTTTCTCCATGACACATGGTTTAGTCCATTCTGGATTTGCTGGTGAACTAAATAAGTTATACGCCCAACTAGTATCACATAGAAGTAAACACTCTAGAAAGAAATTCTACATCACTGGACATTCATTAGGTGCTGCTATGGCAACTATTGCATGTTCAAGGTTTGAAGAAATGGAAGATGTAGAACTACTAACTACATTTGGTTCTCCCCGTGTTGGTACTCGGAGTTTCGTTAAGAACATTAAAACCCCACATCACAGAGTTGTGAACAACAATGATGTTGTAACAAAAGTACCATTATTTTTAATGGGATATAAACACCATGGCCTCTTGACATACATTAATTTTTATGGTAACATAAGAACACTAACATTATGGCAAATGATTAAGGACAGGTGGAGAGGTTGGAGAAGTGATGCCTTAGATGGTATCAAAGATCATGGTATACAGAACTATGTTAAGTGGACGCTTGGACGATGATGGAAATATTTGATAGTACACTCTGGATTTATACCAGTATAATTGGCGCATTGCTTGGTGCAGCATTCCTTGCATATTTCAAAGATACCCACATGGGTATTTGGTGTTACGGAAAAATAGATCAGTTTGTAGATTACTTAGTTGATAAATATAACTGGAAATGGTTAAGACAACCCGAAGATGCTTGGAGAAAGAAGTATCCATCTGTTACTAAGAAGATGGATGAGTTAGAAGCTCGTCTTTGGCGACAAGAAGTTAAGATGGTAGAAATGCAAGATCGGATAAAGAACATGCAAAATGGCAACAGTTAAAAGTCTAGATACAGAAGTAGCACTTCTGAAAAGAGAAGTCACTGAGATGAAACATATACATCTCAGGTTAGATTCTGCTATAGAGAAGATAGCTGATGTATCACAAGCTTTGCATACGATCATGGCAGTCCATGAGGAAAAATTAATGCGTCAGGAAGACCAATTAGAACAACAAGAAAACGACTTTAAACACACAGTACAAGAGTTACACTCCCGTATATCCACTAATGCAAAAGACAATCAACAGTGTATTCTGGATATGGAAAGGCGTTTAGTAGACGCAATGAATCAACACAATCAAACCGCAGACGCTTACTTCAAGACCTTGCGTGATGAACTATCCACCAGAGTTGGGGTGCTTGAGAAGTGGCGTTATGTCATTATCGGCGGTTCCATTGTGTGTGGTTTTGCACTTACAGAAATTCTTCCTGCAATGATGTAAAATCTCTTGACAAGGTGGTGTCTTTAGTGTATCATAGTCATATGAATTACATTGATACCAAATATGTCTCCCTTATCGGTTCACGCCTCAGAAACTTCTCCAAGAAAAATAATAACTTGTGGAACTTCTCTTGCCCGTACTGTGGGGATTCTAGTAAAAAGAAGAACAAAGCTCGTGGTTTTGTTTACGCTCAGAAGCAGGATTTGTTCTTTAAATGTCATAACTGTTCTATGGGCACAACTGTTGCTAAACTCATTGAGTATGTAGATTCAAATCTATACAAAGAGTATGTGATGGAACGCTACAAAGAGGGTACTAATGGTACTCCATATAAGGGTGCATACAAGACACCCAAACCTGTATTTGATTTTACAGCACCTAAATTTAAATCTAGATTAGGTGATTTAAAAACTTTTGCAGAATTGAAAAATAATCATCCAGCTATTGCGTTTTTAGAGGAAAGATCACTGCCTAGAGATGCTTGGAATGATATATATTTCAGTCCTAAGTTTTATGAGTTCGTCAACACCCAAGTCCACAATAAGTTCCCTGTATTGGACGGAGATCATCCTAGAATGATTATCCCCTTTCGTAAGGAGAACGGACAAATATTTGCCTTTCAAGGTAGATCATTTGGTGACGAAAAGCAGAAGTACATTACAATCATTCTGGACACAGAATATCCCAAAATCTTTGGGATGAATAAGGTTGACCCTAACAGTACCATCTATGTTACTGAAGGGCCATTTGATTCTATGTTCCTAGAAAACTCTGTTGCAGTCGCGCAGAGTGACTTGCGTGTACCTCAGTTCAAAAATAAAGCAGTACTTGTACCAGACAACGAACCTAGAAATCCAGAAATTTGTAAACAAATTGAAAAGTTTATAGAAGAGGGATATAAGGTATGTTTGTGGCCAAGTACGATAAAAGAAAAGGACATAAACGATATGATTCTCTCTGGCAAAACGTCAGGCGAGATTTTAGGTATTATACATAGTAACTCCCATCAGGGGTTAAAAGCACAAACTGTTTTCAGTTCATGGAAACGCACAAATTAGATAAATGGAGAATTACAAAAAATGAAAAGTCTTGCAGAAGTTATACTACCCTTCCCAAAGACTGAGGTAGACAATGGTCATGACCACCTTGGTATAAGAATAGATAAAACAAGAGATAAGGATTTAAGTGAACAAGCGTATAAACTTCTAAAAGATTATTATTGTACAGAACAAGAAGCATCACCCCAACAAGCATATGCACGGGCGTCAGTTGCATATTGTAATGGCGACTTAGACCTTGCACAACGTATCTATGATGCAGTGTCTAAAGGTCACTTCATGTTTGCATCCCCAGTATTATCAAACGCACCTATGCCTGGCACTAAAGCAAAGGCGTTACCAATCTCATGTTTCTTAACTTATGTACCTGATTCACTTGAAGGACTAATCGACCACTCAGCAGAGTTACGATGGTTGTCTGTTAAGGGTGGTGGTGTTGGTGGACATTGGAGTGACATTCGTGCCATCTCTGACAAGGCCCCCGGCCCAATGCCGTTTTTACATACTGTAGACGCAGATATGACGGCATATCGACAGGGTAGAACTCGTAAAGGTTCTTACGCGGCGTATATGGATGTCTCACACCCCGACCTGATAGAGTTCCTTAACATGCGAGTACCTACAGGTGATGTCAATCGTAAGAACTTAAATTTGCACCATGCAATCAATATCACAGATAACTTCATGCGAGCAGTAGAACGAAATGAGATATGGGACTTTAAAGACCCACATGAAGATACTGTTCGTGAAAGTATGCCTGCCAGAAGTTTGTGGCAACAGATTTTGGAAGTGCGTTATCGTACAGGTGAACCATACCTTAACTTCATTGATACAGCTAATCGTGCGTTACCGCATACGATGAGAGCCAAGGGATTGAAGATTCATGGTTCTAACTTGTGCAATGAAATACATCTTCCTACATCAGAAGACAGGACTGCCGTGTGTTGTTTATCTTCTCTTAACTTAGAGAAATATGATGAGTGGAAAGATTCAAATCTTGTTGCAGACCTCATTCGATTCTTAGACAATGTATTGCAATTCTTTATTGACAATGCTGGTGATGAGATTAGTCGTGCAAGATATTCTGCAACTCAAGAACGTAGTCTTGGACTAGGTGCAATGGGTTGGCATTCACTCTTACATAAGAAGAGAGTTCCTTTTGATTCACTAGAAGCAAGAGAACTGAATCGTGAGGTGTTCCAGTATATCAAAGACAGCGCAGTCAAGGAAACTGTTAACATAGGTTCAGAGAAGGGTGAGGCTCCTGATATGAGAGGTACTGGTAGACGTAATGCACATCTACTTGCGATTGCTCCTAATGCAAACTCTAGTATCATTGTAGGAACTTCTCCATCTATTGAACCATCAAAGGCGAATGCATATACGCATCGTACACGCGCTGGTTCTCACTTAGTGCAGAACAAGTACTTAGAACAAGAACTAAGAAGGATTGGTAGGAACCAAGACGAAGTTTGGTCAGATATTATTACTCATGGTGGTTCAGTCCAACATCTTGAGTTTTTGTCACAAAAGGTTAAAGATGTTTTCAAAACAGCAATTGAGATTGATCAGATGGTGTTAGTGGAACAGGCCGCAGATAGACAAGAGTATCTTTGTCAAGGACAATCATTAAACCTATTCTTCCCATCAGGCGCAGACAAGAAAGACTTACATAGAAGTCACTTTGCTGCATGGAAGTTAGGAACTAAGGGTCTGTACTACCTAAGAACAGAAAGTTCACAAAAGGCAGAAAATGTATCAATGAAAGTTTCGCGTGATGCATTACAAGATTTTGAAACACAAACAATGGAATCACAAGACGAGTGTACAGCCTGCCAGGGCTGATCAAAAAAGGAAAAAAGAAATGAAAGTAGAAATATACAGTAAGTCACATTGTCCATTCTGTGAGAAGGCGAAACATTGGTTCGACTCGCATGGGTATGAGTACACAGAGATTAAGATGGACAACGAAGAAGAACGTCTTGCATTTTATCAAAAAATAAACCCCACTGCTCGATCAGTACCACAAATCTTTATTGATGATAAGTTGGTTGGTTCATACGACCAGTTTATTGCAGTTGCAGATACTTTTGTGAAAAAGCAAGGTGGAGGGTTGTTGGAGTTCTCAGAAGCTTACAAACCATTTCACTACCCTTGGGCAGTTGAAATCACAACAAGACATGAGAAAGTCCATTGGATTGAAGATGAACTTGACTTGTCTGAAGATGTTGCTGATTGGAAATCTGGTAAGGTTAATGCAGTCGAGAAGGAATACGTCACAAACATCCTTAGACTATTCACACAGTCAGATGTTGCAGTAGGACAGAACTACTACGACCAATTTATTCCTAAGTTTAAGAACAACGAAGTACGGAACATGCTTGGTTCTTTTGCAACTAGGGAAGGTATTCATCAACGTGCATATGCACTACTTAATGAAACACTTGGATTGTCAGACGCAGAGTATCATGCTTTCTTGGAATACACAGAGATGGCTGACAAGATTGAATTTATGATGGACAGTGACCCGAATACAGTTCGTGGACTTGGATTGTGTCTTGCAAAGTCAGTAATGAATGAAGGTGTCGCCTTGTTCGCATCATTCGTAATGCTGTTAAACTTTCAGCGTTATGGTAAGATGAAAGGTATGGGTAAGGTTGTTGAGTGGAGTATTCGTGATGAATCTATCCATGTTGAAGGTAATGCAAAACTATTCAAGGCATATTGTGCAGAACACCCCCGTATCGTAGACGATGAATTCAAGGGACATATATATGAGATGGCAAGGAACGCTGTTAAGTTGGAAGACAGGTTTATTGACTTGGCGTACAAGCTTGGTGACATTGAGGGACTAGGTGAAAAGGAAGTCAAACAGTATGTTAGATACATTACTGACAGAAGGCTTCTTCAACTTGGACTCAAAGGAAACTACAAAGTAAAAGAAAATCCTCTGCCGTGGTTGGAGTGGGTGCTGAATGGCGCAGACCATACCAACTTCTTTGAGAATAAAGTGACTGAATATGAGGTTGCTGGATTAACAGGCAAGTGGGATGATGTCTACGCTGCATAATGATAACAAGGGACAGGTATAACTATGAGTAGAAAAGAAATTCTATGTGATGGGTGTGATGCAGTTTTTCGTATAGCACATAACATGGACGAATGGAATTATAGTGTAACCTATTGTCCCTTTTGTTCTGATAAATTGAACAAGGAAGAACAGGATGAATTGTTTGATGAACCAGAAGACGAAGACTATTAAATGGTAAACTGGACTTTTGATGGCAGGCCTGTTGAAGAACTGCCAGAAGAGTGTGAAGGGTTCGTATACTTGATAACTAATCTTACTAATGGTAAGATGTATGTTGGTAAGAAACTAGCACGTTTCAAGGTTACGAAACCCCCATTAAAAGGAAAAAAGAACAAGAGGCGTTCAACAAAAGAAAGTGATTGGAAAACCTATTGGGGTTCTTCTGATTACTTGAACGCTGATGTCAAGGAACTCGGTGAAGATAAATTCACCAGAGTAATCCTACATTATTGTAGGAGTAGAGGAATGCTCAGTTATCTAGAAGCAAAGGAACAGTTCGACAGAGAGGTACTTATTAGTGACACATACTATAATGGTATCATCAATGTTAGGGTTGGTAGTTCTAAGATATTGAGAGAAGAGTATACATCAAAGCAATAGTAAGTATGTGTAAATAACTTAATCTTTCGTAGAATAAGTCATTACAGTTGTTATAAATATACGCGAAGACCCCCCCAAGGAGAATCGAAAATGACCTATAATCAGGCCAAGGTGATACTGTGCGTATCGCATAATATTAATTAGGGGATGTATTGCATCCCAATCATTTAAGAGAAAGAAGAGTGATGATAGGATGGAGCATACTGGATTTGTTTAAGCCAAATCCGATACCAAAACATAAGATGGATGTCGTTAGATTCATTAGAATGGAATATGGTAAAGAAGTACAGCATTTACATGACGAAGATGTACTTGCTTTTTATAATACGATGTTAACTAAAAGGAGAACTCAATAATGTCGCTAGGCCTAATTATGAGCCATAACACACAACTTGCGTGTGGGGTTTGTAAGTCATTGAAAAAAGCAATGACAAAGATGCTTGAATTAAGTATCTCAATAACAGAATCATCTGGAAGAGCCAGAGCTGCAAGTGAATTAGTCAATATGGGCTATCACGAAGAAGCGAAGAAACTAATGACGGAGAAAGAGCTATGAATAGTTTGACCTCAACTTATTGTGCGATTTGTACAACCTTATATGATTTGTTCAAAGCCGTCACATCAAAAAATCCATACAACGCTAAAGTGTATGGTGAATTAAGCAAATTAACAGATAGAGACTTGCAAGACATTGGTGTCACCCGTGGTGATATTGAAAATATTGCGAGAGGAAAAAGTATCCCAAGTAGAGGAGTAGACTTATAATGAAAGATGCATTTCTAATGGAAGGATTAAATCGGTGGAGAAAATCGCAACAAGCAAAATGTCGCTCGTTTGCAGGATTTTTAACACTTGAAGGTTTGTAAATTTTCTGTAAATATTTAAAATAAATCCTAAGTCTTTGTTTTCACAAGGACTTTTTTTTGTCTTTTTTTTATAAAACACTTGACTTTTGTTGTAATAACATGTATAATGGTTACATAAGATAAAGAAAGAGAGAGAAGCTATGGAAGATTATAAAGTTGGCGAGAGAGTTGGAGTTAAGTGTGCTGGGACTGATGTTTGGGCTTGGGGTGAGGTTGTTGGAGTCACTGCCAAACGGGTTCGTGTTTATAATGAAGTGCGTGGATTGGTTGGTTTGTACGCTCCATCAAATGTTGAGAAGTACAAGAACTATTACAGTTTTGGTAAGGTTTAGTTATATGCATAGAACAAAATGTTCTAACTAAACAGTTGACTTGTTATGAAAACAATGGTATAATGAGTTATAGAATTGAGAAGAGAGAGAAATTATGAATGAAGTTATTATTAAACAACTAGTCGATTTTAAGAA
>Ga0308016_10000017_pt1 | contig 90606 bp, 83 predicted proteins | sample Neamet233_FD_203129 | JGI IMG/M metagenome (GOLD analysis project Ga0308016, IMG submission 203129) | Marine microbial communities from water near the shore, Antarctic Ocean - #233 | ecosystem: Environmental > Aquatic > Marine > Unclassified | place: Southern Ocean | collected 2014-07-28
AAATATTTAGATTTAACAGTAGTTTTAACAGGAGGAGACACAAATTTCTTGTCAAAACAATTAAAAAGTAGCATATTTGCCAATCAAAATTTTCTCCTTCAAGGATTAAATGAAATATTGAAATTTAACCAACACAAATGATTAAAAAGGTTTTAATAGTTTTTTTACTGGTCACTTCAACTAGCCTTTTGGCACAAGGTACAAGTTCTTCACCTTATTCTTTTTTCGGAATTGGAGAACAATATTCTCCAAGAACTGCAGAAAATGCAGCAATGGGAGGAATTGGAGTTGCTTTTAACCATTATAAATATTTAAATTTTACAAATCCTGCAGCTATTGCTTTCTTAAGAGAAACAACCTATTCTTTGGGTCTTTTAAATAACGATTTAACTTTAAAAACTGCAGATACCAAGCAAAATTCTGTTTCTACTAGCTTAAATTACATTGCTTTAGGTTTTCCTATTGGTAACAAAGCAGGTTTCTCTTTAGGTTTACAACCTTTGTCTTCTGTAGGTTATGCATTATCAAATAATGAGTTTGACGCTACTGGTGCTTTATCTGAAGTTACTTTATATGCTGGATCTGGAGGTGTAAATAGAATTTTTGGTAATTTTGGAATGCAAATTTCAAAAGCATTTGCTATTGGTGTAGAGTTAGATTATAGTTTTGGGACTATAGAAAATAATATCACAAACCAAAGAGCAGGTGTAAGTTTAGCAACTAAATATAAAGAGGAAAACGTTATAAGAGGAGGTGCTATTACTTTAGGTACACAATATCAAAAGATTTTAAAAAATAAATTGTATTTAAATGCAGGGGCAACTGTAAAGATAGGTAGCGATTTAAATACTACCGGAAATGAGTATTTATATTCATTAATAGGTGGGGTGGCAACAGACATAACAAGAGATACTATTTATTCTAACGAGATTTCAGGGAAATTTAAATTACCAACTAAATCTATTATTGGTCTTGGTCTTGGTAAATACGATAAATGGCATGTAGGTGTAGAGTATCAAAATCAGGCTGCTTTGCAATCTGAAGGTTTTACAAGCACTACTAATTCTTCATATAGTTATGAAAAATCAAATAGAATATCTTTAGGAGGATTTTATTTACCTAAAATAAATTCTATTTCAAGTTATTGGAAAAGAGTTACCTACAGAGCTGGTATGCGATTTGAAAAGATAGGTTTGGCAGTTGACGGCTCTGGAACAGGAACAAATTTCACTTCAATAGACGACTTTGGCATGTCTTTTGGATTAGGTTTACCACTGAAACAATTGTCTACTGTTAATTTAGGTTTTGAATATGGCAAAAGAGGTACAACTTCTAACAACCTAATTGAAGAAAATTATTTTAATGTAAGGCTTAGTTTGTCTTTAACCGCTTCGGGTGCTCAAGGCTGGTTTAGAAAAAGAAAGATTGATTAATTTATAAAACTTATAAGATGAAGAAAATTACGTTTTTATTAGCTGCAATGTTATTTATAACAACAGTAGAAGCAAATGCACAAGATACAGATAGAGATTGTACCATTAAATACAATTTGTTTAAAGGAGACTATCAATCTAAAAAATACGATGAAGCTTATGTAAATTGGATTTATTTAATGGATAATTGTAAAGATTTATCTGTAAATATTTACAAGTTTGGCTCAACTTTAGCAGAAGATGTTAGAAAAGATCCTGTTTTAGCAAAAAGAGTATACGAGCAAAGATTGCAGTATTACCCTTCTAAAAACCCTGCAAAAGTTCATAGTGATTATGCAACGTACTTATTTGAGAATAAATTAGCTTCTAATGAAGAGGTTTTTAAAATCTTAGAAAAAGGGTATGCTATAGATCCAACTAAAATGGGAGTTAAGAATTTATACATCTACTTTCAAGGGGTAACAGATAGAAATAAAGATACAAATCCGCAGAAAGTTTTTGATACCTATGATGATGTTTTAGAAAACGTAAATATTAAATTAGAAGGGTATGCTAAAAAATTAATAAAATATAGTGATACTACAGTAGTTTTAGATAAAAGAGGAAAGCAATTAAAAAGAGCATATACAGTAAATTCTAAAGCGCTAGGTACTGTAGAAGGTGGTTTAGATGCTATTATTTCTGAAATTGCTACTTGTGAACGTTTGGTTCCTTTATACGAAAGAGATTTTGAAGCTAATGTATCAAATGCAGTTTGGTTAAAAAGATCGGTTTCTAGAATGTTTAACAAAGGTTGTCAAGGAGAGCCTTTATTTGAGAAATTAGTAAGAGCTTATGCAGAAGCTTCACCATCACCAGAAGCATATGCGTTTTTAGCAAATGTTTTAGAAGATAATGGAGATAGTGCAGGTGCAAATAGTATGAGAGAGAAATCTTTTGAATTAGAGACAGATCCTTTAAAGAAAGCAAAGTATAAATTAAAGTTTGCACAAGCAGCTAAAGATAGAGGTCAATTAAGCAAAGCGAGAAGTTTAGCAAGAGAGGCATTAAAATTTAACCCAAGTTCTGGTAGAGCTTATTTATTTATAGCTACTTTGTATCAAGGGAGTGTAAATAAATGTGGTGAAAACTTATTTGAAAAAAGAATGGTATATGTTGCTGCTTTAAATATGGCAAGAAGAGCTGCCGCAGTAGATCCTAGTATTTCTTCAAGAGCAAGAAAGTATATTGCTATCTATAATCAGAATGTACCAAGTCAAAAAGACATATTTAACGCAACTGCAGTTCCTGGAGCAAAGTTCACAATAAAATGTTGGATTGGAGAAACTGTAAGAATACCAAATAAATAGTTTTTTGAAAAACTACACACAAATAATACTAAAAAGCATTGCAGTAATTTATTTTACGGCAATGCTTTTTTCTTGTTCTAATACTACCGAGGAAGTGCGCAATTTCTTAGAAGAAAAGAATTTGCCAATTGGTAAAGCAAAACAAGCATTTCATGTGTATAAAGATTCTGGGCAGATTACCTCTAAATTAATAACACCATTATTGTTAGATTTTAGTAATCGGAAAAAGCACCCTTACAATGAGTTTCCGAAAGGAATAAAAATTATAAATTTTAGTAATAAAGGAAAAGATTCTGTAACAATTATTGGCAATTATGCGCAGTCTTATGCAAAGACAGAAGTGTCAGAAATTAAGGGAAATGTTGTTGTTGTTAATCATACAGATAAATCGAGATTAGAAACAGAACAGTTATTTTGGGATCAAAAAACAAAGTATTTTGTATCTGAAAAACCCTTTGTAATGTACAAAGAAAACGATACAATAATTGGTATAGGTTTTGAATGCAAAGAAGATTTAAGTAAGCATTTAGCAAAAAACACAACTGGTAACATAGAAACAAAAGAATAGAAATATGAATAGAATTTGGAAATTTTTTCAGTACGGTTATTTAATAGTAGCTTTAATGTTTTTAGCAAAAGGAGTTACTCATTGGGGTGAAACAGGAAATAAGTCTTACTTATGTTTTGGTTTTGCAATTTTGATTATCTTAGTATTCTTTTTTAAAAGACATTTTAGAAAAAAAGTTGAAAAAAGAAATAACCTAAATAAATAGTTTATTAGTTTCTGAATGGAAATTGAAGTAATCATTATCTTTTTATCAATTATACTTTCCGCTTTTTTTTCGGGAATGGAAATTGCGTTCGTTTCTGCAAATAAATTACACATAGAGTTAGAAAAAAAGAGGGATGGTTTTATTCCTAAAATTCTTAATAAAATAACTCAAAAATCTTCAAAGTTTATTACCACTATGTTGGTAGGTAATAATATTTCATTGGTAATTTACAGTTACTATATGGGTAGGTTTTTGCTTGATATTTTACCTTTAGAAACTTTTAATGAGTTTTCTATATTATTAATACAAACGATTATTTCTACCATTATAATTTTGGTAACCGCAGAGTTTTTACCCAAAACTATTTTTAGAATTTATGCAAATGAAGTGCTTAATATATTTGCTGTACCAGCTTATGTATTTTACGTTTTATTTCACTTCTTTTCAGAATTTATATCGGCTATTTCAGATTTTTTTCTTCGTGTTTTCTTTAAAACAAATGCAGATGAGCAACAGGTAGAATTTAGTAAAGAAGAGTTAGGGCATTATATTTTAGAGCAGTTAGAAACAGGAAATGATAACGATGAAGTAGATTCTGAAATTCAAATTTTTCAAAATGCTTTAGAGTTTCATAATGTAAAAGCAAGAGAGGTAATGGTTCCAAGAACCGAAATTACTGCAGTTGAAATTCATGAAAAAGTAACTAATTTAGAGAGTATTTTTATAGAAACAGGCTTGTCTAAAGTATTGGTTTATAAATCTTCTATGGATGATGTTATTGGGTATATAAATGCATTTGAGCTTTTTAAAAAACCTAAAACTATTAAGTCTATTTTACTTACAGTAGAAATTGTACCAGAATCTATGATGATTAACAATGTTTTAAACATTTTAATGAAAAAACGCAAAAGTGTTGCTGTGGTTGTAGATGAATATGGCGGTACTTCAGGTATGATAACAGTAGAAGATATTGTAGAAGAGTTGTTTGGTGAAATAGAAGATGAGCACGATTCTCAAGAGTTCCTAGAAGAAAAAATAAACGAAACAACCTTTAATTTTTCGGCAAGACTAGAAGTAGACTATTTAAATGATGAATACGGCTTAAGTATTCCTAAATCTGAGGCTTACGAGACACTTGGTGGTTTTATAATAGAACACACAGAAAGTATACCCGAAGAAAATGAAATTTTAGATTTAGAAGGTTTTAAAATTAAAATTTTAAATACAAGTGGTGCAAAAATAGATGTTGTTTCTCTTAAAGTTACAGATTTAGAAGACTCCTAAATATATTTTCTTTCCTTTTCATAAAAATTACCCAATTACTTACTGTTTAGTTTAAAAAGGGGTTGCAATATTAAAACCCTAATCGTATATTCGCCCCCTAATAAATTTAAATGTATGGCAATTTTATCAAAAATTAGAGAACGTTCAATGTTCTTAATTATCATAATTGGTTTAGCACTTTTTGCTTTTGTATTAGATCCTTCTACTTTGGGAGATTTTTTTAATTCAAGTAAAGTAAACGAAGTTGGAGCAGTAAATGGAGAAACAATTTCTACTCAAGAGTTTGCACAAGCTTTAGATCAATACAAGCAACAAGCGGGTAGTAGAGTTTCTGAAATGCAAGCTGCAAATGCTGTTTGGAGCAATATACTAAGAAAGAAAATTTATAAAAATCAGTTAAGCGAGGCAGGAATTACTGTTGGTGAGCAAGATGTTTGGAATGAAGTAATTAATACTTCTTCTGTACAAAACAACCCACAGTTTCAAAATGAAGCTGGTTTATTTGATGAGTTAAAGTTCAAACAATTCTTAGCAGATACTAAAGAAAATAATCAAGATATGTGGTCTGCGTGGTCTAATTATATGAACCAAATTAAAGACAATGCAGAAACAAATACATATAACAAATTAGTTACTGCAGGTTTAGGAGCTTCTTTAAAAGAAGGAGAAACAGCGTATTTAATTGAAAACACAAAATTAAGCGGTCAGTTTGTGTACATACCTTATACAAGTATTGCAGATAGCTTAGTGAAAATTAAGAGATCTGAGATAGCATCTTATATTGAAGAAAACAAAGCCGAGTTTAAAGTAGAAGCTTCTAGAGACTTATCTTACGTTAAGTTTGATATTACTGCAACTGCAGAAGATGAAGAGGCAATTAAACAAAGTGTAGCAGGTTTAATTGAAAACTCTTTAGATAGGAACAATGATGCAACTGTTGGTCTAAAAAATACTTCAGATTATAAAGAGTTTTTAGCTGAAAATAATTCTGATGTTAATTTAGATTTAGGTTTTAAATTTAATGCTTCTGTGAATCAAACAGTAGCAAGTGAAATTTTTGCAGGAAATAAAGGAGATGTTTTTGGACCTTATAAAGACCAAGGATTTTTTAAGATTTCTAAAATTACTGAAGTTACTAAAATGCCAGATTCTGTAAAAGCAAGTCATATTTTAATACCTTTTATTGGTTCTCAAAGAGCTGCACAAAATGTAACTAGAACAAAAGAGCAAGCAGAAAAATTATCAGATAGTATACTTAAAGTTGTTACTAGAAGTAGAAGTAAATTTGCTGTTTTAGCAAAAGATTTATCTTCAGACTTAGGTTCTGGTGCAAAAGGAGGAGATTTAGGATGGTTTAATTACAATACAATTTCACCTGCTTTTAGAGATTATTCTTTTACAAACAAAAAAGGAGCGATAGGTGTTGTAGAAACGCCTTTTGGTTACCATATTATTAGAGTAGATGCTACTAAAAATAATCAAAAGGTTTTAAAACTAGCAACTTTTGGAAGTAAAATAGTTCCTTCAGAAACTACAGAAAATGATTTCTTTCAGAAAGCAGAGCAATTTGCTTTAGCAATATCTAAAACAGACGATTATAGCGCTTTAGCTAAAGATAATAATTACACTTTAAAATCTGCAGTAGGTTTAAAAGTTTTAGATGAAAACGTTCCCGGTTTAGGAAATCAAAGACAAATTGTTTCTTGGGCTTTTAAAGGAGACTCAGAAAAAGGATCTTTTAATCGTTTTGATTTAGAAGGAAGTTATGTTGTGGCTGTAGTAACTGCAAAAACTGAAAAAGGTTTAATGTCTGTTGAAAAAGCTATTAACCGTGTAAGGCCAGTATTATTAAATGAAAAGAAAGCAGTTTTAATTTCTAATAAATTAAACGGAAGTTCTTTAAAGGAAATTGCAACAGCAAATAATACAACAGTAAGAAGCGCAAGTAATATAGACTTAAAAAACTCTTCTTTATCTGGTGTTGGTGCAGAGCCTAAGGTTGTGGGTGCTATGTATAGCGCAGAATTAGATAAAATTCATACAAGTATTGTAGGTAATAGAGGCGTGTTTTCTTTTGTATTAAATAAAAGAGAATTACCAACTGCATTGCCAAATTACGAAGGAAATAGAAAGAGAATTTCTGCATCAAGAAAAGGAATGACTGGAAAGATATACGAAGCTATTAAAAACGCTTCAGAAGTAGAAGATAACAGGTCTAACATGTATGTTTCTAACTAAGACACAGTTATTTATTATATAAAAAAACCGTTCAATTAAGTTTGAACGGTTTTTTCTGTCTTAAGGTTTGCTGCTTAGTTATTTAAGCTCGCACAAAGTACAAGTTTTACGCGAACTTAAATAGTCTTAAAAAATTACGCAGAGCCATAGAAAACTACTGTAAATAAGAAACCTTTTTGATTGCTCAAAAAGGTTTATAAAATTTTAGTTAAAAAGTATTAAATTTTTTATCCGTTCATCGAGATTAAGAATTCATCGTTATTTTTAGAAAACTTTATTCTATCGTTAATAAATTCCATTGCTTCTATAGGGTTCATGTCTGCTAAGTATTTACGTAATACCCACATTCTTTGCACGGTTTTAGCATCTAATAGTAAATCATCTCTTCTTGTAGAAGATTTAATTAGATCTATTGCTGGGTAAATTCTTCTATTAGAAATATTTCTATCTAATTGAAGTTCCATGTTACCTGTTCCTTTAAATTCTTCAAAAATTACTTCATCCATTTTAGAGCCTGTTTCTGTAAGTGCAGTTGCTATGATGGTTAAAGAGCCACCATTTTCTATATTTCTTGCAGCTCCAAAGAAACGTTTTGGTTTGTGCAATGCATTTGCATCTATACCACCAGAAAGTATTTTACCAGAGGCAGGTGCAACGGTATTATAAGCTCTTGCTAAACGGGTAATAGAATCTAATAGAATAACAACGTCATGGCCACATTCTACCAAACGTTTTGCTTTTTCTAAAACAATGTTTGCTACTTTAACGTGTTTATCGGCTGGCTCATCAAAAGTAGATGCAACAACTTCTCCACGCACGTTACGCTTCATGTCTGTAACTTCTTCAGGGCGCTCATCTATCAATAATACAATTTGATACACCTCAGGATGATTTGCTGCAATAGCATTAGCCACATCCTTTAATAACATTGTTTTACCAGTTTTAGGTTGCGCTACAATCATACCACGTTGTCCTTTTCCTAAAGGAGAAAACAAATCGATAATTCTTGTAGATAAAGAGCTTCCTTTTTCTGCTAAATTGAATTTTTCTTGTGGAAATAATGGTGTTAAATGTTCAAAAGATACTCTGTCTCTTACAATGTTAGGATTTAAACCATTAATTTTAGACACTCTAATTAAAGGAAAATATTTTTCACCTTCTTTCGGCGGACGAACATTTCCAAGAACAGTATCACCTGTTTTTAGACCAAATAACTTAATCTGAGATTGAGAAACATAAATATCATCTGGAGACGATAAATAATTATAGTCTGAAGAGCGCAAGAAACCATAACCATCTGGCATTATTTCTAAAACACCTTCACTCTCTATAATACCATCAAATTCAAAATCTGGATCTTTGTATCTATTCGTAGACTTGTTTCCGTTACTTCTACTATTATTTACTTTTTCCCTATTTTGATTGTTGTTTTTATTCTTTTGTGGCGGGTTGTTTCTGTTTTGCTGTGGTTTGTTAGGTTGGTTTGCAGGTTTTTGTTCTTGCTTCTCTTCCTTTGGCTTAGAAACTACTTCACTTTTATTGTCATTTACCGCAGCCTCTTTCTTTACAATAGGTTTTCTAGGTCTTGGGTTAGGCTTTGCTCTTTCAACTGCAACAGGCTCAACCTTTGGCACTACAATTTCAGGTGCTTCAGTAACCTGAGGTTTTTCTACAACGATTTGTCTTTCTGCCGTTTGAGGCTTTTTAATAACACGTTTTCTTTTTGGTTTTTCTGTTTTTGTAGGTGCTGTGTTTTCAGTAGTAGCAGTTGCTGTTCCCGTTTCTTTTGCTGGGTTTGTAGCTTGCGTATCTAAGATTTGATACACTAAGTCTAGTTTTTTTAATTGGCTAATTTTGGCAAGACCAATAGTTTTAGCTACACCTTGTAGCTCAGCAAGCGTTTTTGCTTTCAGTTCCGATATTTCGAACATTATAAAATTATTAAGTTAAATATGAATCTTAGTTTTGTAAGATTTGTATGGTTTTTTGAATTTGGCAATTAAGTATAGGTCTACAAAAAAGCTTTTTGTGTAATTATTGAGTAACAAATATATACTTTTTTTTTTAGTTAAGGATTTTCTTTTTAAAAAAGAATGCACTACTTTTGTACTATTAGAAATAACAAATGATTCAAAGAATTCAAACAGTATATTTATTATTGACTTCTATCATTTCTGGAGTTTTAATTTTTGTTTTCAATTTGTGGAAATCTTTAGAGAAAAATGTTTTTGCTTTAGATTTGTTAAACAGTGATTCTAGCTTATTAAAAGTAGTTCCTATTTTATTTCTAGTATCGGCAATTTTAGCATTTGTGGCAATTTTTCTATTTAAAAATAGAAAGCTGCAGTTTGTTATAGGTCGATTAACAATTTTGATAAACCTTATTTTATTAGGATTATTGATTTATGTATCTCTAACTTTACCTGGAGAAGCTGCGGTTTCGGAGAAAGGTATTGGGATGTTTGTACCAATTTTAGCTGTTTTGCTTCTTGTTTTGGCAAATAAAGCTATTAAAAAGGATGAAGATCTTGTAAAATCTGTAGATAGATTGCGATAAAACTAACATCTTAGTATATTTAGTGCGAAAAAAAAGCCGAGATTTTATCTCGGCTTTTTTATGCGCTAACTTTAAATAAGATTTTTAAATGCTGCCACACAGGGCAAAGAATCAAAGCGTAAATAGATTGCAGAAACATTACACAATTGTGTATGTGCCTTGTTTTCATCTAAAAGTTTACATATAAGAGCTATAAAATTTCAAATTAAAGTAGAAATTTCTTTAGAAATAGCTAAAATCAAATTATTCTAGCAGAGGCTTCTCTTAAGGTTAGAGATTTATTGCATAGGTTAGTTTCTTCTGGTTTGCTAAAGTTTAGATTGATTTGTGCTTTAAAATAAATGGCTTCTAAGTACTCTAATCCTGTTTTAGATATTGCTTGTCGATATTTATAATTTAAGAAAATATCATCAAGCTTTTGAAATTAAAATATATAATACTATTTAAGAATTAAGAAATAGTGTTGTAAAACACAGTAAAGCTGAAAATACGTTTAGAAAACTTTACGACAAAGATAAAATTATGTGTTTTCAGATTTCTGACAATCGTATTGGTTTCGATAAAACCAATGCTAATAGTAAGGATGGTTTCTGTGAAGTTACCTATTATAGAAAAGATTAATGTTAACCGCGTTTCGCTAACTCAATAATTTCTAAATTTTTAATTTCACCGTTTTCTAATTGAAATCGTAGCATAGTTCTTATCTTATGAAAACCATGGTTTCCTGCAGCACCAGGATTTAAATGAAGTAGATTTAGTTTTTTATCGTATTGTACCTTTAAAATATGAGAATGTCCAGAAATAAAAATTTTAGGCGGGTTCGTCTTAATTTCTTCTCTAATTCTTCTGTAATAATTGTTTGGGTAACCACCAATATGGGTCATCCAAACAGTAGTTTTTTCTATTTCAAATTTTAAATCTAAAGGAAATTCTGCCCTTGCATGTTGGTCATCAATATTACCAAAAACAGCTCTTAAGGGCTTTAATTTCTTTATAGTGTCGGTTACATTTAAGTCGCCAATATCTCCTACATGCCAAACCTCATCAGCTTGTTTTACAAACTTTAAAATTTGTGCATCTATAAAACTATGCGTGTCAGATAATAATAATATATTCTTCATTAAAAACAGTAAGAAAAGTTTAACGTCTCTTCGAGTTTCAAAAATACTAATTACAAAATAAATTCCGTAATTTTACAGGCTACAAAAAACAATTTTCTTGAGATATTTTATAGAACTTTCTTATAACGGAAAAAAGTACCACGGTTGGCAAATTCAGCCAGACGTAATATCTGTGCAAGAAAAATTAAACTTAGCGGTAAGCACAATTTTACAAGAGAAAATTGAAGTTGTTGGGGCAGGAAGAACAGATACAGGTGTGCATGCTTCTCAAATGTTTGCACATTTTGATTCAGAACAAAAAATAGCAGCAACAGTTGTGCACAAACTAAATTCTATTTTACCAAATGACATTACCGTGCATAAAGTATTTTTAGTAGCGGATGATTATCACGCAAGATTTCATGCAGAAAGTAGAAGTTATGAGTACCGAATTTGGCTGGGTAGAAATCCGTTTTTATTAGATTTTTCTTGGCAAATACACTCACAGAAACCAGACCTTTCTAAAATGAACGAAGCAGCAAAATTACTTTTAGAATATGAAGATTTTCAAACCTTTTCTAAGGTAAAAACAGACGTGTATACTTTTAATTGTGATGTAACACATGCACTTTGGAAACAAGAAGGAGACTTGCTAACCTTTCATATTTCTGCAAATAGGTTTCTTAGAAATATGGTAAGAGCTATTGTGGGTACATTAGTAGATGTTGGTTTGGGTAAAATTTCAGTAAATGAATTTAGAGCAATTATTGAAAGCAAAAGTAGGGGTAATGCAGGATTATCTGTGCCTGCAAAAGGGTTGTTTTTAACACATATAAAATATTAGATTTTGGCAAATAAGACAGGAAATGCTTTTGATATGGATATCTTCTTAAGACTTATGAGTTTTGCGAAGAAATACAAACGTAATTTTATAATTGCATCAATTTCTACTATATTACTGTCTGGCGTAGCTTTATTAACGCCTATTATTCTTAAAGATACCGTAGATTTATACATCGCAAATAAAGATTCTGAAGGATTAATACATAGTATTTTATTAATGTTTGGCGTTTTAATGATGGAGGTTGTTTTAAGATTTACTTTTATCTATTATGCCAATTGGGTGGGCCAACATATTATTAGAGATATAAGGGCAAAAATATTTAGACATATTCTGCAGTTTAGGATGTCTTATTTTGATAAAAATTCTGTTGGTAAATTAGTAACAAGGGTGGTTTCTGATATTGAAACTATTGCCGCTTTTTTTAGTAGTGGTGTGTTTACTATTGTTAGTGATGTTTTACAAATGTTTGCAGTTATTATTGTAATGTTTTTTATCAATTGGAAATTAGCATTTATAGCCATTGCCGTTTTACCAATTTTATTGTACGCTACAAAAGTTTTTCAAAAAGCAATAAAAGCAACGTTTCAGGAAGTTAGAAATCAGGTTGCAAATTTAAATGGCTTTGTACAAGAAAGAGTTACAGGAATGAAAATTGTACAGCTTTTTAATAGAGAAAAAATTGAGTATGATAATTTTAAAGCTATTAACAATAAGCACAAAGAGGCCTATATAAAGACTATTTGGTACTTTTCTATCTTCTTTCCTATTGCAGAGGTTTTGTCTTCTATTGGTATTGGTTTGGTGGTTTGGTTTGGTAGTAAGCAAGTAATTACCGGAGAAGTACTAGGGCCAGGAACGGTAATGGCTTTTGTACAAATGGCACAAATGTTATTTAGACCGTTAAGGCAAATTGCAGATAAATTCAATCAGTTACAAATGGGTATTGTTTCTGGAGAACGCGTTTTTAAAATTATTGATACCGATAGCGCAATCTCTAAAAACGGAACATTAGCAGCAGGAAACTTAAAAGGAGATATCAATTTTAAAGAGGTCCGTTTTAGTTATATAGCTGGAGAAGAAGTTTTAAAAGGAATAAATTTAGAAGTTAAAAGCGGACAAACAGTCGCCATTGTTGGTGCCACAGGTGCAGGTAAATCTACAATTATTAACTTATTAAATCGTTTTTATGAGATAGATAGTGGTACCATTTGTATTGATGAAATTACTATTGACACCTATAAATTAGAAAGTTTAAGAAATCAGGTTGCGGTTGTTTTACAAGATGTTTTTTTATTTTCAGATTCAATTTTAAATAATATTACGCTAAAAGACACCACTATTTCTAAGGAAGAAGTAGAAAAAGCAGCAAAGCAAATAGGAATTCATGATTTTATTATGACACTTCCTGGAGGTTATAATTATAATGTAAAAGAAAGAGGGGCCATGCTTTCTTCTGGGCAAAGACAATTAATTGCTTTTTTAAGAGCATATGTTAGCAAGCCAAGTATTTTAATTCTAGATGAAGCAACGTCTTCTGTAGACGCCCATGCAGAAAAGATGATACAACATGCCACAGAAACCATTACAAAAGGTAGAACCTCTATTGTTATTGCGCACAGGTTAGCAACCATTAAGCAAGCTGATAAAATTATTGTAATGGACAAAGGATTAATAGTAGAAGAAGGTACGCACTCAGAATTACTAAAGAAAGAAGGCGGCTATTATAAAAATCTTTATGACAAGCAATTTAGTCTAGATATGGCCTCTTAATAAGGCTTACACTGTTACATTAAATCTTTTCGTAGTTTCTCATTTAGTTCTTTAAAATCTGCATATAACTCAAAACCACCGTCTTTAATATAAGAAATTTCGCCAGTTTCTTCGGAAACTAGTAAACAGACTGCATCTGTTTTTTCTGAAACACCAATGGCAGCTCTGTGTCTTAGGCCAAATCTTGCAGGAATTTTTATGCTATCAGAAATTGGTAAAACAACTCTGGTTGCCACAATATAATTGTCTCTTATAATTAAAGCCCCATCATGTAAAGGGCTGTTTTTATAAAAAACACTTTGCAACAATGCCTCATTTAAAAGTGCATTCATTTTATCTCCGGTACTTATTAGAAAATCTAAACTATTGGTTCTTTCGATAACAATTAAAACACCCGTCTTTGTTTTTGCCATTTTTTTACAAGCACCTAAAATAGTGTCGGTATCTATATCTGAACCTATTTCTGTTTGTAAAAATTTTAATTGTTTTAGAAAACTTCTTTTGTTGGTAAAGTTTGTAGTACCAATCATTAATAAGAATTTTCTTATTTCTTGCTGAAAAACAATAATAAGGGCAATAACACCACCAGACAATAAATAGCCTAAAATACCACTTAGCATTTCCATTTTTAAGGCTTGTGTAATTTGCCATATTAAAAAAATAAACGCAATACCTATCACAATGTTAATGGCAACGGTACCTTTTAATAATTTATAAATATAATAGAGCAGTGTTGCAACTAGCAAAATATCTAAAATATCTAATAAAGAAAATTCAATAAAATCGAACATAAAAAATAGGTGGATTTTAGTGCTAATTTACTAATAAATAATTTGGAGGACAATAGCTGCTATTTATTTATGCATCAAATACTAAAAGAGGATACTTAGTAAGAATTTCTTTTATTTTTTCTTGAAGTGAAATATCACTATTATTTGATTTTTTGAAATCTTTTAACAAACGCTCATAATTTCTATTGTACAGTTTAACGGCTACTTTATTTCTCAAATCTGAATAGGCAGCATTTAATACATCTAAAGTAGCAATTTATATACCGTAGTTAGCAGTTCAGTCTGACTGAATGGATATGATTGCTTTTGTTGGATGATCTGAAGATGTTTTTTCTTTTTTACCCTCGCACCAATCACATGCTTTTTTATGAATATCTAAGCCACCACCATTGTCTATAAAAGCCACAGCGATTTGTTTCAATTCTTTTAATTCAATGGTGCTTCCATTAACAAATAATGCATTGTTTTTATTGATATTTACTTCGAGAGTATTTCTTTCATTGACATCAATATTTAGTGGGTTTTCTTGTTTTTGAGGAATTTTTCTCGAAATTCCAGCATCAACATTCATCGTGATAGTTACTAAAAAGAAGATTAATAATAAAAAGGCAATGTCTGCCATAGAACCGGCATTAATTTCTGGAGAATCTTTTTTGCTCATAATTTTTAGTTTTTAAAAGTTAATAAATTGAATGTTCTTCTTGATTCAATAATCGGAAGATTTATTAAAGTTTGACTAGCGAGGTTTTTGGCGTTACCATTTATTTACCAAAGAGAGGTGCAACTTTGGTGAAGTTGTTATTTATAAGCTGGGTTTTAATTTATTTTGGTATTTATGTCTTGCCGAGTTTGTCGATGGTACTTGGTTTTATGTTGCTTGCGCTAGCAGGGTTAATAGTTGCTGGTTTTTGCATGTTAAGAAATTAGCATTAATGGCTGTTTTAAATCAGCTTATAAACAAAGTTTTGCAATCGAAAAATCAGGTTTGTCTTTCGATGAAAAAAATACTTTATTTTTGTTAAAATAAGTAACGTTCATAGTAAAGTTAAAAGTTTAAAAAACGAAATAACATCATTTTGAACATAAAATAGACGTGTATAAACTTAATGAAGGAGCAGGTTGTTCTTGCTTAATTCCTCTGTTAGGTTGGTTATTTGGGAAGTTATAATACCGAGATAAGTACATGATTTGATGCTCACTTCTATAGTTTTTTTAAACGATAACTTCATAACAATCAAATATTTATATTTTGGTATTTTGTGCTATTTTTAAATAGTCTAAATACAAATGTCTTGTAGTCAGTTATTTGTATTTGTTCTAAAGACTATAATTCATAGATTTGAGTTATAATAATCTAAAAAAAATAAAAATTATGTCTATAAGAATAGGAAATAGTTGTGTGAATTGTGAAAATTTAACAGCTAATAGTAAATGTAAAGTTCACGGTGTAACTGTCGATACGAGTTATACTTGCGATAGCTTTGAAATGAAGGCAGTTTTAAAAGATGACTTAAATTGTGGAACTTGCTCTAGATACGAAGAATCATCTTGTACAAACCCTCAAAAAGCATCTTCAAATATGTTGTGTTCAAGTTGGGCACCACAAAACGCTTTGGCTTAGTAATTAAGTACTTTTAAACAAATTATAAAAATGGTTGGTTCTAGTTACTAGCCATTTTCATTTTTTTACGTTTGCCCTAAAGCCAACAATCTGTCATCACTTTTATAAAAAACGCGCGCAGCTGTCTGCAGGTGTATTAAAATAAAACTTATGGGGTAGCATTTGAAAAACTATTTTCAAAAAAGAATAAGCTGTAGTTGTTATTTTATGTACTGCTTAAATTTATAATTTTTATTTGAGAAATACAATAGTAGTAACAGTACTAATTTTACAATAAAACATGCAATCTACTTAATTACAGTGTTTTGTGAATTTTAAAGTTTTTAAAGAGGCTGCTTTTTTAGGAAATAGTAATAAATTAGTAGAAATGTTTAGCCCTGATTGAACGGCATGTTTGAGCTCTTTTTGCCCATTTTTTTTGGGGCTAAAAAGCGAGAAGTGAAAGCAGGAAATAGCTTCTAAAAAGAAATTTTGTGAACAATTTTAACGGCTTCTACCGCTTCTTTTACGTCATGCACTCTTAGAATATTAGCGCCATTAAGTAAGGCAATGGTATTTGCAGAGGTGGTTGCGTTTAAGGCCTCTTGTGCAGAAATATCTAAGGTCTTATAGAGCATAGATTTTCTTGAGATACCTGTTAAAATAGGTACTTCTAAGTTTTTAAAAAGAGCTAGGTTTTTTAAAAGTTCAAAATTATGATCTATTGTTTTTCCAAATCCGAAACCTACATCTATAACAACATCATTTAGTTTTAGCTGGCGTAATTTGTGTATTTGTGCTGCAAAAAAAGAAATTATTTCTTGGGTTGCATTTTTATAAACAGGGTTTTGTTGCATGTTTTGCGGTGTGCCCAACATGTGCATTAAGATATAGGGTACTTGCAGATTAGCAACAGTGTTAAACATCGTATCGTCCATTTTTCCGCCAGAAATATCATTAATAAGTGCTGCACCGGCATTTATAGTTTCTTTAGCTACTTTGCTTCTAAAGGTATCTACAGAAATTATAATTTCTGGAAAATGTTTGATAAGTAAATTGATAACAGGGAGGCTTCTTTTAAGTTCTTCTTCTTCAGAAATGTGCTGCGCGCCAGGTCTAGAAGAATAGGCGCCAACATCTATAAAAGTTGCGCCGTCTAGTAGCATTTTTTCTACCTGATTTAAAATTTCAGACTCATTCTTATAGGCACCACCATCATAGAAAGAATCTGGGGTAATATTTAAAATTCCCATTACTTTTGGTGCTGAGAGATCAATTAAAGTTCCTTTGCAGTTTATAGTCATTTTAGCGTACTACTTTATTTATTACGTGTGCAATTTTAGGTGCTTTGTAGGCATCCATTTTTTGCATTAATTCAGTTACAGAACTTGCTACTAATAAGAGGTTTCTGCCTGTTTTCTTTAAATATCCTTCTGCTACCATTTTGTCTAATTGCAGTAAAACGGCATCAAAAAAACCATTTACATTTAAAAGCCCTATTGGTTTTTGCTCAATTTGCAATTGCCCTAAAGTTAAGGCTTCAAAAAGTTCATCTAAGGTGCCAAAGCCTCCAGGAAGTGTAATGTAACCATCTACTAATTTACTCATGATTACTTTACGCTCGCTCATTTTTTTACAAACAATCATTTCTTCTACCCCAGCGTGCACTACTTCTTCTTTTTCTAATAATTTAGGAATAACACCAATTACTTCTCCATTATGCGCAAGAATAGTATCTGCTAGCGCGCCCATCATGCCTATTTTACCACCGCCATAAACCAAACCAATTTTATTTTCTGCAAAATAATTTCCTAATGCTACTGCAGCTTCTTTATAAACAGGGCTAAAACCTAAACTAGATCCACAAAAAACAACGATTTTTTTCAATTTATTGAGTTTTAAAATTCTTTTGTAAAAATAAATGAAAAGCATATAGGATTTAGTATTTTTGAGCAAATACTTTTTAACAAGAGAAAATGCAAGATACTTCAAAACAATATGACGCGGTTATAAATGAATGTAGAAGTTTGTTTATTAAAAAAATGTCTGATTACGGCTCTGCTTGGCGTATTTTACGTCTGCCATCTTTAACAGATCAGATTTTTATTAAGGCGCAAAGAATTAGACAATTGCAAGAAAATATAGTGAGAAAAGTAGATGAAGGAGAGAAATCTGAATTTATTGGTATTATTAACTATGCTATCATGGCATTAATTCAGTTAGAAAGGGGTGTTGTAGAAACTCCGGATTTGAATACAGAAGAAGCCACTATTTTATATGATAAGCATAGTAAAATTACCAAAGAATTAATGCTTGATAAAAACCATGATTATGGCGAAGTGTGGCGAGAAATGCGTGTTTCTAGTTTAACAGATTTAATTCTTCAAAAATTATTAAGAGTAAAATCTATTGAAGACAATAAAGGTAAAACTATTGTTTCTGAAGGGATAGACGCAAATTACCAAGACATGATAAATTACGCTGCCTTTGCAATGATTCATTTAGGCGCATAGCATGGGTTCATTCGTTTTATTTTTAAGACTGAAGCAACCTATTTTTTTTAAAAAGTAACAAACATTTAATTTCAAATAAAGTCAATTTCCTTACAAAATAGCTATAAAATGATACTAAAATTTATTACACAAATTTCTAGAATACTAGTAGGAGCCTTGTTTATTTTTTCTGGGTTTGTAAAATTAATAGATCCTATAGGTTCTGAATATAAGTTTGAAGAATACTTTTCTGAAAGTGTTTTAAATATGGAGTTTTTAATGCCATATGCATTGCTGTTTGCAATTGTTCTAATTGTTGCAGAAATACTTTTGGGCGTTATGATTTTAATTGGCTATAAAGCAAAACTTACAGTTTGGAGCTTGCTAATTATTACCACTATATTCTTATTTTTAACCTGGTATTCTGCATACTATAACAAAGTAACAGATTGTGGTTGTTTTGGTGATGCCATTAAATTAACACCTTGGGAAACCTTTTATAAGAATGTTATTTTAATAGGGTTAATTATTATTTTACTTATTAAGGTTACGTTTATTAAGCCTATTTTTAAAGGGCAAATTCCGAAAGCAATTACCTTTTTATCTTTGGCAGCTTTCTTATTTATTGTACAACATGTGCTAACGCATTTGCCTCTTATAGATTTTAGGGCCTATGCAATTGGAAACAATTTGCAGGAAGGAATGGTATATCCGGCAGATGGTTCTATACCGCCAGTGCACGATTTTATGCTAGAAGATGCACAACAAGATTTAGCACCAATTCTTTTAGAAAAGGAAAAGGTAATGCTTGTTATTCTATATAATTTAGATAAATCTGATACAAACGGATTTTCTGCAATAAAGGTGGTTTCAGAAAAAGCAATGGCAAAAGGTTATGCAGTCTACGGAGTTTCTGCTTCGTTTTCAGACGATTTAATTTTAGCGAAAGAGAAGTACAATTTGTCTTTTGATTTTTTGTTTTGTGATGAAACTACTTTAAAAACAATGATTAGAGCAAACCCTGGCGTAATAATTTTAGATAAAGGAACCGTTACTCAAAAGAAAAATTGGGTAGATATTGAAGATTTAGAACTTTAAATTTTCACAAATTTTGTGTTACTTTTTCCTTCTTTTTTCAGCTATTTGAGAAAGTTTTAGACCTTTTTCATTTTTAAAAAACAAGTGTTTAGGGCTTCCGATAATTTGAGCAGTATAGATACCTGTATGTCCAGAAAATAGATAAGAAGTAGTGCAGGCAAGGGCAATAAAAACGCCAGATTCTATGCCAAATAACTCAATACCCATTATTGTGCACGCAATAGGTGTGTTTGTAGCTCCTGCAAAAACAGCAACAAATCCCATTCCGGCTAATAATGGCATTGGTAAAGGAATAAACCAAATTAATACATTTCCTAAAGTTGCACCAATAAAGAACAAAGGAGTTACTTCACCTCCTTTAAAGCCTGCACCTAGTGTAAACGATGTAAGTAGTAATTTTATGAAGAAATCATAAGAATTTAAATCGATATTAAAAGCATCTACAATGGTGGGTACGCCCAGCCCTATGTATTTTGTAGTGCCCATAAGATACACGGTAGCTGCAATAATAACACCACCTATTACAGGGCGTAAAGGAGCGTATTTAATATGTTTCTTAAATAAATTACTCCAGAAATGTGTAGATTTTGAAAATAGCATGCTTACCAATCCGAAAATAATACCCGCTAACAGAGACCATAAAACGGTAGCTGGCGTTAAGTCTGCAACAGTAGAAATATTATAATGTGTATGATGAGAAATTTGCCAAATATTACAAAAATAGTTTGCAAAAATAGCCGCTAGAAAACTAGGTATAATTGCATCAAATTTTATTCTGCCAATAATTAGTACTTCCAAAGCAAAAATAGCACCGGCTAATGGAGTTCCAAAAACAGACGAAAACCCTGCACTAATCCCTGCAATTAATATAATTTTTCGATCTAGATTAGAGCATTTAAAAACCTTTGTAAATTGGTCTGCAATTGCACCACCAATTTGCACAGCAGTGCCTTCACGGCCTGCAGAACCACCAAATAAATGTGTAAGTATGGTTCCTAAAAAGACCAATGGAGCCATTTTAAAAGGAATTATTTTTTTAGGTAAATGGTACTCTTCCAGCAATAAGTTATTTCCCTTTACAACACTTTCACCATAATAATGATAGGACAAACCAATAACAAGACCTGCAATAGGTAGTAGTGCAATTATCCAGATATTTGCTTCCCTATAATTGGTTGCCCATTCTAAAGACCATAAAAATACAGCAGATGCACTTCCTGCAAATACTCCTATGAGTAAGCAAATGAACGTCCATTTTAAAAGGAAAAGCAAAGAAAAGCTTTGCTCAAATGAAAGGAAGAATTTTTTAATAGTATTCATATATTTTAGGTCCTCTTGTGAAAAAGTGTTTTTTTGGATGAACGCTTTTACAAAAAAGTTCTGTAATTTTTTAATTCATTTTACTGGGCAAAAATAAACAAATAAAAACTAAGAGAATATTGGTTAATAAGCATCATTTTTAAAACAAATATATTGCTGTTTAAGATTTTATTGTAACTTGTTTCAAAATGAAAATAATGAACGAATTTGTTACCTATACACCAGCAGAAAATTACGCAATAATTGCTATAAACAACGGAAAAGCAAATGCCATTTCTCACGAAGTAGTTGCGGGTTTAAATACCGCTTTAGATACAGCAGCAGTAGAAAATAAAGTTGTTATTCTAACGGGTAAAACCGGTATTTTTTCTGCAGGATTTGATTTAAAAGTAATGACAGCTTCTCCTGAATCTGCAAAAGAGTTGGTTACAAAGGGTTCTAAGTTATCTTTAAGAATGTTGTCTTTTCCGCAGCCTATTATTGTAGCATGTTCTGGCCATGCCATTGCTAAAGGGGCATTTTTATTACTTTCTGCAGATTATAGAATTGGTGTAGAAGGAGATTTTAAAATTGGTTTAAATGAAGTAATGATTGGCATGACCATGCACAATGCTGGTATTGCTATTGCAAAAGCACGCTTGTCTGAAGTTTATTTAAATAGAAGTGTAAACAATGCAGAAATATACAGTTCTAAACAAGCTGTAGCTGCTGGTTTTTTAGATCGTATTGTTCCAGAAGATCAGTTATTACAAACGGCTATTAAAATTGCAGAAATGTCTGCAAAGCTTCATAAAAAGGCACACGCCGAAACAAAGTTAAAAGTTAGAAAATTACATTTAGAAGCATTAGAAAATGCAATTGCATTAGATTTAAAAGGAACGATTTCAATCAATCCTTAAGAGGTTTTAAAGTGTATACTTTTCAAAAGCCATAATTCCCGCTGTTATTTCTATATCTAAATGATTTTTTCTTGGCGTTAACGGACAAGAAAATTTGTCATTATAAGCACAATAGGGGTTGTAGGTATTGTTAAAGTTTAAATTAAGGGTGCCGTCTGCAGTTTCATCTGTGATCATTACATCCATATAGCGTCCGCCGCCATAAGATTTGTCACCAGAAGTATCATCCGTAAATGGCAAGAACAAGTAGTCTTTGTATTTATCGTCTCGCAAATCATCTTGACTTTGGTAAATGGTGAGTTCGCATTTTTTTCCTTTTAAAGTGAAGTTTAGTTGGCCATATTCTTTGTACAAAGGCTTTCTATCTGTAGTAGTTGGCATCTCAAAAATAGGTGCATTTGCTGTTTTTACCAACTTTGCAATAACTATAAATGAAGAGTCTATAGGAAAGAAAGCTAAGCCTTTAAAGGTTTTTAAATCTTTCTTTTTTAAAGGAGATTTAGAGGCATCTTTATAACTGGCATTTAATTTTTGTTGGTATTCAGTTACTCCCATTAAGGCTCTTTTACCCTCTGATTTGCAAGAGAACAGCAAAGAAAGAAGGCAAAGTATGATTAAATTTTTTTTCATTTTTTTATTTCGATACGTAAAAATACACTATTCAGGCTTTATAAATTTAATTGCATTCCTTCAAAAGCAAATTTAAAACCTAGTTGCTCAACGTACGTTTTTTCTTTTGATATATTTTGAAGTGCCGGGTTTGTATGGTTAAAATGAATAAAGAGTACTTTATTCTTTGTTGCGATATCTTCATCTTTAAATAAGCGCACAGTCTCTTCTATAAAAGGATGTGGAATTTCAGACATCGGTCTGTTGATTTCACCATCTTTAAAAAAGGTAGCATCTAAAAAAGCATAGTCCACTTTTTTTACTTCATCGACAATGCTTTTTTTCCACTTTTCCCATTTGTTAATATCTGGAATAAACAACGCAGTTTTATGTTTGCCTTTAATTTTGTAGCCAACCGTTTCAGAAAACTCATCTCTGTGAGGTACTAAAAATGGGGTAACCTTAAGATTTGTGTTTAAGGTAATTGTTGAATCTTTTTGTAATTTTTTTAATTCAATATTTTCTAATTGTATCAACTGACTCCAAGGTCCGTTTTCGTTTAAATATGTTTTCATTTTTGGCATTGCAAAAACCTTTGTTCCTTGTTTTCCCAATGCCTCTCGACCAAAATACATTAAGCCTGTATAATGCCCAATATGAGCGTGGGTTAAAAAAATACCATCTATTAAAGTGTTGGTTTTTAAATGATTTTGCTCTAAATCTGCCAATTGAGTAGCAATATCTGGTGTAGCTTCAAAGAGCCATTTTTGCCTATTTTCTATATCTACAAGGCCTAAAGAAACTACTTTTTTCTTTTTATAATTGTCATTATAAAAATTAGTGCAACACACTTTTTGGCAACCAATGTGAGGATAACCAGCGTCTTGTGCAATTCCTAAAACGGTTATATATTGTTTAGAAACGTTTTCATTTTTAACTGTTTTAATTTCTTTGTTACAAGAAATTAAAAAAAAACAAAATAGAAGCAAGAGCTGTTTCATGATAAAAATTTAGAATTTAAAGATAAAAAAAAGCATCAAACTAAATTGATGCTTTTCATTATTATAACTATTATTTTTTATACTTTCATTCTCCAACCATATGGGTCTTCAGATTTATTTGTCTGAATATCTGTAATTGTTTTCTTTAAAAGTGATGCAAAAGGTTTGTCTAGTTCTGGTAAATCGTAATCTTTTTCTTGATATCCGAAACCTGAGATAGGAGAAATTACAGCAGCAGTTCCTGCGCCAAACATTTCTTTTAAACTACCAGATTTTGCAGCAGCTACAACTTCTGCAACAGAAATTTTTCTTACTTCAACATTAATTTTTAAGTCTTCCGCAATTTTGATGATACTTTTACGAGTAATTCCATCTAAAATTCTATCGTTTGTTGGGCTTGTAATTAAGGTGTCATTAATTCTAACAAAGATATTCATTGCGCCAGCTTCTTCAATATACTCATGTGTATTGTCATCTGTCCAAATTACTTGATTGTATCCTTTTTCAATAGCTAATTGTGTTGGGTAAAACTGTGCAGCATAATTACCACCCGCCTTTGCAAAACCAACACCACCATTTGCAGCACGTGCATATTTTTCTTCAATTAAAACTTTTATTTTACCAGCAAAATAAGCACCAGATGGCGCTGTACAAATCATAAATTTATACTCATCTGCAGGAGATGCATGAAAACCGTTTCCAGAGGCAAACATAAAAGGCCTAATGTATAAAGAACTTCCTTCGTTTGTAGGAATCCAAGCTTCATCCACTTTTAATAGTGCTTTTAAACCACTCATGAAAATTTCTGAAGAAATTTGAGGTATTACCAAACGTTCTGCAGATTTATTTAGACGCTTACAATTGTCTAAAGGTCTAAATAATAAAGTATTTCCTTCCGAATCTTTGTAGGCTTTCATTCCTTCAAAAATAGATTGTCCGTAATGAAAAATCTTTGCAGCAGGATCTAAAGATATAGGTGCATAGGGCTCTATAATTGGTGTTTGCCATTTACCGTCTTTAAAAGTACAGGTTAACATATGGTCTGAAAAAACAGTACCAAAAGGCAAGTTGTTAAAGTCTACACTTTCTATTTTAGACTTTTCTATTTGTTTGATTTCTATATTAGAACTCATAATTTTTCCGTTTATTTTTCAAAACAAATGTACATAATTTATTCATCTGAAGATATATAAATACAAGGGTTTTGATGTTAAAATCCTTACATTTGTTTGCAAATGATAAAACAACAGAAGATATGAAATTAGCAATTGGTTTTTGCGCAATGGCATTGATTTTTTTTACGGCATGTAAAGAAGTAAAAAAAGAAAATAAAGTAAAATTAAAGAGCACTGCAGCGTTGGCTTATACCTCTTTTGGAGATAAAATTTCTAATGAAAAAGCAATGACCTCTAAAGAGATGTTGGCTAAATTTGAAAGTATGAATTTTGGTGATACACTGCAGGTTAAATTTGCATCAGAAATAAAAGAAGTTTGCACTTCTAAAGGTTGTTGGATGAAACTACCTTTAGCGCAAGAGCAAGAAACAATGGTTCGTTTTAAAGATTATGGTTTTTTTATGCCTTTAGATGCTAAAGGAAAAGAAGTTATTCTAGAAGGAAAAGCATTTGTACAAATTACAACTGTAAAAGAATTGCAACATTATGCCAAAGATGCTGGAAAAACGAAAGAAGAAATTGCTGCAATAACAGCGCCTAAAAAGGAGTTTTCATTTGAAGCAAATGGTGTTTTATTGAAAGAATAATTTAATATTATGAAAAGAGAAATTTTAGTAACTTCAGATGGTTCTACAACCATACATTTACCAGATTTAGATGAACAATACCATTCTAAAAATGGCTCTATTAATGAAACATATCACGTTTTTATAAACAGTGGTTTAAAGCTAGTATCTTCTGAAAAGGTTGCTATCTTGGAAATTGGTTTTGGTACTGGTTTAAATAGCTTTATTACTTATTTAGAAGGCAAAAGAACTATAGATTACGTAGGGGTAGAGGCATATCCTGTAACGCCGGAAGAGGTTGAGAAAATGAATTTTATTACTGTATTAAAAGCAGAGAAAGAGCGCGCAGTTTTTGAAAAAATGCATGTTGTTTCTTGGGGAGAAAAACACCAGATTTCAGAAACTTTTTCTTTATTGAAAAGAAAACAGTTATTTGAAAATATTGAGGATAAAGATGCGTTTAACTTAATTTATTTTGATGCTTTTGGTGCACGTGTGCAACCTGAATTATGGTCTGAAGAAATTTTTAGAAAAATGTTTAATGCTTTAAAAGAGAACGGAATTTTAGTTACCTATTCTGCAAAAGGAAGCGTAAGAAGAGCAATGCAAGCTGTGGGTTTTACAGTAGAGCGCTTGCCCGGTCCCCCGGGAAAAAGAGAAATGTTAAGAGCTATAAAAAAGTAGTTTGTAGTATTTTTTAGTAACAAAAAATAGTTAAATTTATTTATAATTACAGAGCTTACATAAATTAAGAATGAAGAACTACTAATAGAAAATAGCTAAAAATGCAGTTTAGAAGAAAATTTGGAAGAAAAAAAGAATCAAAACCTACAAAAGGCCTTTTGTTGATTTTATTGTTAGTAGTTGCTATTATTCTTTGGTATAAAATGGAAGGTATTTTAGACAGTTTGTTTTAAGTAGAAAAAAAGAAAAACAACTTTTGTGAAGACAGAAAAAATTATTTTAGGCATTGATCCTGGTACTACAATTATGGGTTTTGGACTTATAAAGGTGGTTGGAAAGAAGATGGAATTTATTCAGATGAATGAATTAATGTTGCAGAAATATGATGACCATTACTTAAAATTAAAACTAATTTTTGAAAGAACAATAGAATTAATAGACACATATCATCCTGATGAAATTGCAATTGAAGCTCCGTTTTTTGGAAAAAATGTGCAGTCTATGTTAAAGCTAGGTAGGGCACAAGGTGTTGCAATGGCCGCAGGTTTATCTCGTGAAATACCCATTACAGAATATTTACCAAAGAAAATTAAAATGGCGGTTACCGGAAACGGTAGTGCCAGTAAAGAGCAGGTTGCTTTAATGCTAAAGTCGCTCTTAAATTTAAAAACACTTCCAAAAAATCTAGATGCAACAGATGGTTTAGCTGCAGCTGTTTGTCATTTTTACAATTCAGGAAAAGTTGTTGGAGGAAAAAATTACACAGGTTGGGCTAGTTTTGTAAAAGACAATCCTTCAAAAATTAAATAACTTAGAAAAAGACTTTCATTAATAACTGATAACCGATAACTGATTTGTCTGGAATATATATTCACATACCGTTTTGTAAGCAAGCATGTTTTTATTGCGATTTTCATTTTTCTACGTCGTTAAAGAAAAAAGATGATATGATTCTGTCTTTAGTGAGAGAAATTGAACTGAGAAAAGACGAGTTAGAAGATAAAATTATAGAAACTATTTATTTTGGCGGAGGCACACCTTCTGTTTTAAATACTGAAGAAATTCAGGTATTAATAGCCGCTGTATACGCCAATTTTAAAGTAATAGAAAATCCAGAAATAACACTAGAAGCAAACCCTGATGATCTCTCTGAAGAAAAAATAATACAACTTTCTAAAAGTTTAATTAACCGACTAAGCATTGGTGTACAATCTTTTTTTGAGAAAGATTTGAAGCTGATGAATCGTGCGCATAATTCTGAAGAAGCAAAGAAATCTTTGTCTTTTGCAGCCAAATACTTTGATAATATATCTTTAGATTTAATTTACGGAATTCCGTATTGTACAAATGAAGAATGGTTGGTAAATATAAAAACAGCACTAAGTTTTGGCGTTCCGCACATTAGTAGTTATGCTTTGGTTGTAGAGCCAAAAACGGCCTTAGAATCACTAATAGCAAAAGGTAAAATTAAAAGTGTTCCAGATTATAAAGTTCAAGAGCAGTTTCAAATGCTAACAAAAGAATTAGGCAAAGCGGGTTATATACATTATGAATTATCTAGTTTTAGTAAAGAAGGTTTTTTTAGTAAAAATAATACAGCCTATTGGTTTGGGAAGCCTTATTTAGGAATTGGCCCATCTGCACATTCCTTTGATGGAAAACAACGCAGTTGGAATGTAAAAAATAACACGAAGTATATAAAATCGATACAAGAAAACAGAGTACCTATCGAGAGAGAGACGTTGTCTAAAGCAGATAGGTATAATGAATATATTATGACAGGTTTAAGAACAATGTGGGGTGTTTCTTTAGATGAAATTAAAAGTAATTTCGGAGTCAAATATGCTCGTTATTTAGAAAGTCAATCTAAAAAGCATATCGAAGAAGGTCTGTTGTCTTGTGATAAAGGTATTTTAAAAACGAAAGAAAAAGGAAGGTTTTTAGTAGACGGTATTGCTTCTGATCTTTTTATGCTTAATTAACTTAGTTGCCATTTTTAATTAAAAAATATCTGTAAATATTCTTTATTTAATACCTTATATTTGAATCTATTTTAGTGAAATATTAAAACAATTTTAGCGCAAATGAAAGCAATTATCGAATACAATTCTAGAAAAATTACCATAGATGTTTCTAAGCCAATTGATATTTCTATCGCCATAGATGCATCCAGAAAAAATGTAAATGCCTGGTATTTAGGTGAGCCAGAAATTTCTCCAGTGAATATTGATGGCGAATTGGTAAAGGTGTCTGAAGGTGCTGTCATAAATTTTAATAATATTAATTTCAATCCGCATGCGCACATAACGCATACAGAATGTGTTGGTCATATTACAGACGAGGTGCATTCTATAAATCAGAATTTAAAACATTATTTCTTTGTTTCTGAAGTAGTTACAGTTGCACCAGAAAGTAGAGGAGCAGATTTTGTGATTTCTGAAAAACAATTAAAAACAGCTTTAAGAAATAAAAAAAGAGATGCTATTGTAATTAGAACATTGCCCAATTTAAAGGATAAAAAAGCAATGCAATATTCGAATACAAATCCTCCTTATTTATTAGAAGAAGCAGCCATTTATTTGCGAGAAAAAGGAATAAAACATTTATTAATTGATTTGCCTTCGGTTGATAAAGAAAAAGATAATGGAAAATTATTAGCACACAATGCTTTTTGGAATACAGCTGGCGAAATTAGATTGGATGCAACTATTACAGAATTTATTTATGTACCAAATGCAGTAGAAGATGGCGAGTATTTATTAAATTTAATGATTGCACCCTTTGAAAACGATGCAACACCTAGTAAACCAATTTTATATAAAATTATAAAGTAAATTCATGAAAAAAATCTTCAACACAAAAAGATTTTTATTCGGAATTAGTATCTTACTATTGGTGCTAATTTATAATACCACTTATGCCGACATTTCTTTAGAAGACTTAAAAAAGGAATATGCAAATGAGGAATCAGAATTTATAAGAATTGATGGAATGCAGGTGCATTACAGAGATGAAGGTATCGGTTTTCCAATTGTCTTACTGCATGGCACGGCAGCTTCTTTGCATACTTGGGATGCTTGGACAGAACAGCTTATTAAAAATTATAGAGTTATTCGCTTAGATTTGCCCGCTTTCGGATTGACTGGTCCAAACAAGAGTGCAGATTATTCCATAGAGAGTTACACGCGGTTTTTAGTTCAATTTTTAGAAAAAATAAAAGTTGATAAATTTCATTTGGCAGGAAATTCTTTAGGAGGAAATATTGCTTGGAATTATGCAGCAGAACATCCAGAGAAAGTAGCAAAACTTATTTTGATAGATGCCAGTGGTTTGCCAACAAATAAACCACAACCTGCTATTTTTAAAATGGCTAAAACACCTATTTTAAACTCGTTGTTTTTGTATCTAACCCCTCAATTTATTATCAGAAAAAATATAGAACAAGTATACGGTAATAAATTAAAGGTTACAGATTCTTTAATTACACGGTATCATAAAATGTCTTTAAGAACAGGCAACAGAAAAGCTTTTATAGACAGAGCAAAAATAGATTTTAATTTAAATAAAAAATCAAATTTAGCAAAGTTAAAAAGTGTAAAAAGCCCTACTTTATTAATTTGGGGAGCAAAAGATACTTGGATTCCTTTAGAAAATGGAAAAAGGATGGATAGTCTTTTACCAAACTCTAAACTGGTTATTTTAAAAAATTCTGGCCATGTTCCTATGGAAGAAAACCCTGAAGAGAGTCTCGTGTTTTTGAATATTTTTTTAAATAACAGATAAACTAAAGTCTAAAAATTAAGGATGCACATAGAACAATTAAGAGATTTTTGTTTGGCAAAAAAAGGTGTAACAGAGCACTTTCCTTTTGATGAAGTAACGTTAGTTTTTAAAGTGATGGAAAAAGTGTTTGCTCTTATCAGATTAGATAAATGGGAGCAAGGAGAACAGTGCATCAATCTAAAATGCAACCCTGAGAGAGCCGTAGAACTACGAGCAGTATATGAAGGTGTAAACCCCGGTTGGCATTCGAATAAAAAGCATTGGAATACTGTAACTATAAACGGTAGTGATGTTTCAGGTGCTACAGTTACAGCACTAATAAATCACTCTTATGATATGGTGGTAATAGGATTGACAAAAAAAGCACAAGCAATATTAAAGGATTTGTAAAATGAAAAAGCAAGAACTTAGAGAAATTTACAAGCAAAAAAGAAAAGATTTAACTGAAGACAAGATTCAGGCTTTTCAAGACAATATATACCAGCAAATTTATAATTTAGATATTTCTGAAGTTGAAAACGTACACTTATTTCTATCTATGCCCAAATTTAAAGAGATAGATACACTGCCTTTAATTACTTATTTTAGAGGTAAAAATAAGCGTATTGTTGTAAGTAAATGTAATTTTAAAGACAACACATTATCGCATTTTTACTTAGAAGAAGATACCGCCTTAGCGTTAAATAAATTTGGTGTTTTAGAACCTGTTGATGCAGAATTAGTGGAGGAAAATAAATTAGATTTAATATTTATTCCGATGTTAATTTCTGATAATAAAAAATATAGAGTTGGGTATGGAAAAGGTTTTTACGATCGTTTTTTATCAAAGTGCAGAAAAGATGCAAAACGTATAGGGTTAAATTTCTTTACACCTATAAAAGAAATAGAAAATATAAATGAATTTGATATTCCTCTGCACCAAGTAATCTATCCTAAATAAAGCGCACAGCACCTTTTATTCTTTGTAAGTTTGTAATAAATAATTCTGAAGATGATTGTACAGGGTAATATTGTTGACATACAAAATAAGCGAATTTTTAAAGGTGAGGTTGCGGTAGAAAACGGAAAGATTTTAGAAATTAGAGCCACAGAGCACCTTCAAGAAAATTTTATTTTACCAGGCTTTATAGATGCACATATTCACATAGAAAGCTCTATGCTAGTTCCGTCAGAATTTGCAAAAATCGCAGTAAAACATGGTACGGTTGCCACGGTTTCAGATCCGCATGAAATTGCTAATGTTTTAGGCGTAAAAGGAGTGAATTTTATGATTGAAAACGGAAAGAAAGTTCCGTTAAAATTCAATTTTGGTGCACCTAGTTGCGTGCCTGCAACCTCTTTTGAAAGTGCGGGTGCAATCATAGATGCTGATGATATTAAAGTGATGATGGAAAATCCTGATATTAAATATCTAGCAGAAATGATGAATTATCCTGGTGTTTTATTTGATGACACAGAGGTATTAGCAAAAATTAAACACGCTAAAAATAACAACAAGCCTATTGATGGGCACGCACCTGGTTTAAGAGGTGCAGATGCTACCAAGTATATTGCTGCGGGAATTTCTACAGATCATGAGTGTTTCTCATATGCCGAAGCCTTAGAAAAGTTGGAAAAAGGAATGAAAGTAATTATTAGAGAAGGGAGTGCTGCAAAGAACTTTGAAGCTTTGATAGCCCTTTTGCCAGAAAATTTTGAAAACATGATGTTTTGCTCTGATGATAAACACCCAGATGATTTGTTATTAGGGCATATAAACCAATTATGTGAAAGAGCTGTTGCTAAAGGTGTAAATGTTTTTAAGGTGCTACAGGCTGCTTGTGTAAACCCTGTAAAGCATTATAATTTAGAGGTGGGTTTATTGCAGAAAGGAGATGATGCAGATTTTATCTTAGTTGATAATTTAAAGGATTTCAATGTTTTAGAAACATACATTAATGGGGCATTGGTTGCCAAAAATGGAGAAAGTTTTGTAAAATCGGTTCCTTTTGAAGTATTGAATAATTTTAATACGGACAAAAAGAAAGTAGCAGATTTTAGATTTGACTCTTCCGTAAAAAAAATTAGAGTAATTGAAGCTTTAGACGGAGAATTGGTAACCAATCAAATTGAAGCTGCTTCTTTAATTGAGGATGGAAACTTGGTTTCAAATATTACAACAGATGTCTTAAAAATGACAGTGGTAAATCGTTATAAAAATGAAAAACCATCAATTGCATTTATTAAAAACTTCGGAATTAAAGAGGGTGCTATTGCAAGTTCTGTAGGGCATGATTCTCATAACATTATTGCAATAGGAGTTTCTGATGATGCTATTTGTAAGGCGGTTAATTTAATTATAGAAAATAGGGGTGGTGTTTGCGCTGTAAATGCATCCGAAGAAAAAATAGTTTCTTTACCGGTTGCAGGTATTATGTCTGATTTATCTGCGGAAGAAATTGGGAAATCTTATGCCGAGCTAGATGAGATGGCAAAGCAAATGGGCAGCAAGCTAAGAGCGCCTTATATGAGTTTGTCTTTTATGGCGTTGTTGGTTATTCCTTCTTTAAAATTATCTGATAAAGGTTTATTTGACGGAACTTCTTTTCAGTTTACTTCTTTAGAAATTCAGTAGGTTTATGTGATAAGAGAACTTACACTCTATTTACAAGCATCCCAAATAACATCTTTTGGTGTAGGTGCAGTAATTGCTATTTCTTCTTTAGAAACCGGGTGAATGAATTTTATTTTTCGAGCATGTAAACTAATGCTCCCGTCTTTGTTAGAGCGCGGAAAACCATATTTTAAATCACCTTTAATAGCAGTGCCAATATGAGCTAATTGTGTTCTTATTTGGTGGTGCCTGCCGGTTTCTAAGTCAATTTCAATTAAAAAGTAATTCTCTAATTTTTTGATGATGTTGTAATGTAAAATTGCATTTTTACTACCTTCAATTTCTTTTTTGTACACAAAAGATTTATTCTTTTTGGTGTCTTTTTTTAAGAAATTTATAAGCGTACCAGCAGTAGTTTTTGGCGCATTTTTTACAAGTGCCCAATAAGTTTTTTTTATTGTTTTGTCGCGCAACATTTTATTTAAACGCTCTAGCGCTTTCGAGGTTCTTGCAAAAATTACAATACCAGAAGTTGGTCTGTCTAATCTGTGCACAGTGCCTATAAAAACGAGTCCGGGTTTGTTGTATTTGTCTTTTACGTATTCTTTAACTACATCACTTAAAGGTTTGTCGCCCGTTTTATCACCTTGCGTAATATCACCAGCCCTTTTATTTACAATAATAATATGATTGTCTTCAAATAAAACCTGTAAATTCTCTTTTGTGGAGTTCATAGAACAGTTGAATAGTACCTTAAGTTTGCTTCAAGGTTATTTGAAATCTTTGGCAACATCTTGATTTACACCATCAATAAAATCTAAAAATTCTTTTCTACCTAAACTTGTAGAAGAAGAGGTTAAAAATGATGTTGGTACTGTTTGCCAAAATTCTAGTAATTTCTTTTTGTAAGAAGTAATTTGTTTGTTTAATTTAGAACTTCCTAGTTTGTCTGCTTTTGTAAAAACAATGCAAAACGGAATCTGGTTTTCGCCCAAAAATTGCATGAAATCTAAATCTATTTTTTGAGGATCGTGCCTAGAATCTATCAACACAAAAGTGCAAACGAGCTGCTCTCTTTCTTTAAAATAGTTTTCTATAAAATATTGAAAAATAACTCTTTTCTTTTTAGAAACCGAAGCATAACCATATCCTGGTAAATCTACTAAAAACCACTCCTCATTTACTTTAAAATGATTTATAAGTTGTGTTTTTCCTGGTTTCCCAGAGATTTTAGCCAAGTCTTTACGCTCCATTAACATATTAATTAATGAAGATTTACCAACATTAGAACGGCCTATAAAGGCATATTCTGGCATTCTTTCTGGCGGCGCTTTGGTAACATTACTGTTACTCATTATAAACTCTGCTGACTTAATTTTCATTAGACTATATATTTCTAGCGATAAACCATTTGTGAAGAATTGTATTAAATTCTAGAGGTCTTTCCATCATTGCAGCATGCCCACATTTATCAATCCAAAATAAATCTGAATCGGGTAAAATTTTATTAAAATCTACCGCTACTTCTGGTGGAGTTACAACATCTTGTTTACCCCAAATTAAACAGGTTGGCTGTTTCATTGCAGGTAAATCAGCAGACATGTTGTGTCTAATAGCACTTTTTGCAATTGCTAAAGTTCTTATTACAGAACTTCTATCATTTACTAATTTAAAGATATCGTCAACCATTTCTTTTGTTCCAATTTCTGGATCATAAAAGACTCCTTGCGTTTTTTCTTTGATGTACTCATAGTTCCCTCTTTTTGGAAAACTATCTCCCATTGCTTTTTCGTAAAGCCCAGAGCTACCGGTTAAAACTAACGCTTTTACCTGATCTTGGTTGTGTTTTGTGAAGTATAAAGCTATATGGCCACCTAAAGAATTACCCAATAAAATGGCATTATTTACTTTTTTCATCTCCATAAATTCTTTTAAAAACCCAGCTAAGTTTTTAACGTTTGTTTGCAAGAGAGGTAGTGAATATAAAGGTAGTTCGGGTATTAATACTTTATAACCATTCTGAGAAAAGTGCTCATAGGTATCATTAAAATTACTTAAAGCCCCCATTAAACCATGTAAAATAATAATAACAGGTCCTTCTCCTGCTTCTGCATATGTAAATTTTCCTTCGGTTCTTAACTGGTCAATCATCATTCAATTCGGTTTTCGTAATGGCAAATGTAATTCTTTTTTATAACATAAATATCCTTTTACTAAATGACTCTGTTTCAATTTTTAAGACGGTTGGTATCTATTTTTTAGTTAAAAAGCAATTAGTTGTTAACAATGTGGTAAATAGTGGTAAAAAGTGGTAAAATTTATATATTTTTGATATCTATATAAAACACATTTTATTCGTGATAAATCTAATTGGAACATATGAATGTAAGGCAGATGCTAAGGGCAGAGTGTTATTTTCATCTGCGCTAAAGAAACAGTTACAACCAGTTTTAAATGAGGGTTTTGTTATCAAGAGAGCTGTTTTTCAACCTTGTTTAGAATTGTATTCTATGGAGGAATGGAATTTAATGATGGGTAAAATTAATAAGCTGAATAAGTTTGTTAAAAAGAACAATGATTTTATTAGAAGATTTACGGCAGGTGTAAAAATTGTTGAATTTGACGCTGCTGGTCGAGTTTTAATACCAAAAGATTTGTGTGATTTTGCAGGAATAAAAAAACAAGTTGTTTTGTCTTCTGCTGTTAATATTATAGAAATTTGGGACAAAGAGAACTATGAAAAAGCAATTGATGATGCTGCTTTAGATTTTGCAGATTTAGCTGAAGAAGTAATGGGAAACACAGAATTAGATGATGTATCATAATCCGGTTTTATTAAAAGAAAGTATAGACGCTCTTGCTATTAAGCAAGATGGTGTTTACGTAGATGTTACGTTTGGAGGCGGTGGCCATTCTAGAGAGATTTTAAGCAGACTTGGTGAAAACGGGAGATTGTTTGGTTTTGATCAAGACCCAGATGCCTTAGAAAACATCATTGATGATGCACGTTTCACCTTAATACCTGAGAATTTTAGATATATCTCAAGATTTTTAAGATTTAATGGTGTAAAAAAAGTAGATGGAGTTTTAGCTGATTTAGGAGTTTCTTCTCATCAATTTGATGAGGCAGAAAGAGGTTTCTCTACTCGTTTTGATGGTGATTTGGATATGAGAATGAATCAGAAATCTAAAATTTCTGCAAAGGAGGTTATTAGTAGTTATTCTGAAGAGAAATTAGCAGAAATATTGTTTTTGTACGGAGAGTTAAGAAACTCTAGAAACATAGCAAAAACAATTGTAGAAAAAAGAAAAGAAGAAAAAATTGAAACAAGTTTTCAGTTAAAAGAAGCTTTACAGCAGTATTTACCAAATGCAGTAGAACATAAAATATTAGCTCAAATATTTCAAGCCATTAGAATTGAGGTGAATGAAGAATTAGAGGTTTTGAAAGAGTTCTTGTTACAGATGCCAAATCTATTAAAGAAAGAAGGTCGCTTGAGTGTTATTTCATACCATTCTCTGGAAGATAGATTGGTGAAAAGATTTATTAGAACAGGTTTGTTTATTGGTGAGCCAGAGAAAGATGTTTTTGGAAATATAGATGTTCCTATGAAGAAATTAGGAAAGTTAATAGTACCAAAAGCAGCAGAAGTTAAAGTAAATAACAGAGCTAGAAGTGCAAAACTAAGAATTGCTACTTTGATGAGTTAAGGATTATAAGTTAAAAACCAAAACAGCGCAGAAAGAAATGTCTAAAATTAAAAAAAGTGTGTATGGTTTTCTCAGGGGAAGTTTCCTTACAGATGAATCTGCTTTTAAAAATTGGCGCATTATCATTTTTGTAGTTGGTTTGTTATTAATAATGATTTCTAGTTCTCATAAATCAGATCAAAAAGCTATAAAAATAGCTGAATTGAATAAGTTAAAACGAGAACTAAGGGCAGAATATATAGATACGGGTACCATCTTAATGAGAATGAAAATGGAGTCTAGTATTAGAGAAAAAGCAATATCTAGAGGTTTAAAGCCTTCAGAAACTCCCCCCAAAAAAATAAAAGTAACTTATAAAAACAATTAAAATTGGCAACTCATAAAAAAAGCATTCTAACTAAATTCTACTTGGTAGCTGCTTTAATGACTTTGTTTTTGTTGTCTATTGTTTTTAGAGTTATCAATCTTCAATATGTGCAAGGAGATCAATATAGAAAATTAGCAACAGAGCTTACCGTTAGGCAAGATACTATTTACGCAAATAAGGGTAATGTGTATGCTGCAGACGGCAATTTACTTGCAACATCAATGTCTAAATTCAATATTTTCATGGATTTAGTTACGGTAGATGATACTGTTTTTGAAGAGAATATTGTGGGTTTATCTAATGAACTTTCAAAAATGTTAGGAAATTCATCTAGCTATTATCAAAAAAAGTTACGCGTTGCAAAAAACAAAAAAAGAAGGTATTTTTTAATTACAAGAAATATTGGGTACACAGACTATTTAAAAATGAGAAAATTCCCGATTTTTAAACTGGGGGTTTATAAAGGTGGTTTTATTGCAAAACATAGAACAAAGCGTGCACACCCAATAGGTAAAATAGCAGAAAGAACTATTGGTTATGACGATTTTAGGGGAGAAGCCGGCATTGAGGGAGCTTTTGCAGATTATATGCAAGGTAAAAATGGTTTAAGATGGGAGCAAAAAATCGCTAAGAATCAATGGAAGCCAATTACCGATTTTAATGAAAAAGAGCCAATTGATGGTCATGATATTATTACTACAATAGATGTAAATATTCAGGATATTACGCACCACGCGCTGTTAAGAAAGTTAGAATATTTTGAGGCAGATCATGGTTGTGCTGTGGTTATGGAAACTGCAACAGGAGAAATTAAAGCAATTTCTAATTTAGGTAGAACTAAAAAAGGAAAGTATTACGAGAAAAGAAATTATGCAGTTTGGGAAAGTCATGAGCCAGGTTCTACATTTAAGTTAGCTAGTTTAATGGCAGCCTTAGATGATAAAATGATTGATACTTCTACTGTTGTTGATACAGAAAAAGGTAAAATTTTTATTCATGGTTCTAAAGTGGAAGATTCTCATAGAGGTGGTTATGGTAAAATTTCTGCTGCTAGAGTTCTTGAAGTTTCTTCTAATGTAGGGGTTGTAAAGTTAATTAGAAAGCACTACGATCATCAGCCAGAAAAATTTATTAAAAAATTAGAAACATACGGCTTTACAAAACCTATTGGCTTCCCTATTGTTGGAGAAGGAAAACCAGTAGTGCCTAAACCGTCTGACAAAAGATGGAATAAAATTTCTTTGGAATGGATGTCTTGGGGGTATGGAATTTCTGTTACACCAATGCAAACCTTAATGTTTTATAATGCTGTTGCAAATAATGGAGTGATGGTAAAACCACGCTTTATTAAAGAGTTAAGAAGACAGGATAAAACAGAAAAGGTTTTTGAGACGGTAATTGTAAACCCTAAAATTGCTTCAAATGAAACGTTAAGAAAAATTAGAAAAGTACTAGAAAATGTGGTTGTAAAAGGAACTGCCAAGAACATTTACTCTTCAAATTTTTCTATGGCAGGAAAGACAGGAACTACTAAAAAGTACCTTCCTAAGCATAAGGATGAAACCGGTAATACCGTTGCTGCAGGGTATTCTAGTAAACATTATGTAGCTTCTTTTGCAGGTTTTTTTCCTGCAGAGAACCCTAAATATTCTTGTATTGTAGTAATTCATGATCCTAAAAAGGAAAAAGGATATTATGGTGCAATTGTTGCCGGGCCTGTTTTTAAAGAAATTGCCCAAAAAATCTACACAACAACTCCAATAGATAATCAATCTGTAGACGATAAAGTGAATTTTGAATCGATTGAATTGCAATACGCAACGTACGACGACAAATTGAGCAAAAATTACACAAAAGTTCCAAATGTTAAAGGAATGTCTGGTATGGATGCTTTGTCTTTATTAGAAAATATTGGTTTAAAAGTTGAAATTTATGGAGTTGGTAAAGTCGAATTTCAATCTTTAAAAAAAGGAGAAAAATTAGTTAAAGGAAATACAATAACCCTAAAATTATCTTAGTCTGAAAAATTTAAAAGACATCTTATATAAGGTTGCAATTACTAAAGTGTTTGGTAGTACAAATGTTGAAGTAAAAAACCTTGTTTTTGATTCTAGGAAAATTGAAGATAGTGATGTCTTTATTGCTCAAAAAGGCGTTTCTGTAAATGGCCATTTATATATAGATAAGGCGATAGATTTAGGTGCTACAGTAATTGTTTGCGAAGACTTCCCAAAAGAACAAAAAGAAAAAATTACCTATATACAAGTTATTGATGCAAATATAGCCTTGGCAATTATGGCCTCAAATTTTTATGACAATCCTTCTGCTAAAATGCCTTTGGTTGGTGTAACAGGTACTAATGGTAAAACAACAATTGCATCTCTATTATACCAACTATTTAAAAAAGCAGGCTATAAAGTTGGTTTATTATCTACTGTTAAAATCTTAGTAGATGAGGTTGAATTTAAAGCAACACATACAACACCAGACTCTGTAACTATTAATGGGTATTTAGATAAAATGATTGATGCTGGGGTAGATTACTGCTTTATGGAAGTGAGTTCTCATGGTATTCATCAAAAAAGAACAGAAGGACTAACTTTTACAGGAGGTATTTTTACAAACCTTTCTCATGATCATTTAGATTATCATGAAACGTTTGCAGAGTATAGGAATGTTAAAAAAGAGTTTTTTGATGGGTTGCCAAAAACGGCATTTGCACTTACAAATATAGACGACAAAAACGGCAACTTTATGTTGCAAAATACCAAGGCAAAAAAGAAAACATACGCGCTACAAACATTGGCAGATTTTAAAGTAAAGATTTTAGAAAAGCAACTTTCTGGAACTTTAATTACTGTGGATGGAACAGAAGTTTGGACAAAATTAATAGGTGTTTTTAATATTTATAATTTAACTGCAATTATTGCAACGGCAGAATTATTAGGTTTAGAAAAACTAGAAACTCTTACAATTATTAGCGAATTAGAAAGTGTTAGCGGGCGTTTTGAGTATGTAGTTTCAGAAGGCGGAATTACAGCAATTATAGATTATGCCCATACGCCAGATGCATTAAAAAATGTATTAGAAACTATTAATGATATTAGAACCGGTAACGAAAAAGTAATTACCGTTGTTGGTTGTGGTGGTGATAGAGATAAGACAAAAAGACCCAAAATGGCTCATATTGCTTCGCAATTAAGTAGTCAAGCAATTTTTACGTCAGACAATCCTAGAAGAGAAAGTGCTCAAATTATTTTAGATGAAATGGAAGTTGGGGTTGCTTCAGAAAACTATAGAAAAACATTAACGGTTTTAGATAGAAGACAGGCAATTAAAACGGCTTGTAAGCTTTCTGAAGTAGGAGATATTATACTTATTGCAGGAAAAGGACATGAGAATTATCAAGAAATAAACGGTATTCGTACTCATTTTGATGATTTAGAAGAAGTAAAAAACTGTTTTAACCAATTAAAAAATTAGTAAGAATGCTGTATTATTTATTCGAATATTTAGAAAGTCAGTTTAGTTTTCCTGGAGCTAGTGTGTTTCAATTTATCACATTTAGAGCTGCAGCAGCTTTTATTTTGTCGTTGCTAATTTCTGCAATTTATGGTAAAAGAATTATCCAGTTTTTACAAAAGCTGCAGGTCGGCGAAACTATTAGAGACTTGGGTTTAGAAGGACAAATTCAAAAATCTGGTACACCAACAATGGGCGGAATTATTATTATTCTAGCAACATTAATTCCGGTTTTTTTATTAGCCAAGCTAAATAATATTTATGTAATTATTTTAATAATTACTACTGTTTGGATGGGTTTAATAGGTTTTTTAGACGACTATATTAAGGTGTTTAAAAAGGATAAAGCGGGTTTAAAAGGAAAATTTAAGGTTCTGGGGCAAGTTGGTTTAGGAATAATTGTAGGCTCTATGCTATATTTTCATGAAGATGTAACTATAAAAGAGCAACTACCAAACGTAGAACAAGTAGTACAGGCTAATGGAAAAACAAAAGTATTTGGCGATGCCCATAAATCTACTAAAACAACCGTTCCGTTTTTAAAGGATAACGAATTAGATTACACAAAAGCCTTAAGTTTTTTAGGCGAAGGTTATGAGAAATATGGATGGATTGTGTTCATTTTTATAGTGGTGTTTATTGTTACAGGAATTTCTAATGGTGCAAATTTAACAGACGGAATTGATGGTTTAGCCGCAGGCTCATCTGCCATTATTGTAATTACGTTAGCTGTTTTTGCGTGGGTTTCCGGAAATATCATTTTCGCAGATTACCTAGACGTCATGTATATTCCTAACTCAGGAGAAATGACTGTTTTTATTCTTGCTTTTGCAGGTGCATTAATTGGTTTCCTTTGGTACAATACCTATCCAGCTCAGGTTTTTATGGGTGATACAGGAAGTTTAACTATTGGTGGAATTATAGCAGTGATTGCTATTGCTATTCGAAAAGAATTATTGTTGCCAATTTTAGCAGGAGTTTTTGTAGTAGAAAATTTGTCTGTAATCATTCAAGTTTTCTGGTTTAAGTTCACTAAAAAGAAGTTTGGTGCAGGTAGAAGAGTTTTTAGAATGGCACCATTACACCATCATTATCAAAAATTAAGTTATCACGAAAGTAAAATTGTAGTCCGTTTTTGGATTATTGGAATTCTTTTAGCAGTATTAACAATTGTTACTTTAAAATTAAGATAAGGTGAAAAGATTGGCAATACTTGGCGGAGGAGAAAGCGGCGTTGGCGCGGCAATATTAGGCAATCAAAAAGGATTTGAAGTTTTTGTTTCTGATAAAGGTGAAATTTCTAAAAAGTATAAAAAAGTTCTTTTAAATAATAATATTGAGTTTGAAGAAAAACAACATACCGAGAGTAATATTTTAAATGCAGCTGTAGTTGTAAAAAGTCCTGGAATTCCAGATACAGTTCCTTTGGTTTTAAAATTAAAGGAAATAGGAGTACAAGTAATTTCTGAGATTGAATTTGCATCTAGATATACAGATGCAACTATTATTGGAATTACGGGGTCAAACGGAAAAACTACAACCACGTTATTACTGCATCATATTTTAAAAGGTGCTAATTTAAATGTAGGTGTTGCTGGTAATATTGGAGATAGTTTTGCGCAACAGGTTGCTAATAAATTATATGATAATTATGTATTAGAGCTTAGTAGTTTTCAGTTAGACGGCATTCAGAAATTTAGCAGTCATATTGCTATTTTAACGAATATAACACCAGACCATTTAGATAGATATGAGTATGATTTTGAAAAATATATTGCTTCAAAATTTAGAATTACAGAAAATCAGAAAGAGACCGATTATTTAATTTATGACGCAGACGACGAAGCCATTATTAATTGGTTAAAAAAGAATAAGACAAAAGCAAAATTAGTACCGTTCTCCTTAGAAAAAGAATTAGAATACGGTGCGTTTTTAAAAAATAAGACAATAACAATCAATATAAATAAAGAGATCCTCAATATGCCTATATCTACTTTAACAGTAAAAGGAAAACATAACGTAAAGAACGCAATGGCTGCAACTATGGCAGCGCAATTATTAAAGGTTAGAAAAGAATCTATAAAAGAGAGTCTTTCTAGTTTTGAAGGTGCAGAACATCGTCTAGAAAATGTTGCGAAAATTTATGGTGTAGAATATATTAATGATTCTAAAGCAACCAATGTAAATGCAACTTTTTATGCTTTAGAGTGTATGGATAAGCAAACTGTTTGGATTGTTGGTGGTGTAGATAAAGGAAATGATTATAATGATTTATTGCCTTTGGTAAGAGAAAAAGTAAAAGCAATTGTTTGTCTTGGATTAGATAATGAGAAGATAAAAAACACATTTGGTAATGTAGTTGATATTGTTGTGGAGACTGCGGGCGCAGAAGAAGCGGTTAAAGTTGCACGCAAGTTATCAGAAAAAGGAGACGCGGTTTTATTATCGCCAGCTTGTGCAAGTTTTGATTTGTTTGAAAATTATGAAGACAGAGGGCGTCAATTTAAGGCAGCTGTAAGAAGTTTATAAACTACTTTTTGCTTTCAATCATTAAAAATATAAGTAGTAAGAAGTATAAAAATGAAAACTATTTTTCAACATATAAAAGGAGATAAAACCATTTGGGCAATTGTTGCTATTTTGGCCATATTTTCATTTATGCCGGTGTATAGTGCAAGCACAAACTTGGTCTATGTTGTGGGTTCTGGTTCTACATTTGGGCATTTAGTAAAGCATATGGTTTTATTAATTATGGGCTTCGCTATTATTTACGGAGTGCATAAGATACCCTATCGGTACTTCTCTGGAGGCTCTGTTTTAATGCTGCCAATTGTTATTATTTTATTAGTTTTTACATTAGCGCAAGGAACTACTATTGGAGGAGCAAATGCTAGTAGATGGATTCGGATTCCGTTTGTTGGTGTTGGTTTTCAGACATCTACATTAGCTGGCTTGGTGTTAATGGTGTTTGTAGCGCGTTATTTGGCTAGAAATAAAGAAAAGCAAGTTAATTTTAAAGAAAGCTTTTTACAATTATGGTTGCCAGTTAGTCTGGTTTTAATTCTTATTTTACCAGCAAATTTTTCTACAACAGCTATTATTTTTGCAATGGTTTTAGTGTTGGTTTTTATTGGTGGTTATCCGTTAAAGTATATTGGTTTTATTTTAGGAGCAGGACTTTTAATACTTACTTTTTTTATACTAATTGCCAAAGCGTTTCCAGATGCAATGCCAAACAGAGTTCAAACTTGGCAGAATAGAATAGAAAGTTTTTCTAATGATGGTGGTAAAGATGCTTATCAAGTAGAAAAAGCAAAAATAGCAATTGCAACTGGCGGGCCACTAGGGGTTGGGCCAGGTAAAAGTGTTCAAAAGAACTTTTTACCACAGTCGTCATCAGATTTTATTTATGCAATTATAGTTGAAGAATATGGTCTTTTTGGTGGCGTAATGCTTGTATTTGTGTATTTCTTATTACTCTTTAGAATCTTTGTTGTTTTAAAGAAAACAGTTACTATTTTTGGTACATTATTAGTTATTGGTGTTGGTGTACCCATTATTTTTCAGGCAACCATAAATATGGCAGTTGCTACCAATTTATTTCCTGTAACAGGGCAAACACTGCCTTTAATTAGCAGCGGAGGTACTTCTATTTGGATGACCTGTTTTGCACTTGGTATGATTTTAAGTGTAAGTGCATCTAAACAAGAAACCGAAGAAGATATTTTAGATGATAATCCTTTAGATATACTGCATGAAACAATCGATTAATATATTAATTTCTGGAGGCGGAACTGGCGGACATATTTATCCTGCAATTGCAATTGCAAACGAGATAAAAGTGAGATATCCAAACGCAAAATTTCTATTTGTTGGTGCAAAAGATAAGATGGAGATGGAAAAAGTGCCACAAGCAGGTTATGAGATTAAAGGTTTGTGGATTTCTGGAATTCAAAGAAAATTAACAATAGATAATTTAGCATTTCCTTTTAAATTGATGCATAGTTTATGGAATGCGTTTAAAATTATTAGAAATTTTAAACCAGATATAGCTATTGGTACAGGTGGTTTTGCAAGTGGGCCTACTTTAATAATGGCAGGTATAAAAGGCGTACCAACTTTAATACAAGAACAAAATTCATACCCAGGAATTACAAATAAATTATTAAGTAAGCGCGCTAAAAATATCTGTGTTGCTTATGATTATTTAGAACGTTTTTTTCCTTTAAATAAAATTATAAAAACAGGAAATCCGGTTCGTCAAGATTTGCTTTCTATTCACTCTAAAAGAGAAGACGGAAAAACCTTTTTTAAATTAGAGAAAACAAAGAAAACAATTTTAGTTTTAGGCGGAAGTCTAGGCGCAAGGAAAATAAACCAATTGGTAGAAGGCAATTTAGATTTCTTTAAAAATCAAGAGATTCAGGTTATTTGGCAATGTGGTAAGTTCTATTTTGATGAGTATAAAAAGTATAATACATTAGAGCATATACAAGTACATCAATTTATAAATAGAATGGATTTTGCTTATGCTGTTTCAGACATAATTATCTCTAGGGCGGGTGCAAGTTCTGTATCTGAATTATGTATTGTAGGTAAGCCTGTTATTTTTATTCCGTCGCCTAACGTGGCAGAAGATCATCAAACAAAAAACGCAAAATCTATTGTAGATAAACATGCGGCAATATTAATTAAAGAAACCGAATTAGAATCGTTTTCGGTAGTTTTAGAATCGTTAATAAAAGATATAGGTAAGCAGCAAAGTTTGTCAGAAAATATAAAGGAATTGGCATTGCCAAGTGCTACAAAAGATATTGTTGATGTGGTTGAAAAATTATTAGATAAGTGAATTTAAAAAATATACATAACGTTTATTTTGTCGGAATTGGTGGCATAGGTATGAGTGCAATTGCACGTTATTTTGCTTCCAATGGAAAAAATGTTGCTGGTTATGACAAGCTGCCTTCTCAAATTACAAAAGATTTAGAAGCAATAGGCGTATCAATTCATTTTGAAGATGCTGTTAAAAATATTCCAAATTCGTATTTAAATAAAGAAGATACTTTAGTGGTTTATACGCCTGCAATTCCAGCAGATCAGAAAGAGTTTAATTACTTTTTAGATCATAAATTTACTCTTATAAAAAGGGCTGCAGTTTTAGGTAAAATTACAGAGACTACCTTTTGTTTGGCAGTTGCAGGAACGCATGGTAAAACAACTACTTCTTCCATTTTAGGTCACATTATGACAAAGGTAAGAGCAACTTCTTTTTTAGGCGGAATTGCAGAGAATTACAATTCGAATTTAATTTTAGGTGCCGATGCTATTAGTGTTGTGGAGGCGGATGAGTTTGATCGCTCTTTTTTGCAGTTAAGTCCAAATATTGCATGCATAACATCTATGGATGCAGACCATTTAGATATTTATAAAAACCCAGAAGCATTAACAGCATCTTTTGTTGATTTTACAAATAAAGTTTCAGGTACTTTAATTGTAGCAAAAGGGCTGCCTTTAAAGGGGTTAACCTATGCAATTGACGAGGCTTCAGATTATAAAGCCTTCAATTTAAGAATTGAAAGAGGTACCTATATTTTTGATGTAAAAACACCAACATCAGAAATTAGAAATATTGCTTTTCATTTGCCAGGAAGACACAATGTTATGAATGCTATGGCTGCTTTGGCAATGGCAGATGTTTACGGAATTGGGTTAGAAGACATCAAACAAAGTTTGTTTACTTTTAAAGGAGTAAAAAGAAGGTTTTCATATAAAATAAAGACTTCAAATTTTGTATTGATTGATGATTATGCGCATCACCCAACAGAAATAAATGCTGTTGAAAATTCGGTAAGAGAAATGTATCCAGATGCCGAAATTTTGGTTGTTTTTCAGCCTCATTTATTTTCAAGAACAAGAGATTTTATAGATGATTTTGCATCAGCTTTATCAAAGTTTGATGCTATTTTACTGTTAGACATTTACCCGGCAAGAGAAATTCCTATTAGCGGAGTAGATGCTAATTGGTTACTCAGTAAAATTGAAAATAAGCGGAAAAAATTGTCTCAAAAAAATAATTTAATAAAAGATATTAAAAATTCTACTGCAAAAGTAGTGGTAATGTTGGGTGCAGGAGATATTGGAGTGCTGGTAAATGAGGTTACAAATGAACTTTTAAAAACATTAGAACATGAGATTTAAAAGAGTTTTAAAATATCTGTTACTAGTTGTTTTAGTTGGGTTTTTAGGCTTTTTGTATAGCTTTACTTCTATAAGAAATAGTGATAAAAAAGTTACAAAAATTAAAGTGAAATTTGAGGCTGGAAACAACAATTTCTTAACACATGCAATGGTTGATAAATTGTTAATACAAAATAGTAAAACAGTTGTAAACCAAGCAAAATCTGTGATAGATTTATACAGTCTAGAGCGTAACGTATCTAAAAACTATTATATAGAAGAAGCAGCCGTTTTTTTAACCATAGGAGGTGTGTTAAATGCTACGATAAAACAACGGACACCAATTGCAAGAATTCTTTCAGGAAAAGATTCTTATTATGTTGATAAACACGGAGTAAAAATTCCGTTATCTGATAATTATTCAGCCAGGGTATTGTTAGTTTCAGGTTTAAAAAGTGCTGCAGATGTAGCGGTTATTTTACCTTTAATAAAAACTATTTTAAAAGATAGTTTTTTGCAAAAGGAGATTGTTGGAATTGTAAAATCTGCTGTTAATACGTATGAGTTTTCTGTGAGAAGCGGAAGTTATAAAATTGATTTCGGGAAATTAACCGATGTAGAATTGAAATTTAGAAAGTTAAAAGCGTTTTATAATACCACGTTTAAAAATAAAACGATACAAGAGTATAAAACAATTGCATTAAAATATCACAACCAAGTTGTGTGCACAAAATAAGGCGAAATGGAAAACAATAAAATAGCTGTTGGTTTAGATATTGGTACAACTAAAATTGTTGCCATGATTGGTCGTAAAAACGAATATGACAAAATAGAAGTTGTTGGTATTGGTAAAGCGAAAAGTTTAGGCGTAAAGCGAGGTGTTGTAAGTAATATTACACAAACGATACAGTCTATTCAACAGGCTGTAGATGAAGCAGAAAGTGTTTCTGGTGTAAAGATTGAAGATGTTGTTGTGGGTATTGCTGGACAGCATATTAGAAGCTTGCATCATTCAGATTACATTACTAGAAATAATGCAGATGAGGTTATTGATGAAGCAGATATAGAAAATTTAGTAAACCAAGTGCATAAGCTGGTGATGTTGCCAGGAGAAGAAATTATTCATGTGTTACCACAAGAATTTAAGGTAGATTCTCAAGCAGATATTAAAGAACCAATTGGTATGTATGGTGGTCGTTTAGAAGCTAATTTTCATGTAGTGGTTGGGCAAGTTTCTTCTATTAGAAATATTGGGCGTTGTGTAAAAAGTGCAGGTTTAGATTTAAGTGATATTACGCTAGAACCTTTAGCATCTGCATCTGCAGTATTAAGTTTAGAAGAAAAAGAAGCGGGTGTTGCTTTAATTGATATTGGAGGAGGTACCACAGATTTGGCTATTTTTAAAGATGGTATTATTAGACATACAGCGGTAATTCCTTTTGGAGGAAATGTAATAACAGATGATATTAAAGAAGGCTGTTCTATTATAGAAAAGCAAGCAGAGTTGTTAAAAATTAAATTTGGTTCTGCGTGGCCAGGTGAAAATAAAGAAACAGAAATTGTTTCTATTCCTGGTTTAAGAGGAAGAGAGCCGAAAGAAATTACCTTAAAGAATTTATCAAAAATTATACATGCAAGAGTGCAAGAAATTATTGAGCATGTTTATTTAGAGATAAAAAATTATGGACATGAAACCGCAAAAGGAAAATTAATTGCAGGTATTGTTTTAACAGGAGGTGGATCTCAATTAAAGCATTTACGCCAGTTGGTAGAATATATTACAGGTATGGATGCCAGAATAGGTTTTCCAAATGAGCATTTAGCAGGAGACTCAGATGATGCTTTATCAAGTCCTTCATACGCAACTGCTGTTGGTTTATTAATGGAAGGTTTAAATAGAGACGCTAGAGAAGAGGAAGCGGTTCTTGAAAAAGTTGGCCTAGATAGTTTAGAAAACACAGAGGTTGATGGGGTACAAGTTGAAGGAGTGGTCGATGAAAAACCAAAACCGAAAAAGAAAAAATCGTTTTTTGATAAGTTTACAGAAAGTCTAAAAGATTTTTTAGACAATGCAGAGTAAAATAAATAAGTAGAGCGCTATTTAAGATTAAGTATACAACAAAAGAAAAATAAAATATAATAGAACGTTATTATGAGCACAGAATTCGATAACATTTCATTTAATATGCCAAAGACACAATCTAATACCATAAAAGTAATTGGTGTTGGTGGTGGAGGAAGCAATGCAGTAAACCATATGTTTACGCAGCAAATTAAGGGTGTAGACTTTGTAATTTGTAATACAGATTCACAAGCATTAGAAAATAGTTCAGTACCTAATAAAATACAATTAGGTGTTAATTTAACTTCTGGTTTAGGTGCAGGTGCAAATCCAGAAATTGGTGCACAAGCAGCTAAAGAAAGTATGCAAGAAATTCAGCAAATGTTAAATACCCAAACAAAAATGGTATTTATAACTGCAGGAATGGGAGGTGGAACCGGTACAGGGGCAGCGCCAATTATTGCAAAGATTGCAAAAGATATGGATATTCTTACAGTTGGTATTGTAACAATGCCATTTGCTTTTGAGGGAAGAAGACGTTCTAAACAAGCACAAGAGGGTATTGATCAATTGCGCCAGAATGTAGATTCTTTAATTGTAATTAATAATAACAAATTACGTGAAGTTTATGGAAACCTTGGTTTTAAAGCTGGTTTCTCTAAAGCAGATGAGGTTTTATCTACCGCTTCTCGTGGTATTGCAGAGGTAATTACGCACCATTACAAGCAAAATATTGATTTACATGATGCAAAAACAGTGCTTTCTAACAGTGGAACCGCTATTATGGGGTCTGCTAAAGAAGAAGGAACCAACAGAGCAAAAACAGCTATTGTAAAAGCATTAGATTCTCCTTTATTAAATGACAATAAAATTACAGGGGCTAAAAATGTATTATTGTTAATTGTTTCTGGAACCAATGAAGTTACATTAGATGAAATAGGAGAAATTAACGACTATATTCAGGATGAAGCTGGTTATGATGCTAATATTATTATGGGTGTTGGTGAAGATGAAAAATTAGGTGATTCTATTGCTGTAACTATCGTTGCTACAGGTTTTGCAAAAGATCAGCAAAGTACAATAACAAATACAGAGGTTAAAAAGATAGTACATACCTTAGAAGATGATCAAAAAGCAACCTATAATTTTAACGAGAAGACAATTACAAAGTCGCCAACTATAGAGCAGCCAATTTCTAACGCTAGCCAAGAAAAAATAGTTCATATTTTAGAAGAAGATACCATCGTTGAAAAGGTAAAACCTATTATTAAAATGGATTTGATTCCTACTTCTGAGGTAATTGAAGATATTCCTGTTTTTCATGAAGAAGTTGCTTTAGATATTGTTTCTGAAGATAATTTTATAATTACAGATATTCCGCCAACTATTGAACCTCTTGTTGAAGAACCAAAACAGATTCAGGCAGATTTATTATTTGATTTGCCGTTAAATAAGAATAAAGAAGAGCAAGCAACAGCGGCAATTAAACTCGATTTAGTTGATGCTGCTGTTAACGCAAATGATATAGAGGTTTTTGGAGTAGAAGAAATTACTTTAGAAACTAAAATTCAAGAGACGCGTTTTGTTTTAGAAGATTTTGATGCAAAACCAACGATTGGAAAAAGTTCTAGTATTGTAGCTAAAGAAACAATTGTTGAGGAGGAAGAAATTCAATTCGAATTAAGAACAGCCGCAACTAAAGCAGAAATAAATAGTATAGAAACGATAAGTGAAGAAGTTTCTCCTCTAGATTTAACAATTTCTGAATTACAGAAAAGGGCAGAGGAAAGACGTAAAAAAATGAAAGGTTTCAACTATAAATTTAATGATCAGTTGAATAAAAATATAGACGAAATTGAGCGTCAACCTGCATATAAGAGATTAGGTTTAGACCTAAATTCTGGTGCATCTATCAGTAGTTCTAAAACAGCTATTAAAACAGATGATAGCGATATTGATTTTAAATCGAACAATTCTTTTTTACACGATAATGTAGATTAGTAATCACTTTAATACCTATTTAAAAAACCGCATCAAAAATTAATTTGATGCGGTTTTTTATTTCTATTTCTTTGAGTTTAAAGAAAGGAACTACAAACACATATTTATCAAATAAATTTCTATAATTAATTATTTCTAAATATTTTTGTAGCGCTAAAAAAGTCCATAAGTTATTATCTTCGTACTTTTAATTTAATGCTATGAAAAAAATACTCTCTCTTTTTGTTATTATCTTATTGTGTAATTGCAGTCCTAAATTATTCAATAAAAAATGGATAAAAATTAAGGCACCAGAAGAATTTAGGGCGATTTTTGAAACTACCGAAGGTAATTTTGAAATTTATGCTAAAAGGGCCTGGTCGCCAAATGGGGTAGACAGACTATATGCATTAGTTAAAAAAGGTTTCTATACAGATATTTCTGTATTTAGAGTTGTGCCAAACTTTGTAGCACAATTTGGAATTCATAATACTATTGCCATTAATAAAAGTTGGCAGAAGTACGGCGTAGATGATGAGCCTGTGCTAGAGAAAAATAAAGTTAAAACCATTGCTTTTGCAAGAGGAGGTGTAAAAACAAGAACTACACAAATATTTATTAATTTAAAAGACAACCCGCGTTTAGACAAATTATCTTACGGAGGTGTAACGGGATTTCCTGTGGTTGCTAAAATAACCAAAGGCTTTGAGAATGTTTTAAAATTTTATGATAAATACGGAGATAGATTAGGAAGAAAACAAGATTCCATTCAAAAATTTGGTAACGCATTTATTAAAGAAAAATACCCGGAAGTAGCTTTTATTAAAAAGGCATATATTTTAAAATAAATACGATTTCCGGATACTTGATGTTATTTTATATCCGTGTTAAAAACGTAAAAGTTTTCATCAATTAAAAAATTAGTAATTACTAACTTTTCCTCTAAACTTTTCCAAGTACTTGTTGGGTAAATCCATTTTTCTTCACCATTAATTGTTGTTTTTAAAGGCATTTCAAAATCGGACACTGTGTTTATCCAGCGATATTTTAAAGTATTGTTTTCGACTTTATGTTCTAAAGTTGGTATTTTAATACCTCTTAAATATTGATTAAAAAACGGATTCAAGTCAAAACCAGTCTCTGTACTTAGAAAATCTTCTATCTGTTTTGTAGTAACTGTTTGATGATAAAATTGAACATTCATTTTCCTAAGAATAAGACGCCATTTTTCATCATTATCAATTAACTGCCTTAAGGTGTGCAGCATGTTGCCACCTTTGTTATACATATCTGAAGAACCTTCTTTATTTAGATTGTATTTTCCAATAATAGGGCTTGTATTTGCAATCGATTTCCGCAGACCAATTACATATTCAGAAGCCGCTTTTTTACCATAATAATAGTCTAAAAACAAACTTTCAGAATAGTTTGTAAAACTTTCATGAATCCACATATCTGCAATATCTATATCTGTAATATTGTTTGCAAACCATTCATGTCCAGATTCATGTATAATAATAAAATCAAATTTTAAACCCCAGCCTGTACCAGATAAGTCTCTACCTAAATACCCTTGTTTGAATTCATTTCCATAAGTCACAGAACTTTGGTGCTCCATGCCTAAATAAGGCACTTCTACCAATTTAAAACCATCTTCATAAAAAGGATACGGCCCAAACCAATGCTCAAAAGCTTTCATCATTTTTGGTGCGTCTGTAAATTGTTTTTTTGCTTTTTCTAGATGGTCTTTCAATACATAATAATCCATAGATAAAGGCCCTTTTTCTCCTTCGAAAACTTCAGAAAAATGCGTGTAATCGCCAATATTTACATTTACGCCGTAATTGTTAATTGGGTTATTTACAAACCAGTTATATGTTTTCGTTGCACCATGATTTTCTATACTTTCTAACCTACCATTCGAAACATCCATTAAATGACTAGGAACCGTAACACTAATACGCATACTTTCTACCTCGTCATACATGTGGTCTTTACAAGGCCACCAAACACTAGCGCCAAGACCTTGGCAAGAAGTGGCTACAAAATGATTGCCATTAGCATCTTTTTTCCATGAAAAACCACCATCCCAAGGCGCTCTAACGGCTTCTTTAGGATTTCCTTCATAATGCACTATAATACTTTCTGTATTGCCTATAACTTGCTTTTTAGTAAGCGTTATAAAATGTGCATTTCCGTCATGAAGAATAATCAACTCATTGCCATCTTGCGTAACCTTTGTCATCTTTAAAGGTGTTTGTAAATCAATTTGAATTGTTTGATAAGCGTCTAAAACGGTATACTTTATCGTGTTTTTTCCTGAAATATATTTTTTATCTGGATTCACTTTTACCTCTAAGTGGTAATAGGTTAAATCCCACCAAATTCTTTCTGGTGTAATTGTTCCTCTAAGTGTATCTTGTCTTGTAGATGTACTTTTTTCGTCCATTAAACCCTGCGATTGAATATTTAGAGCACAAGTAAAAGCAAAACAAAAAAGTATATAAAAATGATATTTCATAGTGTTTATTTTTTGGTATTATTTTAATTGAAAACCTTTTGCGGGTTTTGCATTTAATAAATGCGTTACAAAATAATCCCAACGTTTTCTAGTCATGTAATTTGTCATATCTCCATAACCATGTCTTTGATTTGGATATAAAATCATATCGAAATCTTTATTTGCTTTAATTAAAGCCTCAACGACTAGCATGGTATTCGATGGTGGTACATTATTATCCATAGCACCATGCGTAATTAGTAATTTTCCTTTTAAGTCTTTTGCAAGTAATTGATTTGCCTGATTGTCATAATTTGTAGTACCTTCGGCATTACCTTTAACTAAAAGGCCTTGCCATTTTTCTCCCCAATCTGCTTCATAATTTCTGTTGTCATGATTTCCAGCTCCAGAAACGGCCACATCATAAAATTCAGGATATGCAAAAACAGCTCTTGTAGAAGCAAAACCGCCACCAGAATGGCCCCAAATCCCCACTCTTTCAAGATCCATTCCTCCGTATTTTTTTGCCAGTTGTTCGATTGCTGTCATATTATCTGGTAAGCCATTATCGCCCATATTTCCGTAATAGGCGTTATGAAAAGACTTAGAGCGCATTGGGGTTCCCATGGCATCTACTGCAACCACCACAAAACCTAATTCTGCAACCGCTTGAAAGTCTCTCCAGACTGCTCTAAATTCATAATTACCTATGCTTCCAGATTGTGGTCCCGGATAAATATAATTTAAAACAGGATATTTTTTACCGGCATTATAATGAGAAGGCAGACACATAATTCCGTAGATGTCTGTTTTTTCATCTCTTGCTTTTACAGAAAACTCAATAGGTTTTTGCCAATTGTTTTCTTTTAATTTAGAAATATCTGCCGTTTCTAAATCCATTATTTTTTCTCCATTCTCATTTCTTAAAATACTAATTGGCGCATTTGTAGTTGTTGAATAGGTATCTACTAGCATCGAATAATCATCAGAAAAAGTAACAGTGTGTGTGCCTTTAGAAGGTGTTAAATTAATGAAATTAGCACCATTAAAATCTACCTTATAGTAGTAATTATGATAGGGATTTCCAGCTTCTTTTCCGCCAGCTGAAAAATAAATCTGTCTCTTTTCTTTGTCTATACTTTTTACTTGTTTCACAATAAAATTACCAGAAGTAATTTTATTTTTCAACTTTTTAGTAGTTAAATCATACAAATAAAGATGCCCCCAATTTGTTTTTTCTGAATACCATATAAATTCATTAGAATCGAATAATACTCTCCAATTTTCTGCATTTACGCCAGATTCGTAATAGGTGGCTACTTCTTCTTTATGAATAGAAGTAACGGCACCAGTTTGGGTATCTGCAATTTGTAAATGTGCAATTTTATGATCTCTAGAACCTGAAACAAAAGCAAATTTTGTTCCCTCTTTATTCCATTGTGCATCTAGTAATTCGTTATTCCAGTCAGCTATATGGTCTGTGGTAGATCCCCTTTGAAAATCTTTATTCATTTTTAAACGTACCGTTTTTGGTTTGTTTCCTAAATGAATAATTATACGTTCTATTGTAAAGATTTTAGCATCACCAGGCAACGGATGTTTCCATGCTTCTAATCTTGGGTGCCCAACATTTGAAGAGGTTAAATACATCATACCAACACCTCTTGCATCTTGCTGAAACGTTGCAATTTTATCAGAATTTGGAGACCATTTTAAAACAGCACCATCACTTTTAATCCAACCCGCATTATTAGTGGCGTATCCGTAATCCTGTTTTCCATCAAATGTAAGTTGCGTTTTTTTATCGGTATCTAGATTGCGAATCCAAAGATTATAATTATTAATATATGCTGCTAATTTTCCGTTAGGAGAAACATGCTCATTGCTATATGCATTATTTCTTTCTAAGGTGTGTTGCATTAAAATATACTCTTTTACTTTGTAAAGATATTTTTTATTAAAAGTAGTAAATTGTAATGTGTTTAAATCATCAGAAAAAGAAACATCAGCTATCGGCAGAGTCGTTGCTTCTATTTCCTCATTCAATTCTTTAGATAAAGCTTCTGCTAACTTTTTATGGTTAAAAGCTGGTCTTTTCGTTTCAGAATCAGGATTTACTAAAATAAAGGTGGTTCCATTTTTATCTGTTGTTGAGTAAAGCAGTTGGTTACCGCTTACAAATGAGCTGTTAGAAACTTGGTTGTAGACTAAACTGTTCAAGTTCCAATCCATGTGTTTTGCCGCAGCTTCATATTCTGCAATGGTAAATTGCTTTTCGGAGTTAGAACAACTGAAGATTGCCATCGAAAAAATGCTAAAAACTAAAATTTTAGTAAAAACTGATTGTTTCATAATTCTAATTATTTTTTAGATAATTCTGTAAAGTATTTATAAAAGTAAGGAATAGTTTCGATTCCTTTTAGGTAATTCCAAATTCCGAAATGTTCATCTGGTGAGTGTATTGCATCAGAATCTAAACCAAACCCCATTAAAATAGTTTTACTTTTTAAATGTTGTTCAAACAAAGCAACAATAGGAATGCTACCTCCACTTCTTTGTGGAATTGGCGTTTTACCAAAGCTTGTTTCGTATGCTTTACTGGCCGCTTGATACGCAATATTATCAGTAGGGGTTACATAACCTTGTCCGCCATGATGCGGTTTTACAACTACTTTTACAGATTTTGGTGCAATGCTTTCAAAATGATTTTTAAATAATTGTGTAATTTCTCTCCAATCTTGATTTGGCACTAAACGCATCGAAATTTTTGCAAAAGCTTTGCTAGCAATTACAGTTTTTGCGCCTTCACCAGTGTATCCTCCCCAAATTCCGTTTACATCTAAAGTAGGTCTAATAGCATTTCTTTCATTTGTAGAATATCCTTTTTCACCATAAACAGCATCAATATCAATTGATTTTTTATAGTTTTCTAAAGAAAAAGGAGCTTTTGCCATTTCTTCTCTTTCTTCTGCAGATAATTCTTCGACATTATCATAAAAACCAGGAATGGTAATATGATTATCTTCATCCGTTAAAGAAGCAATCATTTTTGTTAAAATATTAATTGGGTTTGCCACTGCGCCCCCATATAAGCCAGAATGTAAATCTCTATTAGGTCCTGTAACTTCAACCTCTACATAACTTAAACCTCGCAAACCAGTAGTAATAGATGGAATGTCATTGGCAATCATACCAGTATCTGAAATTAAAATAACATCATTCGCCAACTTTTCTATATTTCTGGGTACAAACCAAGCTAGACCTTCAGAACCAACTTCTTCTTCGCCTTCAATCATAAATTTTACATTACAGGGTAAATTTCCTGTGGAGGTCATGTACTCCATCGCTTTAACATGCATGTACATTTGGCCTTTATCATCACATGCACCTCTTGCAAAAATTGCACCTTCTGGGTGAATTGCTGTCTTTTTAATAACAGGTTCAAATGGTGGGGAAGTCCATAATTCTATAGGATCTGCAGGTTGCACGTCATAATGGCCATATACTAATACGGTTGGTAGGTTTTTATCAATAATTTTTTCTCCGTAAATAATAGGATATCCTGGTGTTTCGCAAAGTTCCACATGATCACATCCTGCTTTTTTAAGGCTTTCTAGGACGAAATCTGCGGTGTTTAAAACATCTTTTTTGTAGGCTTTATCTGCACTTACAGAGGGTATTTTTAATAAACTAATAAGTTCATCTAAAAAGCGTTTTTTATTTTCTTCTATGTAGGTTTGAATTGTACTCATGAGGTTGTTTTTTTATTTCTTCACCAAAAGTAGAAAAATTATAATGAACACGTTTGTAGTTTGCAACTATTGTTTATATTTGCATCCCGAAACTTCGGATAAGTTGCAGGCGTGGTGGAATTGGTAGACACGCTAGACTTAGGATCTAGTGCCGCAAGGTGTGAGAGTTCGAGTCTCTCCGCCTGTACAAATAAGAAAGCTGAAGCGAAAACTTCGGCTTTTTTTATTCTTTAAAAACAATTATTTATGATGAAGCTAGAGCCCTTAAAATTCACTCCTGTTTTCAAATACAGATTATGGGGTGGAGAAAAATTGAAATCAGTCTTAAATAAAGATTATTCTGAAACTAACATAGGAGAATCTTGGGAAATTTCTGACGTAGAAGATGGCAAAACAGTGGTTGCTAATGGTGTTTTTAAAGGAAAAACTTTAAAAGACTTAATAGAAATACACAAAGAAGAATTTCTAGGAAAAGCGGTTTATGAAAAATTCGGAAATGATTTTCCGTTGTTAATTAAATTTATAGACGCAAAAACGCCTTTATCTATTCAGGTACACCCAGGAAACGAAGTAGCAAAAGAACGCCATAATTCATTTGGTAAAAATGAAATGTGGTATGTGATGGAGGCGGACAAAGATGCTGAATTGATTGTTGGGTTTGATGAAGAAATAGCACAGAAAGACTATAATACTTATGTTGCAGACGGTTCTATTCTAAAGGTGATGCACCATGAAAATGTTTCAGAAGGAGATACGTTTTATATTCCTACGGGAAGAGTGCATGCTATTGGAGCTGGCGTTTTGTTGGCAGAAATTCAGCAAACTTCAGACATTACATACCGTATTTACGATTATGATCGTGTAGATGCTAAAACGGGAGCGTTAAGAGATTTGCATAATGATTTAGCTATTGATGTGATTGATTTTGAGTGTCATGACGCATATAAAACAAGCTATGAGACAAAACCAAATATATCGGACACATTAGTGCACTCGCCTTATTTTACTTCAAATTTTTTAACCATTGAAGGAACTTTAAGGAAAGATTACACAGCTTTAGATTCTTTTGTAATTTATATTTGCGTTGATGGTGAACTAGAGATAACGCATCAAAAAAATAGTTTCTCACTTAAAAAAGGAGAAACCATTTTATTGCCAGCTGCAATAGATATTATTGAGTTAAAATCTGTATCAGAGAAAAGTAAACTTTTAGAAGTATACTTATAATTTTATTTTTTTAACGGAATTGCTTCAAAGTCTTCAGCTTTTTCTGCAAAATCGAACATTTCTTTGGTTTCTATTGGTGGTATTCTTAGTTTTCTTTTGGTTAAATCTATCCAAGCACCATATACTTTTATAATGGCAGAGAGTTTTCCTGCCTCGTTATAAACTTCGTGTATAATTTTCCAGCGTTCGTTGTTTTCTGATAGACCTTGTAGTTTTAAATTTACGGTAATGTTTTCTCCTAAATGAATTTCTTTTCTAAAAGAGGTTTCTTCTGTAAATAAAATAGGGCCTAAATTATGGCGTGTAAATGCATCTATAGAGAAATTATATTTAGCAAAATAACGCACTCTTACTTCTGCGGCATAATCGTTATAAGCAGTGTGGCGCATGTGTCTGTTTGGGTCAAAATCTGCCCATTTTGTTGCAAAGGTTACTTTAAAACTCATGTTTTTGGAATATAAAAATCCCTAATAAATAGAATATATTACCAGAGATTATAAAATGTAAATTAGTTTCTTACTACTTCTGTAGTGTTTTTTAGCTTTAAATCTTTTAAAACATTTAATGCTTCTGTTACGTAAATATCTTTTGCTAGGTTTTTATGCCAAGCAGTTCTTTTATCTAATAAAACACTGTCTTTTTCCATTAATGGAAATTCGTATTTAGGTGATTTAAAGTTTAGTTTAGATTGGTGTTTAAAGGCATCGGTATATTTTTTTGAAGCAGTTTCTAATAATGCACTTTCTTGAGAAAATGCTTTAAAATTTAATGAGTAAGAAGTATTTTCTTGGTTTTCTTTTAACCATTTTGCATATCTATTTATTAGCTTAAATTTTTCATTAGAAGCAATTCTGTTTTTACTTTTGTTTACGACATCAGAGAAATTTTCATAAGAGTTTGTTTTGGTGTATTTTGCTTGTGGAACCTTATCCCAAATCAAAGCACCGCTTAGATCTCTCTCTCCAAATTTCATATAACTGTATTTGTTTGGCATGGCAATATCAGAGTACACGCCTTCAATTTGTGTAGAACCACCATTTACTCTGTAAAATTTTTGAATGGTCATTTTAATAGCGCCTAAATCTTTCTCGTAGTTTGGGTAAAAATTATTAATAGGTATTACACTTTGTACAGTTCCTTTTCCGTACGTCTGATTTCCACCAATAATTACAGCTCTACCATAATCTTGCATGGCTGCAGCAAAAATTTCTGATGCAGAGGCAGACAACTCGTTTACTAAAACAACAACAGCACCATCCCATTGCATTATAGGGTTTTCGTCATTTTTTACAATAGGGTCTTGGCCTCTATATTTTACCTGTACAACAGGGCCTTCAGTAATAAATAAACCTGCAATTTCTATAGCTGTTTTTAAAGATCCCCCGCCATTATTTCTTAAATCAATTAATAAACCAGAAACATTTTCGCTTTTTAGACGTGCAATTTCCTTCTCCATGTCTTTTGCAGAGTCTCTCGAATTCATGTCAGAAAAATCAATATAGAATCTTGGTAAATCTATTAAACCGTATTTTTTACCTTCTTTTTCTACAATGGTAGATTTTACAAAAGTTTCTTCTAGTTCTACTACATCTCTAATAATAGAGATAATACGTGTAGTACCATCTAGTTTTTTCTTAACGGTTAAACGTACTTCTGTTCCTTTTTTTCCTTTGATAAATTTAATAGCATCATCTAAACGCATTCCAACAATATCTAAAGGCTTCTTCTCTGCTTGGGCAACCTCTAAAATTATATCTCCAGCTTCTAGTTCTCCTTGTTTCCATGCAGGACCGCCAGAAACTAGCTCAAAAATTTCTGTGTAAATTCCTTTCTTTAATAAACGGGCTCCAATCCCTTCTAATTTACCAGACATGTCTTGGTCAAAACGTTCTTTTGTTCTTGGTGCCATGTAGGTTGTATGCGGATCAAAAGCACCAACAACGCTATTTAAAAAAGTAGAAAACCAATCTTCATGCTCTAATTCTTCAATCCTTAAATAGAGTTCATTCATATTTTTCAAGACTTCTGCTCTTGCTTCTTTTTCTAAATCTTTAAAAGATTTTGTTATAATTTTAGCGTCTTTTTTGATTTTAGCATCTTGTTTTTCTAATTTATTTTGAACTCTACTTAGTACATTTAATTTCAATTGTTTACGCCAAAAATTTATCAATTCATTTTCGTTTTTAGCAAACGGAACCTTATCATAATCAATATCTATGGTTTCATCTTTCTTAAAGCTAAACGGTTGGGCTAATAATTCTCCGTAATAAGATTTTGCATTTTTAATTTTTTTTGTAAAGCTGTTGTATACTGTATTATAAAAAGAGACATCATCTTGTAATAATTGATTGTCTATTTCATACTTAAATTTAGAGAATTCTTTTAAATCTTTCTGAGTAAAGTATCGTTTACTAGGATCTAAACCCTCAATAAAACTTGTGTATACTTGTTCAGAAAAATCATCATTCATGTCTTTTACCATAAAATGACCTCTTGTTAAAATATTTTTTAAAACATATATCAATATTTTATCTTTTTCAGGATCTTTCTTTTTAATATCGTTATTAGCATGGGTAGAAGTAACTAATAATAGGAGTGTTATGAATGTGATACTAATTTTATTTCTTAATTTCATAAATATATTGTCGTGATATGTATTGTAAAATTACTTTCTTCTATTTCTTAACTACTAAAATAATGCCAAAATATTAAATGTAGTGCCTGCATTTGTTTTTTTTATAAAATTTTATAAAGTTTAATTAAAAAACTATTGAAACAAATTTACAGAAAAAAGGACTCTTATATTCTTTACAAATTGTTAAAAAGATACAAGTTTAAATGAATTATATTTGTAGCAAAATAATTAATAATGCAAGAAAAACCCTTAATCTTAGTTACAAATGACGATGGTATTACTGCTCCGGGTATTAGAGCGCTAATAAAGATAATGAATAAGATTGGAGATGTTGTTGTAGTAGCGCCAGATAGCCCGCAAAGCGGAATGGGGCATGCAATTACTATTGACAATGTATTAAGATGCAACCCAATAACAATAGATGATGGTCCGCAGTTAGAGTATACCTGCTCTGGTACACCAGCAGATTGCGTAAAAATGGGAATTAGTGAGATTTTAAATAAAAAACCAGATTTGTGTGTTTCAGGTATAAACCATGGTTCTAATTCTTCTATAAATGTTATTTATTCTGGTACTATGAGTGCTGCAATAGAAGCAGGTATAGAGGGTGTGCCAGCAATTGGTTTTTCTTTGTTAGATTTTAATTGGGATGCAGATTTTAAGGCATCAGAAGAAATTGTAAAGAATATTACTTTAAATGCTTTGTTAAACGGAATTCCAGAGGGTGTAGTTTTAAACGTAAATATTCCTGCTTTAAAGAAAGAAGATATTAAAGGAGTAAAAGTTTGTAGGCAGGCAAATGGGTATTGGAAAGAGAGTTTCGATAAACGTAAAAGTCCGTTTGGAAAAGAGTATTACTGGCTTTCAGGCGAGTTTGTAAATAAAGATAAAGGACAAGATACAGATATATATGCCTTAGAAAACGGTTATGTTTCTTTAGTTCCTGTTCAATTTGATATGACTGCACACCATATGATTCAAAAATTAAACTCTTGGGAACTATAAAAAAAGATATATTAATTGGTTTTTTAGTAGCCTTATTTGCCACCTTTGGAGGCCTATTTTTATATTTAGAATATTTTTCAAAGTTTTCTTTTGATACTACTTTGCAATTGATAAAAGAGAATAGTTTGTATGGTAAAGTGCTTACTTTAGCAGCGATTCCTAATTTATTTGTGTTTTTTGTTTTCATTAAAAAGAAACAAGATTATAAAGCAAAGGGAGTTTTAATTGCTACTTTTTTAATTGCACTTATAACTTTAGTTTTAAAATTTTTCTAAAATGAAATATTATATAATTGCTGGTGAAGCTTCAGGAGATTTGCATGGTTCTAATTTAATGAAAGAACTTTACAAACAAGATGTAACGGCAGACATTCGTTTTTGGGGAGGCGATTTGATGCAAGCTACTGGTGGTAACTTAGTAAGCCATTATAAAGAAAGAGCCTTTATGGGCTTTTTTGAAGTATTAAAAAACCTAACAAAGGTTTTGGGTTTTATTAAATTTTGCAAAAAAGATATTGCAGATTTTAAGCCAGATGTAGTTATTTTTATAGACAATTCTGGATTTAATTTGCGAGTAGCAAAATGGGCAAAAGAAGAAGGTTTTAGAACAAATTATTATATTTCTCCGCAGGTTTGGGCCAGCAGAGCCGGCAGAGTAAAAGACATTAAAAGAGATATTGATTCATTATTTGTAATTCTTCCTTTTGAGAAAGATTTCTATAAAAAGTATAATTGTGAAGTATCCTTTGTAGGGCATCCTTTAATAGATGCAATTGCAAACAGAACTCAGGTTTCTGAAGTAGATTTTAGAAAGGAGTACGCATTAAGTGATAAAAAAATTATTGCTTTATTGCCAGGAAGTAGAAAGCAAGAAATTACGAAAATGCTTTCTGTAATGCTGTCTTTAACAGCTGACTTTTCTGAATATCAATTTGTAATTGCGGGCGCACCTAGTCAAGATTTTTCTTTTTACAAACAAATTATTGGAGATAGAGAAGTGGCATTTATTAATAATAAAACCTACGATTTATTAAGTGTTTCTTATGCTGCTTTGGTTGCTTCTGGCACTGCAACTCTAGAGACCGCTTTGTTTAAGGTACCACAAGTTGTGTGTTATAAAGGAGGATATATTTCTTATCAAATAGCCAAAAGAATCATTACACTTAAATTTATTTCTTTGGTAAATTTAATACTAGAGAAAGAGGTAGTAAAAGAGTTAATCCAAGACAATTTTAATAAACAAAACTTAAAAGCCGAGTTGACAAATATTTTGGATGATACACATAGAGAAAAAATGTTCTTACATTATTTCGATTTAGAAAAGAAATTAGGAGGAAAAGGTGCTTCTAATAATGCAGCAACCCAAATTGTAGCAGCCTTAAAATAGCATACTACAATTTATTTTTAGTAACTTCACGTTGCTATGAAAAGGTTGTTAAAATATTTACCTTTACACTTTTTGGTGTTTTTAATTTTAGGAATCGGAATTCAATTTTATACTCAAATTTGGATGCTCGGCTTCCTAAAACTATTCCTATTTATCCTACTTTTAATAATTTCTTTAATTTTTCTTCGGAACAAAAAAGGAATTACCTGTATTTCCATAATTTTGTTTTTTTTTATTGGTATTTCTGCAGTTTATGTTCAAGATGCTAGAAATTTTAAAAACCATTACAAGCATTTCTCTAAGGCAGAAACAAAAGTTGTTTTAAAGATTTCAAAGGTTTTAAAATCAGGCTTTTATCAAGACAAATATGTGGCGGAAGTTATACAAATAGATACTACTAAAACCAGAGGGGCTGTTTTATTAAATATTCAAAAAGACAGTATTAAAGCACTACTTACAATAGATGACCAAATTTTGGTAAATACTACGTTTAAAACGGTGTCTCCATCTTTAAACCCCAATCAATTTAATTACAAAAGGTATTTAGCAAGACAAGGCATACATCATCAGTTATTAATAAAAAGCACACAATTTTTAAAACTTTCTAGCACTACTAATTCTCTTGTTGGTATTTCAGAAAAATTTAGAAATAATATTCAACAGTCTTTATTAAAGCACAACTTTAAAAGAGACGAGCTTGCAGTAGTTAGCGCACTTCTGTTAGGGCAAAGACAAGATATTTCTAGAGAATTACTTGCCGATTATGCTGGGGCAGGTGCTATTCATATTTTGGCAGTTTCTGGTTTGCATGTGGGTATAATTTTATTAATTCTATCTTTTTTATTTAAACCTTTAGAGCAGTTTAAAAATGGTAATTATGTAAAAGCTTTTTGTATTGTTTTATTGTTATGGATGTTTGCATTTATCGCAGGCCTATCAGCATCTGTTGTAAGAGCAGTAACAATGTTTACTTTTATAGCAATTGGGCAATCTTTACAACGAAAAAAAGTAGTAACGTTTTCTCTAATTTCATCGATGTTATTTTTGTTAATTGCAAACCCCATGTTTCTGTTTAATGTTGGTTTTCAATTAAGTTATTTAGCAGTTTTTGGTATTATTTGGGTACAACCAAAATTAGTTGCAATCTATAGCCCAAGGTTTTTAATAAGTGAAAAAGTGTGGCAATTAATTACGGTTTCTGTGGCAGCGCAAGTTGGTATTTTGCCTTTAAGTATCTATTATTTTCATCAATTTCCGGGTTTATTTGTGCTTTCTAATTTGGTTATTATTCCTTTTTTAGGAGCTATTTTACTTGGCGGAATTCTAATAATTTCTATGTCATTATTAAAGGTGTTACCTGCCTTTTTGGCCACAGCATATGGTGCTATAATTTCTTTAATGAATAGTTTTGTAAGTTGGGTAGCCGCACAAGAACAGTTTTTATTTCAAGAGATTTCTATTTCTTTTCTAATGATGCTAGGGTGTTATCTTTTTATTTTTTCAGGAATCTTACTCTTAATAAAGAAAACACCAAAAAGGTTTATTTTCTTTTTAGCAGCTATTTTATTAGTTCAAAGTATTTATTTCTTTGAAGAGAAAATGGCAAATGAGAAAGCAACTTTTTTAGTTTTTCATAAAAGTAGATTTTCTATAATAGGAAAAAGGGTAGGGAAGCAAATAAATATTCAACACAATTTAGATAGCGTACAACTTAGAAATATGAAAGCCGTAAAACCGTATCTTATTGCTGAGCATATTAAAGATACCCAGAAAGTAAATTTCAAAAATTACATTCGTTTTAAAGAACAAGATATTTTAATAGTAGATGGTCTAGGAGTCTACCAATTAACAAAATTACAGCACCCAATTGTAGTTTTACAATATGCGCCAAAACTAAATTTAGAGAGATTAATTCAGACATTAAAGCCAAGTCTTATTATTACGGATGGCTCCAATTATAAAAGTTATATAAAAGAATGGCAAGAAATAGCTCTAAAAAACCAAGTTCCGTTTTATGATACGGGTAAGAAAGGAGCTTTTGTATTAGAATATAAAAGAGTTAAATAGCTTTTTTAAGAATGGCATTTGCAGCTTCTATCCAATTGTTTGGACCACCGCGCACATAGCCTGTTTTACCAAGATTATATAAGTTCAGCTTTCCGTTTTCTAATTTTTCTACATTTACAAAATGTACTGTAGGATATCCTCTTACACTAAACATCTGTTGTAATTCTTTGTTTTGCGTTTTTGTTTTTTCTGATTGTGGTGTTCTTTTAGGATAATCTAACGTTACTAAAATAATATCTTTAGACCACGCTTTAAAGTCTGAAGTTTTAAACACTTCTTTTTGTAATTTAATGCACCAACCGCACCAATCAGATCCTGTAAAAAAGAACAACACTTTTTTGTTTTCTTTAATAGCTAGTTCTAGTGCAACATTTGCATCTGTGTGCCACTTTAGCTCTTCTTGTGAAAAACTAGCAAGAGAGGTTAAAAAAGTAAGTAGGAGTGTAAGTAGTATCTTTTTCATTATTTTTTTATTATTTAATATGCTTTCGTGGAAATATCACAATTGTCAAATTTACGAAAATCTTTCTATTTTTTATAAGATTTCGATTTTGGGCATAAAAAAACCTCATAAATTTTATTTTATGATGTTTTTGATGTTTTTATAATTAATGAACGTTACCCATTAATTTTTTCATTAAAGGAGAGAGTAATAATACGATAGCCCCTGCACCTATAGAGTATAAAGCAATTAAATGAAATCCGTCAGTATAAATACTTAATGTTTCTAGTCCACCAACATCTGCATCTGTACTTTCTATAGCTAATTGTTTAGAAATAAAACCTACAATTTGAAAAGCAAAAGCAGAGGATAAGAACCAGACACCCATCATAAAAGCAACGATGTTTTTAGGGGATAAATCTGTTATTTTTGACAATCCTACTGGAGACATAAATAATTCTCCTATGGAAATAATAAAATACATTACTAATAAATATGCAAAAGGTACCATTCCGTTTTCGTCTGCACTAGCGCCACTAATAGAAAGTATGTAAAAACTTGCACCGGCTAAAAGAAGTCCTAATCCAAATTTATAAGGAGTTCTTGGGTTTAATTTATTTTTTGATAAATAACCCCAAAGTAGAGAGATAGGGATTGCCAAAAGAATGATAAACATAGAGTTTAAGGCATTTGTTTGACTTGCTGTCATGATTCCTTCTAAAGCAACATTTCTAGAAGCAAATAATGTTATTACACTTCCGGATAGTTCATGGAAACCCCAGAATAAAGTCATGAAAAAAGTAATTAATACAGCCACAATTAATTTTTTACGAGCAACAGCATCTAAATTATACATGATGTATGCTAAATAGGCTAAAACTGCAAAACCAATAAACTTAAAAATACCACTTACATAGTTTGCTTGCCAAGAAGAAAGTAAATATGCAATTGCAGGAACAAATAATACCGCTATAATCGGTATTAAAGTTTTCTGAGGAATTCCGAGTACTTTTTTCTCATATACTTCTTTGCTTGGAGGTAAACCCTTATCTCCAAAAACATTCTTTTTTATTCCGCTCCAGAAGAAAATTAAACCAGCCATCATTCCAATTCCAGCCAAACCGAAACCATAATGCCAACCGTATTCGGCAGCTAGCCAACCGCATAAAAGAGGTGCAACAAAACCACCAATATTAATTCCCATATAGAAAATAGTAAAACCAGAATCTTTTCGAACATCTCCTTCTTTATATAAGGCACCAACAAAGGTTGAGATATTAGGTTTAAAGAAACCGTTACCAACTACAATTAAAGCCAATGCTAGGAAAAAAGCAAGGTCATTTTCTACAGCTAAAACAAAATGTCCAATAGCCATTAAGATTCCTCCTAAAAATATAGAACTACGCATTCCTAGAATTTTATCAGAAATTTGGCCACCAATTACGGTAGAAGCGTATACTAAAGAACCATAAGAAGCATAAACAACCGCAGTTGCCGCGTCACGTTCTGCAATTGCTTTAAAAATTTCATTTACCATGTAAAGCGTAAGCAACGCTCTCATTCCATAGAAACTAAAACGTTCCCATAATTCTGCAAAAAATAAGTAAAATAACCCTTTAGGGTGACCGAACATTTGTTGTTCTTCCTGATTTTTAATAACTGATTCTGACATAATTATCTTTTAGTTTTTAGTTGATTTATTAAGTAAATGCGTTTCTACAAAGTTTGTCATTTTGGTATATAAATTTAGACGCATATTTTTTCCTTTGTAAATGCCGTGTGTTCTATCTGGCACAATAAACATATCAAATTGTTTGTTGGCTTCAATTAAGGCATTTATCATTCTGTAACTATTTTGCACATGCACGTTGTCGTCTCCCGTTCCATGCACTAATAAATAATTTCCTTTTAATTTCTCTGCGTAATTTACAGGAGAATTATTATCATAACCTTTTGGGTTTTCTTGCGGAGTTCTCAAAAAACGCTCGGTATATACAGTGTCATAAAAACGCCAAGAAGTAACTGGTGCTACTGCAATTGCTGTGGTAAAGATATCGCTTCCTTTTAAAAGTGAATTTGTACTCATATGGCCGCCAAAAGACCAACCCCAAATACCAATATTATTTTTATCTATATAAGCAAGTTTTGCTATTTTTTTTGCAGCTGCTATTTGATCTTCTGTTTCATATTTCACTAAGTTTAAGTAGGTAGATTTTTTAAAATCACTTCCTTTAAAACCAGTTCCTCTGCCATCTACACAAACTACTATCATCCCTTTTTGCGCTAGCATATTATGCCAATAATCATTGCTGCCATTCCATCTGTTTGCAACTTGCTGAGACCCTGGGCCAGAATATTGAAACATTAATAGCGGGTATTTTTTAGTGGCATCAAAATTTAAAGGTTTCACCATCCACATATTTAATTCGTTTCCATTAATAGCAATGGTAGAAAATTCTTTCGGACTCATTTTATATGTAGTCAATTTTTCTTTTAAAGTAGCGTTGTCTTTTATTGTTTTCAATAGTTTGCCTTCCGCAGTAAATAAAGTATAAATTGGTGGAGTTCCTGAAGTAGAAAAGGTATTGATAAAGTAATTTAAGTTTCTACTAAAAGAGGCGGTATTGGTTCCTGTTGGGTTGCTTAATATTTTTTTATTTCCGCCATTTAAGCCAATAGAATAGACACCTCTGTTTGTAAAACCATTTTCTACAGATTGGTAATAAATAGTTTTCTTCTCTTTATTGTATCCGTAATAATTGGTTACTTCCCAGTTTCCTTTGGTAATTTGATTGATTAATTTCCCTGAGAAATCATAATGATAGATGTGATTGAAGCCGTCTTTTTCGCTTGTCCAAATAAAACTATTATCATTTAAAAAAGTAAGATTATCTGTAATATCTACGTACGCTTTATCTATTTCATCTAAAAGTAATGTTGATTTATTTTTAAGAGTATTTACTTTATGAAGTTTTAAGTTATTTTGATGTCGATTTAAAGTAGTTGCCACTAAAACATTGGCATCATTAGACCATTTAATTCTTGGAATATACTCATAGGCCCCTAAATCTATGCTTTTGGTTTCTTGAGAAGAAAGCACATACATATGCAAGGTTACCACAGCATTCTTTTCTCCTGCCTTTGGGTACTTAAAAACTTGTTGCTCTGGGTAATTACCGTTGCCAACTAAATCCATAGAAAAAGTAGGAACTTCGCTTTCATCAAAACGTAAAAAAGCTAAATAATTACTATTTTTACTCCATTCAAAAGCACTTACAAAGCCAAATTCCTCTTCGTACACCCAATCTGTAATTCCGTTAATAACCTCGTTAATTTTTCCGTCTTTAGTAACTTGTGTTACTGTATTTCCATTGCTTAAATTTAAAATATAAATATTATTATTTTTAGCATAGGCTATTTTTTTACCATCTGGAGAAAAACGAGGTTCTTGTATATCTTTTCCTATTAATATAAGTTTTTTAGAAGCGATGCTGTAGTAATAAAAAGTGCCAGTGTAAGAGCGTCTGTAAATTTTATTAAAATTGGTTCCTAAAATTAAAGAAGATTCTTCCTTATTAAAAGTATAAGAAGAAAAATTATTTAAACCTGATAAATTTGCACTGTTTACAATTGTTTCAACTTTTTCTAAAGTTTTATAACTGTATTTGTCTACCGTTGTATTTCCAGAAGTATCCCAATTTAATAAGGAGTAAAAGTCTCCATTCATTGCATTTAAGGCATTCATTCTTTCTGGAGAAAAAGTACCATCCCAAATTTCATTTAATGTAATTTCTTTTAGCTGTGCAGTATTGTTGGTTACTATTGTGTTCGTTTTGCAACTAGCAAGTAAAATAATAGTTGCTAAAATGAAGATTCTTTTCATTAATAATATCGTTTTTGATAAAGGTTCGTCAAGTTTACGTAAAAATTCGCAAAAAAACATTCAAAAATAAGCGTCAATTTAAAAAATTTACAATTTATGAGTCCTTTTTAAGTAAAAAGGAATGTCTCTAACAAAAAAAAGTCTTGATAAATATTTATTTATCAAGACTCTAAGCAATTTAATATTTAAGTGTTATCTCTTTTTACTTTCTTCATCTCCAATAATCAATGGGGTTTTACCATCAGTTATTATGGTTTTGGCATTGTTAGATTTTGCTAATTCTTTAAAAGCTTCAATTGCTTTTAATTTTAAAACCTCAGGAGTTAAACCCTCTGCAATAATTAATTGTGCATCTCTTTCTCCTTTGGCATTAATTATTTTTCGCTCTGCCTCTAATGTTTCTTGTTGCAAAACAAATTTTAAACGCATTGCGTCTTGTTCTGCTTGTAACTTTCTTTCTATAGAATTGGCCAAACCTTTAGGCAATTGAATTCTTTTCATTAGAACTGCAATTAATTCAATACCGTCTGCTTGTTTTTCTATATTTACCTTCATCTTTTTTAAGATTTCACGTTCAATATCTGCCCTCATACCAGAGTGCATGTCTTTGGCAAAAAACTGGGCACACACATCTGAGGCCGCAGACCTAAAAACACTTGTAATTACAGATTCATAACTTTGGCCAAGATTTTCTAATACTGAAGCCACTTTGTTTGCTTCTAGTCTATATAAAATAGAAATTTCAGAATTTACACTCAACCCCTCCTTACTAGGCAAGCTTAATACCAATTTTATATTGCTAGTTTTTGTAGATTCTTTAAGTACTCTGCTTATTAAAGGGTTGTATATAATAGTTCCTTGTGTTCTTACTTCTTTAGAAAATCTACCTAAAGTTTGTTTAATTCCTACTTCTCCCGGTCTTACGACTGCGCAACTAGAACAAAAGAGCCCTAAAGTGATAATTGCAATGCTTGTATTTCTCATATTTTATTTATTTTTAGTACGCTGTTATTATGATATAAATTTACGCCATAAATCCTTTTTTTTGATCAATAAAGAATTAGATTTTTTTATGAATATTATCAATAAATGTTATGCTTTATTGGTTGTTTGTTAATTTTTGTTAAAGAAATAAGAGGTATTATAATATGTTGTTGGTAAACTGTTAAATAGTTAAGGTATCTGTAAAATATAGAAAATTTACCCCTTGTTTTAGATAAAAAAAAACACTTTTTTAAGAATCTTTTAACTAATTTCATAGATTCAACTATCTTTGTTTTAAAGCTTATTTAAAGAATATAATGACAAAGATGATATCGGGTTTTTCTAAGTTTACAAAAGAGGAGAAAATAAATTGGTTGGCAGACAACTATTTTAAGAATAGTGCACTAACAATTGCTACCATAAAGCAATATTTTAACGACGATGAAAAGTTGCAACAATTGCATGACGACTTTATAGAAAACACCATTTCTAACTTTTATTTACCAATGGGTGTTGCGCCAAATTTTTTAATAAATGGTAAAGAATATGCAATACCAATGGTTACCGAAGAAAGCTCTGTAGTTGCTGCAGCTTCTTTGGTTGCTAAGTTTTGGAGCACAAAAGGTGGTTTTAAGACAACCGTTTTAGGCACTACCAAAATTGGGCAAGTACACTTTATGTTTGTAGGTAAAAAGGCCAATTTAGAAAATTATTTCAATAAAAATAAAATAGAATTACTTACTGCAACGGCTTCCATTACTAAAAATATGGAAAAGCGTGGTGGCGGAATTTTAGACATAAAATTGGTTGATAAAACCGATAAACTAGAAAATTATTACCAGTTGCACGTTACCTTTGAAACGAAAGATTCTATGGGTGCCAACTTTATAAATTCTTGTTTAGAGGCAATTGCTACTGAATTTAGAAATGATGAGATTGAAATTGTGATGAGTATTTTATCTAATTACGTTCCAGAATGTGTGGTTAGGGCAGAAGTAAGCTGTAAGATTGAAGATTTAGGAGTTGAGAATCCGCATAAATTTGCAGAGAAATTTTACCAGGCAGTTAAAATTGCAGAGGTAGAGCCTTACAGAGCCGTAACACATAATAAAGGAATTATGAACGGAATAGATGCCGTTGTAATTGCAACAGGAAATGATTTTAGAGCAGTAGAAGCAGGCGCACACGCCTATGCAGCGCGTTCAGGAAGTTATACGAGTCTTTCTCATTGCGCTATAGATGAGGGTGTTTTTAAATTCTGGATTGATGTGCCATTGGCTTTAGGAACTGTGGGTGGTATTACGGCTTTGCATCCTTTAGCGAAGTTGTCTTTAGAAATGTTGCAGAAACCGTCTGCAAAAGAGTTAATGCAAATTATAGCAACTGCTGGTTTGGCTCAGAACTTTGCAGCTTTAAGAGCGCTAACAACTAAAGGAATTCAGCATGGTCATATGAAAATGCACTTACAGAATATTTTAAATCAGTTTGGCGCAACCAACTCAGAAAAAGAAAAAATAACCTCGTATTTCGAAGGAAAAACAGTTTCGCATTCTGCGGTAGTTTCTCAATTTGAAGCATTAAGAAAAACAATAAATTAAGGTATTTAAGTATTTAAAAGAACTACAAAGATTCCTGTTATTGAAAGAAAAAAAAGATAAATTTTGAAGAATTACTACTCAAACGGAAAACTCTTATTAACTGGCGAATACTTGGTGCTAGACGGTGCAAAGTCTTTGGCATTGCCAACAAAATTTGGTCAAGACTTAATAGTAGAGCGCATACAAGAACCACAAATTATCTGGGGAAGTTTTACGCATACAGGAGCTTGTTGGTTTGAAGCAGTTTTTGATTTAAAAAAATTACGATTGGTAAGCTGCAGTTTTAACTCAGATAAAGACGGCAATGCAGAGGTAATTGCAGAAACCTTATTAGATATTTTGAAAGAAGCTAAAAAGGTGAATCCAGATTTTTTAAATACAGCAAACGGATTTGTCGTAAAAACAAACCTTACATTTCCAAGAAATTGGGGCTTGGGAACTTCATCTACCCTAATAAATTCAATTGCCAAGTGGGCAGAAGTAGATGCTTTTCAGTTGTTATGGAACTCCTTTAAAGGAAGTGGATATGATATTGCATGTGCACAGAACAATACGCCAATATTTTATCAAATTGAGGCAAAAAAACCAGTGGTAGAAAAAGTAATGTTCAACCCTAGTTTTAAAGAGAACTTATTTTTTATACATTTAAATGAGAAGCAAGATTCTAAACAGGGCATTGCAAAATTTAGAGAAACTGGTGCTCGTTTTCAGAAAGAAATTACCGTAGTTTCTGCCATTTCTGATGAATTTTTAAAAGCAACTACAGTTCTAGATTTAAATAAATTAATTGTAGCACATGAGCAAATTATCAGTTCTATAATTAAACTAAAACCAGTAAAAGAAAAACTATTCTCTAATTATTTTGGAGAAATAAAAAGTTTAGGTGCTTGGGGTGGAGACTTTGTATTGGTTACAGGAAATGAGCAAACGCCAGCGTATTTTAAAAATAAAGGGTTTGAAACAATTCTTTCCTATTCAGAAATGATTTTATAAATTAAGAAGACGGCATCGGTTTTTAAAACCTGTAAAGTCTAAAACATAAAAAATGAAAAAAATAGTAATTATTGGAGGTGGAGCAGCAGGATATTTTACGGCAATTAATGCCAAAGAAAATAATCCTGATTTGGACGTTACTATTCTTGAGAAAGGAAAAGATGTCTTGCAAAAAGTAAAGATTTCTGGTGGAGGAAGATGCAACGTTACACATGCATGTTTTGAGCCAAAGGAGTTGGTTAAATTTTACCCAAGAGGAGAAAAAGAATTGTTAGGGCCTTTTCATCAATTTATGACAGGCGATACTTTTGAGTGGTTTGATGATCGTGGTGTACCTTTAAAAATTGAAGGAGATAACCGTGTTTTTCCAGAAGCAAATACAAGTCAGGCAATTATAGATTGTTTTCAAAAAGCAGTAGATACTTTAGGTATTAAAGTACTAACAAATCATGGTGTAAATTCTGTAACAAAGCAAGAAGATATTTGGAGTATTCATACAAAAGAACAGGTTTTTGAAGCAGACCAATTAGTGATTGCCGCAGGAAGCTCGAAAAAAGTTTGGGAGTTATGCGAAACCTTAGACCACGCAGTTATAGCGCCAGTACCTTCTTTGTTTACTTTTAATATTAATGATAAGAGATTGGTAGATTTATTAGGAATCTCTGTACCAAACGCAACAGTTGTTATCTCTGGAACAAAATTAGAAGCATCTGGTCCGTTATTAATTACCCATTGGGGCATGAGTGGCCCAGCAATCTTAAAATTATCTGCTTTTGGTGCAAGAATCTTAGCAGATAAGAACTACCAATACAACGTAGAGGTAAATTGGTTGTCTAGACCCACAGACAAAGTTTTAAATGTTTTACTAAATTTAAAAAAGAAAGAACCTCGCAAAACGGTCATTTTGAAATCTCCTTTTAAGGAAGTTTCTAGAAGATTGTGGGAACGTTTTGTGTTGTATTCAGATATTTCTAAAACCCAAAATTGGGCAGATTTAAACAATACACAATTAGAGAAATTAGCAAATGAACTTACAAAAGGAATTTACAATGCAAATGGTAGAACTACTTTTAAAGAGGAGTTTGTAACTGCTGGTGGTGTAGATTTAAAAGAAATTAATTTTAAACGTTTTGAAAGCAGAAAACACAGCAACCTCTTTTTTGTAGGAGAAGTTTTAAATATTGATGCCGTAACGGGTGGCTTTAATTTTCAGAATGCTTGGACAGGTGGTTTTATCTGTGCAAAGGCATTGGCAGAAGAAGCATAATCTTTTTAAACACTTAAAACTAAACACGAACAACCAATAAATGGCATTAACAACATCTAACGAATTTTTAACAGGCGCAACTGCACCAGATTTTACTTTATTAAACACCGTAAATAATACTTTGCTTTCTTTAACGGAAGCAAAAGGAGAAAAAGGAACGGTACTTATGTTTATCTGTAATCACTGTCCGTTTGTAATTCATATAAATACTGCTTTGGTGCAAATGGCAAATGAATACCAAGCAAAAGGCATACAGTTTATAGCGATTAGTTCTAATGAAATTGAAAATTACCCAGAAGATAGACCCGAATTAATGCAGCAAGTTGCCAAAGAACAAAATTATCCTTTTCCGTATTTGTTTGATGAAACGCAAGAAATCGCAAAAGCTTATGATGCCGCCTGCACGCCAGATTTTTATGTTTTTGATGCCGATTTAAAAGCGGTATATCACGGCCAATTAGATGACGCAAGACCCGGAAACGGAAAACCTGTTACAGGGCAAGATATTAGAAATGCGATGGACAATTTATTAGAAAATAAAAAGGTTTTAGAAAACCAGAAGCCAAGTGTTGGTTGTGGTATTAAGTGGAAGTAATGGCATTTACCAAAGGTTTGTGTATGATGAATAATGTGTTTTAAGAAATAAATTAAGTACGTTGCGAAGCATTTTTTTTATATTCTATAATTTTTCTTTGTCTGCTTTTCGCCAAAAGTAAATAGCAAAAATAGTTGTTATAATTGGAAGCATAAAGCCATATTCATCTATCCAAAATGTAGTGTTATTATTAGAAATAGTTAAAGGAGTGCATATTTTTTGAATGTAAATATTGTGAATAGAATGAAAGATGGCAGCTGGCCATAAGCTATTAGATTTAAAAGTGTAATAAGCCAATATTACTGATATTCCAAGGATCATTATGGTAAAAGCACTCAAATGTAATAATAGATTTTCACCACTACCGAACATTAAATTAAGTATTGGGAAGTGCCAAATTGCCCAGATTACGCCACTTACAATAGAGAGTGCTTTAAAAGACATCACTTTTCTTAATTCGAATATTAAAAAGCCACGCCATCCTATTTCTTCACCCAATGTAGAACCTAAATTTTTGACAACACCAACCGTTAATAACAGAAAAACCATTATTATAATTAAGAGTGTTTGATTCGATTCTGCAATGCCTAATTCAGCACTCCATTGTGTAATTCTGTCAGTATTTATTAAATTTCCAAAGCCGAATAGCCAAATTAGGGCGTATGCAATTGATACATAAAATAGTGGTGTTACGTAGGAAAGTTTTAAGTATTTCAGTTCTTTTAAGCCCCATGGTAGAGTCAAAATAGGTCGTTTCTTTATTTTCAGGGTAATAAATGCTGCCAAGGCAGGTGAGATCATCAATAAGCCTATGTAAATACTAGTTGGGTTTAATTTTAAAATTGCATAATATGCTATTGAACTTAAGGCAATAAGTATTATTAAAAATACAAATATTGTTTGCCACGCTTCTTTAATTTCAGCTATTTGTTTTGTCATTTATTTTCGAGATTACTTTTAAAGAAGACGTAAAACAAGACGCTTTGTTACATTTTGTTAAACGTGTTTGTGTACGATTTGTTAGGTATTTTAAGAATTAAAGTTAATAAATAAAACACGAACCAAGAAAGTCTGTTTGGACTTAAATAAGTAAGCGATTTTTAGCAGTTAATTTTATACGTTGTTAGCAAACGTTTTATTTAAATTACTTACATTTTCCATTGTAATATTTAACAATTTCAATCAATTTTGAAGTGAGTTTACTTTTATCCTTAAACTTCGAGCTTTTGATAACATATTTTTCGAAAGTCCTTGATTTTATTTATTTAGTCAATTTAGTACAATCGCTAAAATATTTAATCATTTTCTTATCTGATGAATTTCCCAATCTTGTATTTATAAGTTTTAAGTTTTCGTTCCCTTTCTGAAAATAATAACTTGGACTTTTCCCTCCATTAAAATTACTTTCCATATAAAAATATAGACTTAAAGAAGAACCTTCATAAATTAAATTAGTAATTAAAATATCTCCTTTTTTATTCTTTTTCATAAAATAGGTTCCTTATCTCTTTTTTGCTTTTTCTAAAGCTTCCGCAGAAATATCTATAGTTTTTGCAGTTTTGGGCACATTAAAAGAATTGATAAGTTGCAGCGAGGTATTGTGGTTTTCTTCCGTCCAGCTTACTTCATTTGCATTTTTAGTCTTATAAACGTGGTACCAATGTTCTTTGAGTTCTAATTTCTTAATGGTATTGCTCTAAAAGGTAAGGCTATAGCTTGCGCCACGAAGTTGTATTTTTCAATGCACAAACAAACGGAATTATTTTAGAAAAACTATCTTTGATTTTTAAGACGGTAATCTTTCAATATAAGAAACATGAACATAGAAAATGCACAGCAGCAAGTAGATAATTGGATTAAAGAACACGGTGTAAGATACTTTAATGAGCTTACAAATATGGCGCAATTAACCGAAGAGGTTGGCGAAGTTGCTCGTATTATTGTAAGACGTTATGGCGAGCAAAGTGAAAAGGAATCTGATAAGAATAAAGATTTGGGCGAAGAATTGGCAGATGTGCTATTTGTTGTGCTATGTTTGGCAAATCAAACCGGTATTAACTTACAAGATGCTTTTGAGAAAAAATTAGATATTAAAACAAAACGCGATCATGATCGCCATCATAACAATCAAAAATTAAAATAATATGACTTTTATAGAAAAAACAAAACAACCGCTTTTTTGGAATAACGTTAAAAAAGTGACCATTCCTTTTTTTATAATGGTTATTGTAATCTCTTTACTTTTAAATAGTTGGGAAGCTATTTTTGCCGGTAATTTTGATTTGGTAAATGAAGTGAACTTTAGCAACGGAAAGTGGATGAACTTTTGGGGTTTTAAAGTTTTTTTAAGTCTCTTTTATGGAATCTATGTAACCAGTAAGAAGATGAAATAATAAAAAAAAAGCGACCTCACAGTCGCTTTTTTTTAGTTTAAAGCATTTTATTAATCCAACTGAATCAAATCAATATCACTTTCTTTTACTTTTTTATTTAAGGCTGTTACGCCCGTTTTAAACAATGTGTTTAGTTTTGCCAATTCTGCATCAATCTCTTTTGTAATCTCATTTTTAAAATCAATTGCTTGTTGCGTAGGCGCATAGTTTCCTATTCTGGTTAACGAGTTTAAATGTGCCAATTTATTATTTAAACGAATTGGAAAGTTTAAAGGGTCTTGCCCACTTTTAGATTTTGTTTGGTATAAGGTTTCTTCAATTTTTGTTAAATCTTTTACCAAGGTAGTTGCACCGTCTAGCAGCGCTTTGTACTTTTCTTTGTCTTTAATAGCCTTCTTTAAAAGTGCAACCTGACTCCTAACTTTTTTTACATTTTTTAATGCTTTGTGTATCTCGGTCATTTTTAGGTTAATGTCATTAATAAAATCGAACTGCATTTTCATTTCATTTTCAGAGGCCTCTGAAGTTGGGTTCTTTAAAATGGTAAAGTTTTGCATTATTGTTTTGTCATTTACAGACAATGCTACTTTGTAAGTTCCAGGCAATGCCATTGGTCCGTTTAAAGAAGCCCACCACAAAATCATTCCTTTTACTTTTTCAGCACCTGGATACATCATGTTCCAATAGAAAACATTATTTCCATCTTCTATTTTTAATTTTTCCTCTTTCTTTTTTTTGTCTGGTTTGGTGCTGTATTTTTTAATGAAGTTATTAGCCGTATCATAGAAAGAAAGCGAGATGGTATCTTTCTTGTTTTCTTTTTTAATAAAATAATTTATAGCAACACCACCGGCATGATTTGTACCTTCTGTTCTAGAAGTTTTGCCGTTTCCGCCACTCATGTTGTACGTATCTTTAGGTTGGTATAAAACTACTTCTTCTTTTTCTATAGATGCGTTTAGTTGATGCAGCGGTGTTAAATCGTCAATAATCCAAAGAGATCTACCTTGTGTTGCAGCAATTAAATTGTCGTTTTTAATAGCTAAATCTGTAATAGGCACAATTGGTAAATTTTGCTGAAAAGACGCCCAGTTCTTACCATCATCAAAAGAAATATACATACCTCTTTCTGTTCCTGCATATAACAATCCTTTTCTTTTAGGATCTGCTCTTAGTGCTCTTGTAAAACTTTCGTTTCCAATTCCGTTGGTAATTTTTTTCCAAGATTTTCCATAGTTTTTTGTTTTGTAGATGTATGGTCTGTAATCTCCAGATTTATACTTTGTACCTACAACATAGGCACTTCCTTTTACAAATGGGTTTACTTCAATACAGTTAATCATCATCCATTCTGGCATTTTCTTAGGCGTTACATTGTCCCAATTTTTACCGTTGTTTTTAGATACGTGCACCAAACCATCATCAGAGCCTGTCCAGATTAAACCAGGTTCTAATGCAGATTCTGTTGCTGCGAAAATGGTTCCATAATATTCTACACCGGTATTATCTTTTGTAATTGGCCCGCCCGAAGCACCTAAAGTTTTAGGGTCGTTTCTTGTTAAATCTGGACTAATTAATTCCCAAGATTGCCCTTCATTTTCGGTTGCATGTAAATGATTAGAGCCTGCATATAATTTCTTTTTATTATTTGGTGAAAAAAAGATTGGGAAGTTCCATTGAAAACGGTATTTAAAATCTTCTGCTCCGTGGCCCATTGGGTCATCTGGCCAAACATTTACCGCTCTGGTTTCTCCTGTTTTATGATTTTTTCTAGTTAGTAAACCACCATAACTACCACCGTAAACAATCTCATCATTTAAAGGATCTACTGCAATATGTGCACTTTCTCCGCCGGCAGTAGAACTCCAGTTAGATGCGGTAATAAATCTACCTGCAGTTCTATGCGAAATTCTTACTGTAGAATTGTCTTGCTGTGCTGCTAAAATTCTATACGGAAAATGATTGTCTGTGGTAACTCTGTAAAACTGTGAAGTAGGCTGGTTCATATAAGTACTCCAATTCTCACCAGCATCAAAAGAAACTTGCGCACCGCCGTCATCTCCAATAATCATTCTTTGGTTGTCTTCTGGTGCAATCCATAAATCATGATGATCTCCATGAGGTGCGTTGTATGTTTTGTATGTTTTGCCACCATCTGTAGATCTATGATATCGTACATTTAAAATATATAAAATATTTTCATCTTGGGTATCTGCATATAAACGCGTGTAATACCAAGCTCTTTGTCTTAGTTTTCTTTCAGAGTTTATAAGGGTAAACGTTTTACCCGCATCTTTAGATTTGTAAACTCCTCCTTTGTCATTTTCAATTAAAGCCCAAACAATATTAGAATTAACAGGAGAAACGGTTACACCGCTAATACCCCAAAGCCCCTTTGGCAATCCTTTATTTGTAGAAATATTTGTCCAAGTTTCACCTTCATCTATACTTTTCCAAAGTGCAGAACCATCGCCACCAGAAGATAAACTATAGGGCGTTCTTCTAATATTCCAAGTAGTTGCGTATAAAATTCTTGGGTTATTTGGGTCTATTATTAAATCTACAACGCCTGCATTCTCATTTGAGAACAATACTTTTTTCCAGTTATTACCGCCATCAATAGATTTGTAAACGCCTCTTTCTTTGGTTGGTTTGTACAAATCTCCTAGAACACCTGCAAATACAATATTGGGGTTTGTTGGGTGAATTCTCATTCTAGGAATGTGTCTAGAATTTTTTAAACCCACGTTTTTCCATGTTTTTCCGGCGTTTTCAGATTTCCAAATTCCGTCTCCAGAAGAAACATTTCCACGCACAGTTTTTTCTCCCATTCCAACATAAATTACATTATTATCAGATTCAGAAACAGCAACGGCACCAACAGAACCGCCAAAAAATCCGTCAGAAATATTCTGCCAAGTATTACCTGCGTCATTTGTTTTCCAGACACCACCGCCAGTTGCACCCATGTAAAATAGATTTGCTTTGCCTGAAACGCCAGTAACTGCTGCACTTCTACCACCTCTAAAGGGCCCTATATTTCGCCATTCTACAGCACTAAAATATTCGTTAGAAACTTTGGTATTATTTTTTTGTGCATTAACTTTGGCATTTGTAGAGAGAAAGATGCAGATAATGAGGAGGAGGTGTTTTTTCATATTAGTTATTTAAAGAATTAAAGATTAAAAATAAGAAATAAAATCAGGTTTTAGAATGGACATATTGTTAAATGTTTTAGCGGATAATAAAATAAACGAAGAAATTACTATTTCTGGTTCTAAAAGCGAATCGAATAGACTACTGATTTTACAAAACTTGTTTCCAGAAATTTCTATTGAAAATTTATCAGATTCAGATGATTCTATTCACATGCAACATGCACTTTCTACAAAAGAGGAGCTAGTAGATATAGGACACGCAGGAACGGCAATGCGTTTTTTAACCTCTTATTTTGCTGTAAAAAGTGGCAGAGAAGTGGTGCTTACTGGTTCTGATAGAATGCAAAACAGACCCATTGAGATTTTAGTAAATGCCTTAAGAGATTTAGGAGCAGAGATTTCTTACGAAGACAAAATTGGGTATCCGCCAATTAGAATAAAAGGGAAGAACATTACAAAAGAGAACGTTCAAATTAATGGCAACGTAAGCAGTCAGTATATTTCTTCTTTATTACTAATTGCCTCTAAGTTAGAAAATGGTTTAGAAATAGAATTGGTTGGTAAAATTACTTCTATTCCATATATCAATATGACGTTAAGTTTATTGAATCAATTGGCAATTGAAACAAGCTTCGAGGGAAATCTTATAAAAGTATTTCCGAAGAGAAAAATAGAGGTACAAACTGTTGTGGTAGAATCAGACTGGTCTTCTGCTAGTTATTTTTATTCAATTATAGCATCTGCAGCAATAGGTAGTTCAATTAAATTATCTGCTTACAAAGAACAAAGCTTACAAGGAGATTCTTGTTTGGCAGAAATTTACACCCATTTTGGTGTGGTAACTGTATTTGGTCAGGATTTTATCACCTTAAAAAAAGAAAACAAAACCAACTTAGAAATACTAGAAATAGATCTTAAAAATGCGCCAGATATTGCACAGACAATTGCGGTAACTTGTTTTTCTGAAGGAATAGCTTGTAATTTAGCAGGTTTACACACCTTAAAAATAAAAGAAACAGACCGTTTAGAAGCTTTAAAAGAAGAACTAACAAACTTAGGAGCTTCAATATCAGTAACAAATGAGAGTTTACACTTGGCAAAATCATCAGAAATAAACCATAATATTCCTATAAAAACATACAATGATCATAGAATGGCAATGGCATTTGCACCGCTGGCATTAAAGGTACCTATTAAGATTTTAAATGCTGAAGTAGTTACAAAATCGTTTCAAAAATTTTGGGATGATATGAAACAAATTGGTATTAAAATAGAAGAACTTTAAATTAAAGGGCGAAACACTTGACAACGCCTATTCCGATATCGTATCTTTGCCGCTTTTAGAAGATATAAACATATGAAATTATCGCATTTTGAATTTGAGTTGCCAGAAGAATTGTTAGCAATTTATCCTGCTGAACATAGAGATGAATCTCGTTTAATGGTATTAAATAAAGCTGAAGGAACTATTGAGCACAAACAATTTAAAGATATTATTAATTACTTTGAAGAAGGTGATGTAATGATGTTAAATAACACCAAAGTGTTTCCTGCAAGAATGTTTGGAAACAAAGAAAAAACAGGTGCTAGAATTGAAGTTTTCTTATTAAGAGAATTAAATGCTGAAAATAGATTATGGGATGTTTTAGTAGATCCTGCTAGAAAAATTAGAATTGGAAACAAATTGTTTTTTGGTGAAGATGATAGTTTAGTAGCAGAGGTTATAGATAATACAACTTCAAGAGGTAGAACTTTACGTTTCTTGTTTGATGGTTCGTATGAAGAGTTTAGAGCAAAATTATTAGAATTGGGCCAAACGCCATTGCCAAAAGCAATTGCAAGAGAAGTAGAGGCTTCAGATAAAGAAAGATATCAAACTATTTTTGCAGAGGACGAAGGAGCTGTAGCGGCCCCAAGTGCAGGTTTGCATTTTTCTAAACACTTGTTAAAACGTTTAGAAATTAAAGGAGTAGATTTTGCAAAAATGACTTTACATGTTGGTTTGGGAACTTTTAGTGCAGTTGAGGTAGAAGATCTGTCTAAGCATAAAATGGATTCTGAACAGATTGTTATTCCGGAAGCAAGTGCTACCATGATTAATAAAGCAAAGAAAGAAAAAAGAAGAATTTGTGCTGTAGGAACTACAGTAATGAGAACCGTAGAGTCTTCAGTTTCTTCGAAACAAGAATTGAAAGAATTTGAAGGTTGGACAAATAAATTTATTTTCCCTCCACACGAATTTAATATTGCAAACGCAATGATTACAAACTTTCATACACCAAAATCTACCTTGTTAATGCAAGCAGCAGCTTTTGGAGGGTATGATTTTGTAATGGATGCATATAAAGTAGCAATTAAAGAAGGCTACAGATTCTCTACATACGGAGATGCAATGCTAATTATATAAAAACAAGAATTAAGAAATTCTACTATTTAAACTGACGCTTGAATTAAGTGTCAGTTTTTTTATGCATATTTTTGCAATGCGTATTATTTTAAAACATTTAATTTTTTAATCAATCTACCTTGAATAAAAAGAAAGACATAAGAGCATTAACAAAAGAAGAATTGCGATTTTTCTTTGTTGAAAATAACGACAAAGCTTTTCGTGGAAATCAGGTTTATGAATGGCTTTGGAGCAAGTCTTTGCATACCTTTGAAGCCATGACTAATATTTCTAAGGAAACAAGAGAAATGTTAGAAGCTAACTTTGTAATTAATCATATTAAGGTAGATTCCATGCAAAAAAGTAAGGATGGAACTATTAAAAACGGAATTAAATTACATGACGGTTTAATTGTCGAATCTGTTTTAATTCCAACCGAAAAACGTACAACAGCCTGTGTTTCTAGTCAGGTAGGGTGTAGTTTAGATTGTAAGTTTTGTGCAACCTCACGTTTAAAAAGAATGCGAAACTTAAATCCTGACGAAATTTATGATCAGGTTGTAATTATAGACAAACAAAGTAGGTTGTATTTCAATCATAAATTATCGAACATTGTTTTTATGGGAATGGGAGAACCCTTAATGAACTATAAAAACATGATGAAATCGATAGAAATGATTACCTCTCCTGAGGGGCTAGGAATGTCTTCAAAAAGAATTACAGTTTCTACTTCTGGTGTGCCAAAAATGATTAAAAAGATGGCAGATGAAGAAGTGAAATTTAACCTAGCCGTTTCTTTGCATTCTGCAATAGATGAGGTTAGAACGTCTATCATGCCATTTAATGCAACGTTTCCTTTAAAAGATTTAAAAGAATCATTGGAATATTGGTATGAAAAAACAGGCAGAGCCATTACCTATGAATACATCGTTTGGGACGGAATTAATGACAAAAAAGAAGATATAAAGGCATTGGTAGCATTTTGCAAGGCAGTGCCTTGTAAGATTAATTTAATAGAATACAACCCTATTGATGATGGCGAGTTCCAACAAGCACATTCTTCGGCAATAAACAACTACATCTCTAATTTAGAAATGCATGATATTACTGTAAATGTGAGAAGAAGTAGAGGTAAAGACATTGATGCCGCTTGTGGGCAGTTGGCAAATAAAAGTTAAACTTTTTTGCTTTTTAAATGAAGAAATCCAAAGAAGAACACAGTGTTTCTTCCTTGGATTTTTTTTAGTTTTGTAAAAATGTAAAATACTTGCCAGTCGCTATTCTTTTATAATTTTAAAAGATTGAGAACCGTTTTCTACTTTTATAGACATAAAGTAAATACCACTAGATAAGTTACTTAGGTTCAAAGTATTATTTAATATTTCTTTTTCTTGAATAACTTTTACTGTTTGGCCCAGTTGATTTACAATGGTAATACTATTAATTACTTTATTTGTATTAATAGTTACTATCTCTTTTACTGAATTGGGATAGATGCTCATCTTTCCAATACTGTTATCTTCTGTAGATAATGAATTGCCATAAGATACTTCAAAATCATCAATCATGAACAGCTCTTGGTTAGTACAATCGTGGTGTCTTATTAAAAATCCAATAGTTTTCCCTGCAAATGTTACAGGCACATCTACACTAATCATTTTAGCCGTTCCATCTGAACCAGCAGTTAAGGTTTCTGAGTGAATGGGAGCACTTAAGTTTGCGCCGTCAGCGTTATCATAAACATATACCGTGAAATTTTCTGCAAAATCTGGAGTATATGAAGCTGCAACTCTCATTTTAAAAACGATTCCCGTTTCTGCTGTGGGTATGTCCATTGTAGGAGTGAACAGCAGATTGTCAGGCGTTAGTGCCCCAGCTGCTCCAAATGATGCAGAGCCGAAAAATAATCCTGTGAAACCGGTATCTACACTACCTGCACTACTGTTATAAAGGCCCCAACCGTTTCCATCTCCGTCAATATCCTGAACACCAAAAGTGCCATAAGTAGTATCATCTTCTAAATTATCTGACCAAACAACGGTTTGAGCACTGGTTAAATTCGCCATTAAAAAGGCGCAAAGAGTAAAAATAAAAGTAATTTTTTTCATGTTTTTAAATATTTTTTTAGTTAATCAATTTGTAAATTACACAAAAACAACTTTATAGCAAAATTTAATGATTATTATATGTTTTTTTGTGATTTATTATAAGCTATTGTTTTAATTAGTGGGTTCTGGTTATGACATTCTCATCTCTTTACTTTCGAAGTAAGTATGTGTTCATTTTTAATTTGGTTTTTTTTTAAGTTTAAATAGACAAAAGACCTTTTTCAAATTGGAAAATACCCATATCTTTGAGGTTCTATGAAAACAGTAGAACTTATAAAACTTCCTATTAAAAATGAAATGGAGCTCTTTGAAGAGAAGTTCAAGGATTCGATGCTCTCTAAAGTCCCGCTTTTAAACAGAATTACGCATTATATTGTTCGTAGAAAAGGAAAACAAATGCGTCCAATGTTTGTTTTTTTAGTAGCAAAAATGGTTTCTAATGGAGGTTTTGATGAGAGAACTTATAGAGGTGCTGCCGTTGTAGAACTAATTCATACAGCCACTTTGGTGCATGATGATGTTGTTGATGACAGCAATATGAGAAGAGACTTTTTCTCTATAAATGCACTATGGAAAAATAAAATATCTGTTTTGGTAGGTGATTTTATGCTGTCTAAAGGGTTGTTACTTTCTATTGATAATAATGATTTTGATTTATTGAAATTAATTTCAATTGCTGTTCGTGAAATGAGCGAAGGCGAGTTACTTCAAATAGAAAAAGCAAGAAAATTAGACATTACAGAGGCTGTTTATTTTGAAATTATTAGAAAAAAAACAGCTACCTTAATTGCTGCTTGTTGCGGAATTGGTGCAGCTTCTGTTGGTGCAAATCAAGACTGTATTCGTAAAATGCGAAAATTTGGAGAGTATATTGGTATTGCTTTTCAGATAAAAGATGATTTGTTTGATTATTCAGAGGCTAAAATAGGAAAGCCAACGGGTATCGATATTAAAGAGCAAAAAATGACATTGCCTTTAATTCACACCTTAAATACCTGTTCTAAGAAAGATAAAGCTTGGCTAATTAATTCTATAAAGAAACATAATAAAGATAAAAAAAGAGTAAAAGAAGTAATTGCTTTTGTAAAAGAGAATGCCGGTATAGAATACGCAATTACCAAAATGAACGATTATAAAAACAAAGCACTTGCAATACTAAAAGATTTTCCAGAATCCGAGTATAAAAAATCTCTAGAAACAATGATAGATTACGTTGTAGAACGAAAGGTTTAATTTGTTTGCTATTCTTAGTTATTGCTAAATACAAGTGTTTTGAAGCTGTTTTACAAAAGTAACCTAGAATCAAGAATTCTATAAATCTATGAGTTCTTCTAAAAATCCTCTAGAGTTAGACAATCTAGGTACTTTATGTTGCCCACCTAATTTATTTTTTTTCTTTAACCAGCTATAAAATAAACCTTGCTTTGCTTGGTGTACTTTTGGTGCCATTAGCGTAATGTTCAAATAACGCTTGGCTTCATAATCTGAATTTATAGATTTTAAGGCATGGTCTAGAGCTTCAGAAAAATAGCTTAGAGAAGCTGGTTTTTCAATAAATTCTATAATCCATTCATGGCCGCCTTTTTCTTTACCTTCCATGAAAATTGGTCCAACAGTATAGTCAGAAATCGTAGCTGCCGTTTTCTCACAAGCTAACTTTAGAGCATCTTCAACATTTTCTATATTTAGTTCTTCACCAAAAACATTTATATAATGCTTTGTGCGTCCCGTGATTTTAATTCGATACGGCTCTAAACTTGTAAAACGAATGGTATCTCCAATCAAGTAACGCCACAAACCTGCATTTGTAGTAATAATTAAAGCATAATCTGTATCTTTTTTAACATTAGCAAGTGTTATTGTTTTTGAGCTTTCTCCATTGTATTCATTCATTGGAATAAACTCATAGAAAATACCGTAATCTAACATTAAGAGCAATTCTTTTGACTTGTCTTTGTCTTGAATGGCAAAAAAACCTTCAGAGGCATTGTAAATTTCGTAGTATTTAAACGTTGCTTTTGGAATGATTTTTTTGTACTGTTCGCGATAAGGATTAAAGTTTACACCACCGTGAAAATAGACTTCTAAATTAGGCCAAACTTCTAAAATGTTATCTTTTCCGCTGCGTTCTAGAACTCTGTTTAGTAATACCAACATCCAACTTGGTACGCCTGCTAAACTTGTAATATTTTCATCAATGGTTTCATCAATAATGGCATCCATTTTTGTTTCCCAATCACTCATTAAAGCAACTTCTTGACTAGGAGCAGAGCTAAAATCTGCCCAAAAAGGCATGTTTTCGATAATAATAGCAGACAAATCTCCAAAATGAGATCCGTTATCTTGGTAGACTTCAGAGCTACCGCCTAAACGGAGTCCTTTACCTGTAAATAATTGGGTATTAGGATTGTTTTCTATGTAATTACATAACATGTCTTTACCGGCCTTCATATGGCAATACTCTAAAGCATCATCAGAAACGGGAATAAATTTACTTTTGGCATTGGTGGTTCCGCTAGATTTTGCAAACCACTCAATGTTTGAAGGCCAAAACAAATTTTGCTCTCCTTTTCGACAACGCTCCATCAAAGGTTCGAAAGTTTCATATTTTTGTATGGGAACATTTGCTACAAAATCTGAGTGATTTTTTATGCTACTAAATTTGTTTGCTTTTCCTAATTCAGTATTTCTAGCAGTATGAACTAGTTTTAATAATAACTCATTCTGTACATCAATTGGGTATTTTAAAAATAACTCAATCTGGTGTTTTCGTTTCTTTAGAAACCAAGAAATTATAGAATTGATAATCTGAAAAGCCATAGAAATTCGTAAGTTTGTTTTGGTTGGTTGTAAATCGATTATCGTTTTAAAAGCCAGGTTAAAAATACTAAAAATTTGTGAAATGATTTACCAAGGAGTTCTAAAAAAAATGATGACGGAGAATGCAGATGAAATTCAGTATTATTTAGATATGAAAACTGATTTTTTGAATATGAATCAGCTAATAAATAAAGAAATTTCTTTAAAATTTGTTACATATGAGTGTTTAAACTGTCATTTAGAAAAAGAAATATATAGACAAGGGTATTGTAAATCTTGTTTTTTCGATGCTCCAAATGCGGGTGATTGGATTATGAGACCAGAATTAAGTAAAGCACATTTAGACGAGGAAGATAGAGATTTAACATATGAAAAGTCGGTACAATTACAGCCGCACATTGTGTATTTAGCAAATTCTGGCAACGTAAAAGTTGGAGTTACAAGAAAGACACAGGTGCCTACACGCTGGATAGATCAAGGAGCACATGAAGCTATTGAAATTGTAGAAGTACCGAATAGATATTTAGCAGGAATTACTGAAGTCGCCTTAAAAGAACATGTTGGCGATAAAACCAATTGGCGTAAAATGTTAAAGAATGATATTGAAGATGTAAGTCTGGTAGCGTGGAGAGAGAAGTTGAAAGATTTTATACCAGAAGAAGCTAAGCAGTATTTTATTGAAAACAATGCAGAAACGCATTTGAAGTTTCCTGTTTTAAAATATCCTGAGAAGCCAAAAAGCTTAAATTTAATAAAAACGCCCTCTTACAAAGGAAAGTTAGTAGGTTTAAAAGGGCAGTATTTAATTTTTGAAGATCAAACTGTTTTTAATGTGAGAAGTAATGAAGGTTTGGTAGTTTCTGTTGAGGTGTAAATATGAGAAAACTAATAATTTTATTTTTAATCTTATCTTCTTGTAAAAAGGAAGTTTATTATTATCCTTCAGAAGATTTTTTTGAAGAATATAATCCAGCAGAAATTATTATTGATGATTTAAGTTTTAAAGAAATTACAGATTCAATATCTAATGGATTATTTAGAAAAGAAAAATATTTTTTAACTTTAGTTGATAAGAACAAAGAGTATAGAATTAGCCCATTTACTTATACCGGTGGTTTAATAAAAGAGAAAAATGTTTTAGAAATAGTTGACGATAGTATATATGTTTATGGGAATAAAGTTTCTTTACATCAATTAAATAAACGTTTAAAATTACATTATGAAAATAATGGAAGAGAATATTCCCTTCCAGATTCTTATAATAGAGCTTTCATTAAATTAGTTTTAAAACCTAATGACAACCAAGTAAAGTTGGAAAAGTTGTTGTTAAAAGTGATAAGAACCTTTAACGAAGCAAATATTATTGATAAAGATAGTATCGATTTAGGAATTATGTTTGACTATCCTTTAGATTTTTCAAAAATTCCAACACCACCACCGCCAGTGCCTTTAGAGATAAATGATTGATATAGGTGAATTTTTGAGTATCTCTTTGAAAATGCTCTGCGTATCCCAGTGAAATAATACAAATTTTATGAAAAACAATCTATTAAAAGTAGCATTAGCACAAATTTCACCAGTTTGGTTGAACAAAGAAAAAACCGTAAAAAAGATAGAGAAATCTATTTTAGAGGCTGCAAAAGAAAATTGTGAACTCATCGTTTTCGGTGAAGCATTGTTGCCTGGTTACCCATTTTGGACTTCCTTAACAAATGCTTCAGAATGGAATTCTAAAACTCAGAAAGAAATTCATGCACATTACATTCGTAATTCTGTAACCATAGAAAAAGGAGAGTTAGATTCCATTTGTTCTTTGGCTAAAGAACACACTATTGCTATTTATTTAGGAATTATGGAGCGTGCACAAAACAGAGGCGGTCATAGTCTTTACGCTTCTTTGGTGTATGTAAATGAAGAAGGAATTATAAAGTCTGTGCATAGAAAGTTACAACCAACCTATGACGAGCGTTTAACGTGGGCTCCTGGAGATGGAAATGGTTTGCAAGTGCATCCTTTAAAAGAGTTTACCCTTGGTGGATTGAATTGTTGGGAAAACTGGATGCCGTTGCCAAGAACTGCCTTGTATGGTTTAGGAGAAAATTTACACATTGCCGTTTGGCCAGGTAGCGACCATAATACCAAAGATATTACTAGATTTATTGCAAGAGAATCTAGGTCTTTTGTTATTTCTGTATCTAGCTTAATGGCGAAATCAGATTTCCCTGAAGAAGTTCCTCATTATAAAGCAATAGTAAAAGATGCACCAGAGGTATTAGCAAATGGAGGTTCTTGTATTGCCTCTCCAGACGGAGAATGGCTGGTAGCGCCTGTAATTAATAAAGAAGGTTTAATTATAGAAACTTTAGATTTTAATCGTGTTTTAGAAGAAAGACAAAACTTTGATGTTGTTGGGCATTACTCAAGACCAGATGTTACGAAATTGAATGTAAATAGAGAAAGACAAAGTACGGTATCTTATGACGATTAGGAACGAACTTGCACTAACTTCTCCAAAACACGTTCAACTCCAAAGTTATTATTACTTTCTGTAGTGTAATTTGCAATTGCTGTAATGTCTATATGCGCATTTTTCATGGCAAAACTATAGGTGGCTTCTTGCAGCATTTCAATATCGTTATGATAATCTCCAAAAACCATCGTTTCTTCTTTAGAAATATCCAATAGCTTTTGAACCTCCTTCAAAGCATCACCTTTATTTGCTTTATCGTCAGAAAGATCTAACCAATTTTGTCCAGAAATTTTTATTAAATAATCTGCAGTTAAGTGTTTTATTACTGGGTAAATAAATTCTTCTGAAGACGAAAAATGATATACGGCAATTTTAAGAATTGAAGTAGTTTTAGCAATTTCAATTAAATTATCAACTATTTTAAAATTGTTATAATATTCTTGAAATAAGTTGATAAAAGTTTCGTCTTTACTCTCTATATAGGCAGTGTCTTGGGAACATAAAACAATATGCGTGTCTTTAATATTTCTTAGTACAGGAATAATGTCTGTTACTTTTTTTGTGTTTAAAGATTTTAAAAGTAAAACTTCAGCTCCTTTTTTTGCAATTGCTCCGTTTTCTGCTATAACATATATTTCGTCTTTAATAGTGGCTAATTTATTTACAATGCTGTGGTATTGGCGTCCACTAGCAGCACAAAAAAGTATGTTCTGTTTTTGTAATTTTTTAAAAAGGTCAAAGAAAAGAGCACTTACTTCACCTTTAGAATTTAGTAAGGTTCCGTCCATATCAGAAACTACTAATTTCACTTTACTTAAATCCATGAATTAAGATTTCTTAGTAGAATTACGTTCTACTAAATCTGTTTTTATAATTACAGTTTTCATTTCTTCTTTTTCGTCAGATTTATTTTCTAAACGGTCAATTAATAGTTTAGCAGCAGTAGCTCCCATTTTTTCTCCATGCTGACTCACAGTAGTCATTTTGGGTTGAGAATGTCTTGCTAAAATTCCGTTAGAAAAACAGACTACAGAAAAGTTTTCTGGTACTTTAAGTCCCATTTTTTGAGCCGTTTTCATCGCTGCAATGGCAGATGACTCGTCTGTTGCTATAACTGCATCAATATCATTTGAATTAAAAACTGGGGCTAAAATACTTT